>Ga0114971_10000443_pt1 | contig 26882 bp, 25 predicted proteins | sample M_140625_MF_Meta_FD_87320 | JGI IMG/M metagenome (GOLD analysis project Ga0114971, IMG submission 87320) | Freshwater microbial communities from Lake Montjoie, Canada to study carbon cycling - M_140625_MF_MetaG | ecosystem: Environmental > Aquatic > Freshwater > Lake | place: Lake Montjoie... | reverse complement strand
TCGAGCTGCTGGGCAGGGCCGGGACGGCGGAATTCAAGGCGCTTTCGGCACTTGTGCGCTGAGTGCAAGGCGATACGACATTTCGCCGAATTGACAAGTCCGTCCGGCGTTGCTCATTAGGCGCCAATCCAAGGGAGTTTTTCATGGCCGCTGCCGAATTCAACTGGGAAGACCCGCTCGACCTCGAATCCCAGCTCACCGACGAAGAACGCATGATCCGTGACGCTGCCCGCGCCTTCGCGCAGGACAAGCTAAGCCCACGCGTCAAATCCGCCTTCCGCGACGAGCGCTTCGACCGCGAGATCATGAACGAAATGGGCGAGATGGGCTTCCTCGGCGTCATGACGTCGACAGAGTTCGGCGGCTCCGGCCTCGGCTACGTCGCTTATGGCCTGGTGGCGCGCGAGGTCGAGCGCGTCGATAGCGGTTATCGCTCTGCCATGAGCGTGCAGAACTCGCTCGTCATGCACCCCATCGAGGCCTATGGCACCGACGCGCAGAAGAAGAAGTACCTGCCCAAGCTCGCCACCGGCGAATGGGTCGGCTGCTTCGGCTTGACCGAGCCCGATGCAGGCTCCGACCCCGGCGGCATGAAGACGAGGGCGAAGAAGGTCGACGGTGGTTACGTGTTGAATGGCGCCAAGATGTGGATTTCCAACTCGCCCATCGCCGACGTGGCGGTGGTGTGGGGCAAGACGGAAGATGGCGTGATCCGCGGCTTCGTCGTCGAGCGCGGCATGAAGGGCTTCTCGACGCCCGTCATCGACGGCAAGATTTCGCTACGCGCCTCGATCACCGGCGAGATCGTGCTCGACAATGTGGAAGTGACTGACGACCACCTTCTGCCCAACGCCAAGGGCCTCGGCGGCCCCTTCGGCTGCCTCAACAAGGCGCGCTACGGCATCGCCTGGGGCGTCATGGGTGCAGCGGAAGACTGCTGGCACCGCGCGCGGCAATACACGCTTGACCGCAAGCAGTTCGGCAAGCCGCTGGCGGCCACGCAGCTCGTGCAGAAGAAGCTCGCCGACATGCAGACGGAAATCGCGCTGGGCCTTCAGGGTTGCATGGCGCTGGGCCGTGGGCTTGAGCGCGGCACCGTGGCGCCGCCCGCCATCTCGCTGATGAAGCGCAACAACTGCGGCAAGTCGCTCGACATTGCCCGCATGGCGCGTGACATGCACGGCGGCAACGGCATCTCGGAAGAATATCACGTCATCCGCCACATGGTGAACCTCGAGACGGTGAACACCTATGAGGGCACGCATGATGTTCACGCGCTGATCCTCGGCCGCGCGCAGACGGGCCTTCAGGCCTTCCAGTGACGACAGTGGTCATCACCATCGCCGACCCGGCGCACCCGCCGGTTCGGGCGATGGTGGAGGAACTCGACGCCTATCTCGTGCCGCTCTATCCGGCCGAGAGCAATCACCTGCTCGACATCGAACCCCTGCGCCAGCCCGAGATGCGCTTCTTCGCCGCGCATCGCGGCGGCGAGGTCATCGCCATCGGCGGTTGCTGGCTGCATGGCGACTACGCCGAGGTGAAGCGCATCTACGTGACGCCCAGCGCGCGCGGGCTGGGCCTCGCCAAGCTGATGATGCAGCGGATCGAGGAAGAAGCGATTGCCTGTGGCCTCCTGCTCGCGCGACTGGAAACGGGCATCCACCAGCCGGAGTCGCTGGGGCTTTATCGCCGGCTTGGTTACGTCGATCGCGGCGCCTTCGGAGATTATCCGGCGGATGACCCGAACAGCGTGTTCATGGAGAAAATTCTCGCACCTTGAAGCCGTCACCGGCGAAAGCCGGGACCCCGCTTTCTCGCCGCACATGCTGAACCAAGGCTGGGCCCCCGGCTTTCGCCGGGATGACGGGTTATCGGGCGGGCTGGAAGATCACGAATATCTTCCTGAGATAGCCTTCCGACTTCCAGCTATTGGGCGTGCCCATCGGCACGAAGAAGGTGTCGCCCGCCGTGAAGCGCTGCGTCACGCCCTTGTCATCCTCGAACTCCACCGAACCTTCCAGCAGGCACATCAGTTCGTGGCGCGGGAAGTCGATGAGCTTGCGGTGGTATCCCGTCGTGTCCCATACGCCGATGTTCAGCTGGCCCGTCACGTCCGAGAAATAGTCATGCGCGTGTTGCGTGGGGACCGGCGACAGCAGCATGGCGGCGGCCGGCGGTGTGGAGGGATCGAGCTTCACTGCGGGATCCATCTTGATGGTCCTGAGCGGGCCCTTGTTCACCAGCCCCGAAGCATCCTCGAAGATGACGAAGAACTTCCTCACATGGCCGGGTTGCGTCCAGCGGCAGCGCAGGCCCTTCGGGATGATGAAGCTTTCGCCCGCCTTGATGGAGACGGTGCGGTCCTCCTCGACGATCACCACCTCGCCTTCAAGAACCGTCATGAACTCGTTCACCGGATAGTCCATCCAGCAGCTTTCGTTCGCGCCCTGTTCCCAGACGCCGGCCGAAAGCCCGCGCGCCTTGTCCTCGAACAGGGTGATCCCGCTGTGCTTTCGCGTGCCGGCGATGATCTCGCTTTCGGGGAAATCCTCCCAGGGAACGAGCGGCGCGTTGCGGTTGAAGGGTATGATTTGCGGCTTTGACATGAATTCACCTCACCCCCTGATCCTAGCGGGGTTCCTTGCACGTTCAAGCGGCACGGACTAGATAGTGCCGACAGCTTTCAAGGAGGAACCACGATGGCTCTCGAACTGCCCGCCCTGCCCTATGCCTATGACGCGCTCGGACCCTACATGTCCAAGGAGACGCTCGAGTATCACCACGACAAGCACCACCAGGCTTACGTGACCAACGGCAACGCCGCGCTGAAGGACAGCCCGCTGGCGGACAAGTCGATCGAGGAGATCTGCAAGATCGCCTTCGCCGACAAGATCGCCCCCCTCGTCAACAACGTGGGCCAGCACTACAACCACCTGCACTTCTGGAACTGGATGAAGCCCAACGGCGGCGGCAAGAAGATCCCCGCCAAGCTGCAGGCTGCCATCGACGCCGACCTCGGCGGCTATGACAAGATGCGCACCGACTTCATCCAGGCCGGCGTCACCCAGTTCGGCTCCGGCTGGGCGTGGATCGCCAAGAAGGACGGCAAGCTCGTCATCATGAAGACGGCGAACGGCGAGAACCCGCTGATGCACGGCGCCTCGCCCATCCTCGGCTGCGACGTGTGGGAGCACAGCTACTACATCGACTACCGCAACCTGCGCCCCAAGTATCTCGAGGCCTTCGTCGACAATCTCGTCAACTGGGACTACGTCGACGAGATGTTCTCCAAGGCGTGATCGCCTGCGAGGTTATGAGACAACGAACGGCCGGGTTTCGCCCGGCCGTTTCCACATGAAGGATGCCTGATCTTGGTTCCAGTCTTCGACGGCCATAACGACGTGCTGCTCCGCCTGTGGATGAAGAAACAGGCCGACCCCATCGCCGATTTCCTGAACGGCGATGAGGGCGGCCACCTTGACCTGCCGCGCATGATCAAGGGCGGCTTCCAGGGCGGCTTCTTCGCCATCTTCGCGCCAAGCCCTGCGGATGCCGACCTCGACGACGACGAGGACATGAACCCGCCGCCCGCCAACACGGTGGGCCAGATCGGCGCACTCAACGCCACAATCGGCATGGCATCGATACTGTTCCGCATCGAGGAACGTTCGGAAGGCCGATTCAAGGTGTGCAGAAGCGCCGCCGAAATCCGCGACGCCGTGGCGCAAGGCAAGATCGCCGCGATCTTCCACATGGAGGGTGCGGAAGCCATCGACCCTGAACTGAAGTCGCTCGATGTGCTGCACAAGGCGGGCCTCCGCTCCATCGGCCTCGTCTGGAGCCGCGACAATGCATTCGGACACGGCGTGCCGTTCAAGTTCCCGTCATCGCCCGACACCGGGCCCGGCCTCACCGAGGCGGGCAAGGCGCTGGTGCGCCGCTGCAACGAACTCAAGATCATGGTCGACGTCTCGCATTTGAACGAGAAGGGCTTCTGGGACGTGGCGCGGCATTCGACGGCGCCCATCGTCGCCACCCATTCCAATGCACATGCGCTGTCCGCATCATCGCGCAACCTCACGGACGATCAGTTGAAGATCATCGGCAAGTCGGGCGGCATGATCGGCCTCAACTTCGCCAACGGTTTCCTGCGCGCCGACGGCCGCTGGCAGAGCGAGAATGGGTTGGACACCATGCTCCGCCACCTCGACCACCTGATGAAGATGGCGGGCGAAGATCACGTGGGGCTCGGCTCCGACTTCGATGGCGCCCGGATCCCCTCGCAGATCGGCGACGTGACCGGACTTCCCCGTCTGGTCGAGGCTATGGCCGCGCACGGCTATGGCGAGAAGCTCGCCCAAAAGCTGTGCTCCGAAAACTGGATGAAGGTTCTGGAGCAAACCTGGGGCGAATAGCCCGGCGAAGGGGTTTGCGCCCGATTATTAGCAGTGCTAATAATTCATCATGAAATTTTCCGAGTGGCTCGCTAATAGCGGCACATCGCAATCCGAACTGGCACGGCGGCTGGGCATCACCCAGGGCCGCGTCTCGCAGCTTGTGGCGGGGGCGCTCCCCTCGCTCGATCTGGCCAACAGGATTGCCGCCACCACGGGCAACAAGGTGCGCGCGCAAGATTTTGGAGACCAGACCATGGCGAATGAACAGAAGCTCGACCTCGTCGAAGAGGCGATCAAGGCAATTGCCGGCGGTGAAATGGTGGTGGTGGTCGACGACGACGACCGTGAGAACGAGGGCGACCTGATCGGCGCCGCCGCCAAGATCACGGCCGAGCAGATGGCCTTCATGGTGCGCCACACCTCCGGAATCGTGTGCACGCCGATCACCGCAGAAGACGCCAAGCGCCTGAAGCTCGACCCCATGGTGGCGCTGAACGACGCGCCCATGGGCACCGCCTTCACCGTCACCATCGACTACAAGGAAGGCCTCACAACCGGCATCTCGGCCAAGGAGCGCGCGGCCACCTGCCATGCGCTCGCCAACCGCAACGTGGTGGCCGATGACTTCGTGCGCCCCGGCCACATCTTTCCGTTGGTCGCCAGGTCCGGCGGCGTCCTCATGCGCTCGGGCCACACGGAGGCCGCCGTCGACCTTGTGAAGCTCGCGGGCCTCCACCCTGCTGGCGTCATCTGCGAACTCGTCAACGACGATGGCTCGGTGAAACGCGGGCCCCAGAACTTCGCCTTCGCGCGTGAGCATGGCTTCAAGATCATCTCGGTGGCTGACCTCATCGCCTATCGCCAGCGCCGCGAGCGCCTCGTCGAGCAGACCGCGCAGTTCGACGTCGAAACGGTGATTGGCAAGGCCAGGGGCTATTCCTTCGTTACCCCGTTCGACCAGGTGGAACAGCTGGCGCTGGTGTTCGGCGACATCTCGGCGGCCAAGGCCGTTCCCGTGCGGCTCCACCGCGAGAACGTGATCGAGGACGTGTTCGGCACGCGCGCCACGCTCAACAAGGTGTTCGAGGTATTCAAGCGCGAGGGTTCCGGCATCCTCGTCTACCTGCAGGAAGGGGCCGCCGGCGTTCCGGCAGGCCAGCTGTCGGGTGCGGAAAAGACCGGCAGCGCGGCCCAGCGCCAGCAGTCCTGGCGCGACGTGGGGCTGGGTGCCCAGATCCTGCGCGACCTCAACGTCAGCACGATCCGCCTCATCTCATCCTCCAACCGCCACTATGTGGGGCTCTCGGGCTTCGGCATCGAGATCGCCGAGACGATCAAGCTCGACTAAGGCCCCGGGCGCGGCATAAGTTGGCGCCATGCAGACGGCGCGACCAAAACAGGCAAAGGACGACGAGCCCGTGATCATCGGCTGGCGCGAAAAAGTGAGCCTGCCGCAACTCGGTGTGGGCACCTTCTCCGCCAAGATCGACACGGGCGCGCGCTCCGCAGCACTGCACGCCACCAGCATCGAGCGCGACGATCATCATGTGAACTTCGTGCTGCCGCTACCCAAGCGCCACCAACATTGCCGCCTGCCGCTGAAGGGCCTGCGCCGCGTCAAAAGCTCCAACGGCCAGATCGAAACCCGCGCCGTGGTCGAGACCGACGTGAAGATCGGGGCAACCACGCTGCGCATGGAAATCACCCTCACGGACCGCACCGACATGGGTGTGGCCATGCTCATCGGCCGCAGCAGCATCGGCCATGACTTTCTCGTCCACCCGACGAAGACCAACATCCTGTCCGCGAAGAAACGCAAGGCACCATGAAGATCGCACTGCTCACACGAAACCAAAAGCTCTACTCCCACCAGCGCCTGATCGAGACGGCACAGAAGCGCGGACACGAGATGGTGCCGATCGACTATCTCAAATGCTACATGAACATCACGTCCAAGAAGCCCGAGCTGCGCTTCCAGGGTGAAAGGCTCGAGGGCTTCGATGCGGTGATCCCGAGGATCGGGGCGTCCCACACTTTCTATGGCCTCGCAGTGCTGCGCCAGTTCGAGATGATGGGCGTCTACCCGGTGAATGAATCGGTGGCCATCGGCCGATCGCGTGACAAGCTGCGCTCGCTGCAATTGCTGTCGCGCGATGGCGTGGGGCTTCCCGTCACCGCCTTTGCCCATGATTCAAAGCGCACCGATGACCTGCTTGACATCGTCGGTGGCGCGCCCGTCGTCATCAAGCTGCTGGAGGGCACGCAAGGGATCGGCGTGGTGCTGAGCGAGACGCACAAGTCGGCGAAGTCCGTGGTCGAGGCGTTCCATGGTGCCAACGTGGCGATCCTCGTGCAGGAGTTCATCAAGGAGGCGGAGGGCAGCGACATCCGCGTCTTCGTGGTCGGCCGCTCAATCGTGGCGGCCATGGAGCGCCGAGGCGCCAAGGGCGACTTCCGCTCCAACCTGCACCGCGGCGGCACCGCCAACATGATCGAGCTGACGCCGCTGGAGAAGGCCACCGCGCTGAAGGCCGCCCGCTCCATGGGCCTCAACGTGGCAGGCGTCGACATGCTGCGCTCGTCCCATGGGCCAGTGGTGATCGAGGTCAACTCCTCGCCCGGCCTCGAAGGCATCGAAAAGGCGACGGGCGTGGACGTGGCCAGCACCATCATCCGCTTCGTCGAGCGCCATGCGAAGCCCGGCCGCACCCGCACCCGGGGCAAGGGATGAGCGCCTTCAATCTCGGCGACGTGGACGTGCAGCCGGGCCAGCGCGCCACGGTAGATTTGCCGGTCAGCACGCTGTCGAACCACACCCATGTGACACTGCCAGTGCACGTGGTGCACGGCGAGGCGGCCGGCCCCACCATGTTCCTGTCCGGCGCCATCCATGGCGACGAGATCCAGGGCGTGGAAATCATTCGCCGCATCCTCACCCATCCGGCGCTGCAAACCCTGCGCGGCACGTTGCTGGCGGTGCCCATCGTCAACAGCTTCGGCTTCCTCAACCACACCCGCTACATGCCGGACCGGCGCGACCTCAACCGTTGCTTCCCAGGCTCCGACCGCGGCTCGCTGGCAAGCCTCGTCGCCGACATCTTCTTCCGCGAGGTGGTGCTGAAGAGCCGGTATGGCGTCGACTTCCACACGGCAGCACTCCACCGCTCGAACCTGCCGCAGGTGCGATTGGCGCCGGACGAACCGGAACTCCTCAGGATGGCGCAGGCCTTCGCGCCGCCGGTGATCCTGATCTCCAAGCTGCGCGAGCGCTCTCTCCGGCTTTCCGCTGGCGAGGCGGGCGTGAAGGTTCTGCTTTACGAGGGCGGCGAGGCATTGCGCTTCGACGAACTTGCAATCGACGCAGCGGTGCGCGGCACGCTGCGCGTCATGGCGCATCTCGGTATGGTGGAACCAACGTCACGGCCCGTCGGGCAGACGGTATTTTCGGATGCCAGCTCCTGGGTTCGCTCGCCAGAGAGCGGCATTCTCCACACCACGCGCAGCATCGGCGACCGCGTCGGCAAGGGCGAAGTGGTGGGCGTGGTCGCTGATCCACTGGGTCAGACATCGCTGCCGCTGTTCTCCGAATGGGACGGCATCATCGTCGGCCGTACCAACCTGCCGCTGGTCAACCGCGGCGACGCGGTGTTCCACATCGCGCGGGCCATGCCGCTGGCCAGCATTCATCAACATCCGGGCGAAGCGGTGGCGCTGGCGGACGAGGACGAGATCATCTAGCTCCGCACTCACCACTCATCATGCGCGGGCTTGACCCGCGCATCCTTTTCGCGGCCACTGAAAGAGATGGCCGGGTCAAGCCCGGCCATGATGAGAGAAGGTAGCGTGTCGTTCTGGCAACCTACTTCCACTTCATCCCGCCCAGTATTCCGCGGATGATGATGTTGCCGATCTGCCGCCCTGCGGTGCTGGCCATGTTCTTGACGAAGCGGTCGGTGGCGGTCTCGCGGCCCGACGTGCGGGACTGGGCGCGCGCCTGCTGGTCGGCCTCCTTCTGCGCGGCCTTGTCGACCTTTTCCTGCTCGGCCGCCACGCCGCGCTCCTCGGCGCGCTTCGTCAGTATCTCATAGGCCGACTCGCGGTCCTCGCTCTCCTCGTAGGAGCCATAGACCGGCGAGTTCTTGATGATCTTCTGGCGCTCTTCGGGCGTGATCGGGCCCATGCGGGATGACGGCGGACGCACTATGGTGCGTTCCACCATGGTGGGCACGCCCTTGAGGTCCAGCACGGAGACCAGTGCTTCGCCCTTGCCGAGCTGGGTGATCGCCTCTTCCGTCTTGAAGGCGGGGTTGGACCGGAAGGTCGAGGCGGCGGTGGCCACCGCCTTCTGCTCGCGCGGGGTATAGGCGCGCAGTGCGTGTTGCACGCGGTTACCCATCTGGGCGAGCACGCTTTCAGGCACATCCAGCGGGTTCTGCGTCACGAAATAGATGCCGATGCCCTTGGAGCGGATCAGCTTCACCGTCTGCTCGATCTTCTGCACGAGGCCTGCCGGCGCATCGGAGAACAGCAGATGCGCCTCGTCGAAGAAGAACACCATCTTCGGCTTTTCGGGGTCGCCCAGTTCCGGCATGCGCTCGAACAGTTCCGACATCATCCACAGGAGGAAGGTGGCATAGAGCTGCGGCGAGTTGATGAGCTTGTCGGCGGCGAGCACGTTCATGTAGCCCTTGCCGGCCGGCGTGGTGCGCATCAGGTCATGGATGTCGAGTGCGGGTTCGCCGAAGAAGTTGTTGCCGCCCTGCTCCTCCAGCACCACCAGGCGGCGCTGGATGGCCCCGATGGTGGGCGCGGCGAGGTTGCCGTATTCGGTGGTGAGCTCCTTGCCGCGGTCGCCCAAATCCTTCAGCAGCGCGCGCAGGTCCTTGAGGTCGAGAAGGGCGAGGCCTTCCTTGTCGGCCAGCTTGAAGGCGATGTTGAGAGCACCTTCCTGCGCATCCGTCAGCCCCATGAGGCGCGACAGCATGAGGGGGCCCATGTCCGAGATGGTGGTGCGGATCGGGTGGCCCTGCTGGCCGAACAGGTCCCAGAAGATGGTGGGGATGGCCTCGAAGCCGTAGTCGTCAAAGCCCATGGACTTGGCGCGCTCGATCAGCGCGTCCTTGGGCTCGCCTTCCATGGCGATACCGGAGAGATCGCCCTTCACGTCCGCCGCGAACACGGGCACACCCGCATCGCAGAAGCCCTCCGCCAGGATCTGCAGCGTCACCGTCTTGCCGGTGCCGGTGGCGCCCGTGACCAGGCCGTGGCGGTTGGCCATGGCGAGGAACAGCTCCTCGCGCTTGGCGCTCTGGCCGATGAAGATTGTCGAATCGGACATGGTCGCGGACCCCCGGAAAATTCGCTTTGAACAACCCTTTCTTGCTATAAGCGGCCGGGTTTCGCAACGAGAGTGAGCAGGATTTCAGAGCATGCAGGAGCTGATAGACCGTATCGTGACGGCAAGCGGGCTGAGCCCCGAAAAGGCCGAGAAGGGCCTCGGCATCATGCTGAACCTGATCAAGACCCAAGGAAACCAGAACAAGGTGCAGGAGCTGTTCGACAAGCTGCCCGGCGCGGCGGAGCTTGCGCAATCCCAGGGCGGCGACGGGGCAGGTTATGGCGGCGGTGGGCTGCTCGGCATGCTGGCCGGCGGCATGATGGGTGGCCCTCTGGCCGCCATCTCGAAACTCTCTGCCGCAGGCCTGTCCATGGACCAGATCAAGGCGCTGGGCACCGCCACGGTGGACTATGCCAAGGAGCAGGCAGGCCCGCAGCTGTTGAAAGAGGTCGCTGGCTCCATTCCGGGCCTTTCCGGCTACGTCTGACCCATCCCGATTAGACCAAGGGCGGTTTGCGGCGGCCCCCTGTCTTCGCTAGTGTTTTCGCAGTTGCAAAAGACTGGGTTTGACATGAGTGATCTGAAGCTGGCCTCCGAGTTCCCGGCGCTTGGCCGGGCCGACTGGATGAAGCGCGTCGAGGCGGTGCTGAAAGGCGCCTCCTTCGAGGAGAAGCTGGTCCATTCATCGGCCGACGGAATCAGGCTCGAACCGCTTTACGGCCAGCTGGCCGGCCCCCGCGCGGCACGGGCCACGCAGGTGCCGTGGACGCTGCACCAGCGCGTCGACCACCCGGATGCGGCGCGCGCCAATGGACTGGCGCTTGACGACCTTGCCAATGGCGCCACCGGCCTCGTGCTGGTGATGAAAGATTCGGCTACCGCACGCGGCTATGGAATCGATCCCTCGCGGCTGGCGCGCGTGCTGCAGGGCGTTCACCTTCACGCCGTGGCGCTTCGCGTCGAGGGCAGTGCCTCCATGGCGCTGGCCGAACTGATCGCCACGCAGCCCATCGACCCCGAGCGCCTCAACGCCTCATTCGCGCTGACCAATCCCGCCGACGCGGCGGAGCTCGCCCGGCGCGGCTATACCGGTCCCTACATGGAAGCCGACGGCCGCAGCTGGCACGAGCAGGGTGCCACCGAGGCGCAGGAGCTGGGTGCCACGCTGGCGACCGCCGTGGCCACGCTGCGCTCGCTCGAGAGACTGAACGACGTCCACCTCGTGCGGTCTGTCGGCATCACCCTGGCGGCGAACCAGGACATGTTCGCGACACTCGCCAAGTTCCGCGCCATACGCCTGCTGTGGCGGCGCGTGCTGCAGGCGGCGGGGCTTCCCGATGCGCCCTTGCGCCTTCATGCCGAAACCTCATGGCGGATGATGGCCGTGAAGGACCCGCACACCAACATCCTGCGCGCCACCACCGCCGTGTTCGGCGCAGGGCTGGGCGGGGCGGACTCGATCACCGTGCTGCCCTTCTCGCTGGCGCAAGGGTTGCCCAATGCTTTTGCCCGCCGTGTTGCCCGCAATGTGCAGAACGTGCTGGCGGAGGAATCGAACCTGTGGCGCGTCGCCGATCCGGCCTCGGGTGCGGGCTACATCGAGACCTATACGCAGGGCCTGTGCGAAGCGGCCTGGAAAGTGTTCCAGGCGGCAGAGGCTGGTGACTGGCCCGCACCCAACCCGTCTTCAACGGCAGGCCTGCCAGTCATTGGCACCACCGCCTATCCGCTGCGCGACGAATTTGCCCCCGAGACGGAGGCCCTGTCATGAGCCGCATCCCGAACTTTGCGCAGGTTGCGCTCGAGACCTCCCACGTCGACGGTTGTGCAGCACAGGACTGGCTGACGCCCGAAGGCCTGCACGTGAAGTGCGCCTATGGCCCGGAGGACATGAAGGGCATCGACTTCCTCAACACGTGGCCGGGCGCATTGCCCTACCTGCGCGGTCCCTACCCCACCATGTACACGACCCAGCCCTGGACCATCCGCCAATACGCGGGCTTCTCCACGGCGGAGGATTCCAACGCCTTCTACCGCCGCAACCTCGCGGCCGGTCAGATGGGCCTGTCCATCGCATTCGACCTCGCCACGCATCGCGGCTATGATTCGGACCACCCGCGCGTGGCAGGTGACGTCGGCATGGCGGGTGTTGCCATCGACTCGATTTACGACATGCGCACGCTGTTCGACGGCATTCCGCTCGACCAGATGACGGTGTCGATGACGATGAACGGTGCCGTGCTGCCGATCATGGCGCTCTACATCGTGGCGGGCGAGGAACAGGGCGTGCCGCCGGAGAAGCTGGCTGGCACCATCCAGAATGACATCCTCAAGGAGTTCATGGTCCGCAACACCTTCATCTACCCGCCGCCTGCATCGATGAAGATCGTCTCGGACATCTTCAGATACACATCCGAAAGGATGCCGAAGTTCAACTCGATCTCGATCTCCGGCTATCACATGCAGGAGGCCGGAGCGACGGCGGACCTCGAGCTTGCCTACACGCTGGCCGACGGCCTGGAATATGCCAAGGCCGGGGTGGACGCCGGCATGCCGATCGACAAGTTCGCGCCGAGACTCTCCTTCTTCTGGGCCATCGGCATGAACTTCTTCATGGAAGTCGCGAAGATGCGCGCGGCCCGCATGATCTGGGCCAAGCTGATCAAGCGCTTCGACCCCAAGGACGAACGCTCGCTCAACCTGCGCACCCATTGCCAGACGAGCGGCTGGAGCCTCGCCGCGCAGGACGTGTTCAACAACGTCACGCGCACCTGCATCGAGGCGATGGCCGCGACGCAAGGCGGCACGCAGTCGCTGCATACGAACTCGCTCGATGAAGCACTCGCACTGCCCACCGACTTCTCGGCCCGCATTGCGCGCAACACGCAGCTCTTCCTGCAACAGGAGGCAGGCACAGCCAAGGTGATCGACCCGTGGGGCGGCAGCTATTTCGTCGAGCGCCTCACGATGGACCTCGCGCAGAAGGCCTGGAAGCACATCGAGGAGATCGAGGCGATGGGCGGCATGGCCAAGGCCATCGAGGCCGGCATCCCGAAATCGCGCATCGAGGAAGCCGCAGCAAGGACGCAGGCCCGCATCGACACCGGCGAACAGGCGGTGATCGGCGTCAACAAGTACCAGGTGGCAACGGATGAGAAGATCGACATCCTGAAGGTGGACAATTCCGCCGTGCGCGCTGCCCAAATCGAGAAGCTGCAGCGCCTGCGCGCCGAGAGGAACGAGGCCGAGACGCAAGGCCTGCTCGCGAAGCTCACCGAGGTGGCCCGCACCGGCCAGGGCAACCTGCTCGCCGCCGCCATCGATGCCGCACGCGCCAAGGCGACAGTGGGTGAAATCTCGCTCGCACTCGAGAAGGTGTTCAACCGCCACACCCCGGCGATCCGCGCCATGAAGGGTGTTTATGCCGCCACCCCGCGCGACAAGCACAAGATCGAGCAGGCCCGGCATGCCGTGGCGGCCTTCAAGGAGTCGGACGGCCGCGCGCCGAAGATCCTTGTCGCCAAGGTCGGCCAGGACGGCCATGACCGCGGCCAGAAGGTGATCGCCTCGGCCTTCACCGACATGGGCTTCGACGTGGTGATCGGCCCGCTCTTCGCAACCCCGGAAGAAGTGGCGGAGCAGGCCGTGAAGGAGAGGGCCCATGCGGTGGGCGTCTCGACGCTGACGGCAGGCCATCTGACGCTGGTGCCGCTCTTGAAGGCCGCGCTCGACAAGGCCGGCCGCTCCGACATCATGATCGTGGTCGGCGGCGTCATTCCGCCGGAAGACGTGCAGACGCTCATCGACATGGGTGCCGCTGCCGTGTTCCCGCCGGGCACCGTGATCCCCGATGCGGCCCTGTCACTTCTCGAAAGGCTGAACCAGAAGCTCGGCTACGCCCAGCGCGCGGCGGAGTGAGCTAAAGGTAGCCACTTAACTCATCATGCCCGGGCTCGACCCGGGCATCCTTTTTGCGTCCACGGAAAAGAATCGCCGGGTCAAGCATGGCGATGATGAGGTGTGCGGCGATCAGAATTTCACCTTCGCCATGGTGGCGCGGTGGTCGCTGGGCCACGGCGTCACCACGATGTCGGCCTCGGGTGCCTTCTCGCCGACGATGCCGGCGGAGATCACCTGCAGGTCCTTGGCGCGGGCAAGCGCGAAGTCGATGCGGTCGTGGTGGTCGTCCTTGGCGGTGGGTTCGCTGGTGGGCGTCCATGTCATGCCGGGCTTGGCGCCCGCGTCCGGATAGATTGCGCGGAACGTGTCCACGAAGCCCTTGTCCTCGATGGCCTTGACCGTCGGGAACGGCACGACCAGCGGCTGCAGACCGGCCTTCACCGCAGACTCGGTCCAGTCGCGGTGCGACGGCTCGTTGAAGTCGCCGAACACGAAGGCGGCGTCCGCCTCGCCTGCTGCCGCCATGTCATCGAACAGCAGCTTCAGGGCGGGGCCGCGGGTCGCCTCGGCGGTCTTCACCGCCTCATCCGCCGTCTTCAGGAAAGGCGCATCACCATATTCGATGCCGAGCAGCTGGTATGGTTGGTAGGGCGAGTCATCGAGGTGGATGTTGAACACCTGCACCTTGCGGCCGTCGACCATGATCTCGACGCCCGTGTCATTGGGCGTGGCCTTGCCGATCGGATAGCGGCTCAAGATGGCATTGGCCCACAGCGCATCGTTCTGCTTGGTCTGGTCATAATAGTGGTAGCCAAGCGCTGCTGCGAGCTTGGGGGCAACGCTGTCGCCGACTGCCGGGCAAACGTCGGCGGTGCAGGGATCACTCTCCAGCCGCGTTTCCTGAATGCCGATGATGTCGGGGTTCACGGCCTTGATGACCGCCACCGTCTCATCCACCGGCTTCTGCTCATTGGCACCACCGCCCCAGACGTTGAAGCTCATGACAGTGAGGTCGGTTGCCTGGGCCGCAGTGGCACCGGCAGCGACAAGAAGAGCGGCAAGCAGCGAACGTTTCATGGTGGTCCCCCAAGCTGATGCACAACCTTGGGGACACTATGTGACGGTCGGTTTACAACCGCAAGCCCCGCACCTCGCCCACCTCGATCTTGCGCCAGTTGGCGAGGTCGTGGTGACGGAAGCGCTCCAGCGTGGCTTTCTCTTCCGGCGTCCACACGTCGAGACCCGCAAGGACGGCGGCGATGCCGACTTCGGCGGCACGCCCCGCGCCGTCGTCAACCTTGAGCGCGATGCCGAGGCCGGCATGCGGGATACAGGCGCAGTAGACGCCCTCGGCACCAGTCTTGATGAACAGGCGCGGCACGGCTTCCATGATGAGGGTGTCGAAGTCACCCGTGCCTGCCACCATGAAGGGATGCTTGCGCACCGCCTCGGTGATGCGGCGGGCAGCGGCGTCGTCCGGGTCCGAGAAGCGCGCGAAGGCAAGGGCCAGGTTCTTCAGCGGAATGGCCCAGGTGGGCACCGAGCAGCCGTCGATGCCGACAGGCTGCTGCGATAGGTCGATGTCGCAGAGTTCGCCGATGCGCCTCGCGATGGCCTGCTGCACCGGATGGTCCAGCTTCACATAGCCGTGCGGGTCGGCTTTCAACTGGCGGGCCAGCGCCAGCATGCCGGCGTGCTTGCCCGAGCAGTTGTTGTGCACGGCCGCACAGGGCTGGTTGTGGCGCACGAGATCAAAGCGCGCCTCCTCGAAATAGGGCCAGTGGGCGCCGCATTCATAGAGGTTCTCGGCATTGCCGCCCTTGGCCAGCATGGCGCGCGCCACGCGCACATGCTCGGGTTCGCCATTGTGCGAGGAGCAGCACAGCGCGATCTCTTCGTCGGTGAAGCCGAAATGGTCCGCCGCACCACTCTCGATCACTGGCAGGCACTGGAAGGCCTTGATCGCCGAGCGCGGATAGACGGGCGCCGCGATGCCACCCTCGGCGGCCACCACGTGGCCCGCCCGGTCCACCACGGCATAGGCGCCGCGATGCCGGCTCTCGATGATGTCGCCACGGGTGACTTCGGCGATCACGGGGTTGTTCATGCACGCGTCTCCACAATCTTCCTGTGCGGCGAGGCCGCGAGGTACCATCCATAGGCCAGCAGCTGGGCGGCGAGGAAGATGCCGATGGCCCAGCTGTAGCCTTGCGGGCTGTAGCCCGTCCCGCTCGCCGGGAACAGCCCGATGATGAGGCCCACCAGGTATTGCGAGGCGAAGGCCGCAACGAACATGGTGAAATTGATCGTGGCGTTTGCGCGGCCCGCCACTTCCTTGCCGATGTGCGCGGCGAACCACGGGAAGGCCAGCACCGCCACCTGCCCGAAGGCGGCAACGAAGAGCCATGCCGGAAACATCAGCCCCTCCACCCGCAGCACGATCACCGCCTGCGCCATGAAGTAGAGCAGGTTGAAGCCCAGCATCACCTGCATCGGACCGATGCCGCGCCGCGCCAGCCGATCAGCGATGACGCCCACCGACAGGATGCCCACCATGAAGGCCACCGCCATGAACAGCAGGTGGTGGGCCACCTGCTCGCGCTAGAAGCCCATCACGTCGCGCAGCCAGGGGCCGGCCCATAGTGTCTGGATGCCGATCTGCACACCGGAGGTGAGGCCGAGGAGCGGTGCGATGCGCCAGAACAGCGGCGTCTTCATGATGGCGATCATCTGGCCGAACTGCTGCTTCAGCGGCGCAGGCGTGGTGAGCGTGTCCTTGCGTGGCGCTGCTGCAAGGATGAGGCCGGCGGCGAGCAGGATCAGCCCGGCGAAGACCAGGAAGGCGTTGCGCCAGCCGATGAGGCCGACCAGCCATTCGGTGGGCTCCGTCGCCACCACCACGCCGAGCGCGCCCATGGACATGATCGCCGTGTTGGCGAGCGAGCGGCGCTCGGCCGGAACCCAGGTGGCGGAGGACTTGTAGCTGGCCATCAGCCCGGCCGAGAAGCCAAGGCCGATCACCGCGCGGGCGGCAAAGAGGCCGAGGAAGTCCGGCGCGAAGGCAAAGCCCACGCAACCCGCGGCCGCCACGCTGAGGAGCCCGGCCTGCACCTTGCGCGGGCCATACCGGTCCAGCAGCACGCCCAGCGGCAACTGGAACAGCGCGAAGGCGCCGAGATAGGCCGCCGTGAGCAGGCCCAGTTCGCCCGGCGTGAGGCCGAGGTCCTTGACGAGGTCCGGCGCCACCACGGCGTTCACCGCACGCAGCAGGTAGGACATGAAATAGCCGGCCGCGAAGGGCAGCAGGGCGGAGAAGACGAGGCGAAGCAGTGTCATGACTGCAACACTCTCGTCGTAATCCGGTGTTAAGGCAACGCTGGGAAAAAAAGCGCTTGTGTATCGCGCAGGATTGCTTATGTGCGCGCCTTCACAACGCCATCACCTCTTCGAAGGACCTTGCCCGTGATCCGTCGCGCCCTTGCCTTCCAGCACATGGATGACGAACCGCCCGGCCTGTTCGGCCGCTTCCTTGCCGAGCAAGGCGCGGAGCTCGATGTGGTGATGCTGCACAGGGGTGAGGCGATTCCGTCGCTCGCCCCTTATGATTTTCTGCTGGTCATGGGCGGCGCCATGGACGTGTGGGAGACGGACGCCCACCCGTGGCTGAAAGACGAGATCGCCGCCATCCGCGAATGGACCCTCCAGCGCAACCGCCCCTACATTGGCGTCTGCCTCGGGCTGCAGCTGCTGGCCGTGGCATTGGGCGGCGAAGTTGGCCTCGCCCGCGCGGCCGAGGTCGGCTTCGGCAAGGTGGAACTCAACGCGCTGGGCCATGCTCACCCGCTGACGCGCGGCCTGCCCTCCACCTTCAAGATCATGCAGTGGCACCACGCCGAAGTGACCAAGCTTCCGGCCGGTGCGGAAGTGCTCGCCTCCTCCGCTGTGAGCCCCGTTCAGATCATGTCGGTCGGCCGCGAGATCATGGCAACGCAGTTCCACGGCGAGCTGACCCCAGCGCTGATCGACCGCTGGGCGCAGATCCCGCAGTACCTCGAATGGCTGGACCAGGCCGTGGGCCCGGGCGCTTACAGCCGCGTCAAGAATCAGTCCCGACTGCAGTTGACGCGAACAGAACGGGTGAGTCGCGCCATGTTCGACAATCTGCTGGCGTCCCGCCGCAACCTGCGCAAGGCGGCTTGAGCGCATCTCGGCACTGAATGCCTGTTTAACAGGCAGAATTTGCGCAGAATTTCATCATATTTCTTTGAGATTGCAAGAGAAACGGCTTCGCAGGCTGGCGTAGGTATAACAATTGCCACCCGTCGCTCGACTAAGAAATTTACACTATAGGTTGTTTTATAGCGTCCCCACGCACACCAAAGGCGGGCCCGACGACAGCGGCAGCAAACCCTTGTGATAAAATGGGGAAACGTAAACACATGACGAACGTGACTTCGAAAAACCGTGCCGACAAGGATGTGCTGGACGCGGCAACAACCAGAACACGCCTTGAACTGATGTGGGGAAAATCCTTCGACCCGGAGGCCATGGGAACCAACCGCCTTCACCCGGCGGAGACCGCGCGCTTCATTGCCGATCAGATGCGCAAGCTTCGCATCGCGGCGATGCGATCAGGCCATTCGGCCCTCGTGTGGATGATCGAGAGTGCCTACTACGAGGCCTATACGCATGGGTGCAGCAAGCACGGGCTTGAGCCCGAGCCCGCCCGCCGCCGCGCCTAGGCCGGGAGACGGCGAAACGATACGAACTTGGGAAGATCAGAACCTTTAGGCCCTGCCTGGAGGTTCTTTTCTGTAATCGACTGCATCGAGTTGGTGCCCGCTGCGGGCTTGGCCCGCATCAAATCAACGATGACGGCGTCGGCCGCCGGGTCGTCAAGGCTCACAATGCCCATGCCGGACAAGGCACGGTGAGCCGTGCAATCAGCACCGAGGAAGTGCATGACGCCAGACAGGGCCAATGGAACCTCTGCGCGGCTTGTGAGAACCATTGCCGGGAAATAATCTTGGCCCACCACAGGCTGGAGCTTGACGAAGATATTGCCGTGCATGGGTCGCGGCGTTCGCGCAGTGCCGATCAGGCTCGCCTCATCCGGACCATAGGCCACCGGGCCGCGATATCTGATGCGGTCTGCGGCGTAACCCATGACTGCGCCGTTGCGGAAACGGTCGCGGCAGGTGTGGACCTGCGTCCCGTTGGGGCCGTTCGTGATGTGCACGAGCCATCGCGCCACGAGATTCGGGTGATTGCGGACGGGGAAGTAGGCGCGATAGGAACCATTGCCCAGCAAGGCCTGGTGCGGCGGAATCGACGTCGATGCCGCGAAGCCAAAATCGATTTCTGTCGGGACCGGGCGGTGTTCCCCGGTTGCTGGCGTGAGCCAGCCCGAAATCAATCGCTCTTCGCTGACACCTCAGTAGCTGCAGATCTTCCGCATGGTGCGGGCCCCGGGCATGATCTGGCCCGCGAGGTATTTGTTGAACTGCTGACGGTTGATGCCGGTGTGCTTGCAGGCCTGGACAATGGTGCCCCGGGCCAGAACCAAGCCTTTCAAATCTTTATTAAATTTCTCTGCAGCTCTCTGCATGAGTCGTCCCTTGTGGAAAAATTATTCTAATTTTTTCACTATCTCCCGCTTAAGTTACGTCGCGACCTGCAATCGATACTAATCAATCCAGGACACCGCTGGCTGCTGTGGAAAAATATTTGATAGGAAGCAGCGTCAACGCAACCCGTCTTCACCTTTTATTTCAGAGACTTGCAGGCCGCCGACGCGCGGCAGGGGGCGGCCGCCGGTGGTGACGGCAACGGCGATCACGATTTCGTTAGCGCGCGGCGCATCCGGGACGCGCACTTCCATGCCGTCGAAGTGACTCCGAACGAAGGCGGCGTCCTTGTGGCCCAGCGGAATGTCCAGCGCCACGCCCATGCCGCCGCGCTTCTTGGAGGACGGGATGAGGGCAGCACCCTTGCCCAGCACCTTGCGGAAGGGCGCGCCGAGCTTCGGATGGAGGAGCGCGGCGGCATGCTCGAGCTCGCCGTTTTCACCCACGGCGGCTGCCTTGCCGTAGCTTTCGACGTTGCCGCCGTTGCCACTTTCGTTGTTGCCCGATGCATTCAAAGCAGCAACCGCGCGCTCCGCCAGCAACTGGCCCAGTTCCTCGCCGACGTCGATGAGCTCAGAGAGGTCTTCCTGAAATTTTCCGGCGAAGGGGTTGGCGATGACGGCGATCGCCGCGGCGCGGCGGATGGGTGGTGAGACCGATTGACCCTGCTCGGTCAGCGTCTCGTCCACCACGGTCATGATCTTGCGGATCTTCGCCTTCATCGCAGTCCATCCTCTCCCTTGACGTCGGCCACGGCCAATCCGCCCGCCCGGGCGTGAACGCGCGGGCCTGTTGTCATGACCAGCCCCAGCACCAGCTCATTGGCGCGCGGCGCATCGGTGATGCCGACCTCGACCGAGTCGAAGTGGCTCCTCACGTAGGACGCGTTGATGTGGGTGACGGGAATGTCGAGACGGGTGCCCGGGCCCCCCACCTTCTTGGCGGAGGGCACGATGGCCTTGGCGCCGCCCAGCACCTCGCGCATCGAATAGCCGCCCGGCGCATGCCAGAGGGCGGCGTGCTCGAGTTCGCCCGCCTCGCCGACGATGGAGCCCTTGCCATAGCCCTCGATGGATTTGGGGTCGCCGCCCAGTGCCGCCAGAAGGCGCCGCGCCATGTCGAGGCCCAGCGGCTTCAGGTCGTCCATGAAGGGCAGGATGTTGTCGTGGAAGGACCCGGCATAGGGGTTCTCGACGACGGCGAGGATCACGCCGCGCTTCGGCGGCACGGCAGCGGGAGGGCCACCCTCATGATGGATCTCCTCAACGGAGACGAGGAATTTCCTGACTTTGACTTCCGGCATCGATCCTCCCAAGCGTGCGGGTCTGGCCCGCGAGGTGCAGCGCGACGGCGGTGATGCACCTTTCGCCCAGCAGCAGCTTGGCGAAGGCTACACCAGCATCAAGTGCGGCGGCAATTTCATTGCTGTGCAAGGCCCCGACGCCACGGGTGACCGGCCTTTCGCCAAGGTCGCTGTCGGGCTGGAGATCGACGGCCGGAACGCGGGTCACCGCGGGGTGGGCGGGCAGGTTCACCGCATTGGCGATGAGGGTGGCGGCGGCATCGGCCATTGAGGCACGCGCGGCCAGCACCGTCACCGCATCGGCAATGCCGAGCGAGAAGGAGCGCCCGCGCCAGCCGCTGGTGGCGATGCCGTGCACATGGTCATCCGGGGTTATGCGCGCGGTGGAGAACAGCGAGGGCCGGTCCGGCCGGTCAACGAGGCCCACATCATAGTGCTGGCCCTGCGCGAGGTGGAGCGCAATGTCGCCGCCATTGTTGACGAAGGCGCGGGTGAGCGGGGCTGCTGCGAGCATGGCCGACAGCATTTCCTCTGCCACGCTTCCCGCCACCGCCGCCATGGGCGTGATGAAGGCGTGGCGACCCAAAGGCTCCGTGGCGCGCCACATGCGCCGCGCCACCGCACCCTGCGGTTCCGCCTCCACGCGCCTGCGGAGCAACGGCAGTTCGGCCGTGAGTTCATCGAGCACGGTGGCGAAGCGGGCATGCACTGCGGCATAGGCGCGGCCCACCTCTGCCGCATCACCTTCCGCGCCGATGATCAGGTCAATGGGACCATCATTCAGGTGCAGCCTGCGGCCATCGGGCAGCATGCGCGCCTGAACGCGGGTCATGGGACACGTGCCTTGATCGCTTGCAGCACACGGTCCGGCGTGGCCGGGATCTGCGTGATGCGGGCACCCGTGGCGTGGTGGATGGCGTTGAGGATGGCGGGGGCCGTGGGGATCAGCGCCTGTTCGCCGATGCCCTTGGCACCAAAGGGCCCCGCGGAGGATGCGCGCTCGATGAGGATGGACTCGATGGGCGGCACGTCGCCGATCGTCGGGATGAGATAGTCATGCAGGTTCTCGCCGCGCCCCGGGGTGAACTCTTCCATCAGCGCCATGCCGATGCCCTGGGCGACACCGCCCTCGATCTGGCCCTCGACGAGGATGGGGTTGATGGCACGCCCCACGTCATGCGCCGCCACGATGCGCAGCACCTGCACGCAGCCAAGCCTGGTATCAACCTCGACCTCGGCCAGATGCGCGCCATAGCCATAGACGGCATAGGGAATGCCCTGGCCATTGGCATCGAGCGGTGCCGTCGGCGGATCGAAGGTTTCTTCCGCGCATTGCACATAGCCGAAGCCATCACGCGGCAGGCTTGCGAGATCGATGGTGCGGACGACAGTGTCCTCGCGCACGACAAGCCTTCCGTTGTCGAGCGACAGTGTCGCCCCCTCGCCCGCATTGGCGAGCCTGAGCAGCTTCTGGCGCAGCGCGCGGCCTGCACGCTCGGCGGCGGTGCCGGTGACGAAGGTCTGGCGCGAGGCGGAGGTCTTGCCGCAATCGGGTGTGAGGTCTGTATCCGCCGAGACGAGATCGATCAGCGACAGCGGCAGGCCCAGCGCATCCGCGGCGATCTGCGTGATCACGGTGTTGGCGCCCTGCCCGATGTCGACGGCACCCTGGTGCAGCGACAGGCGGCCATCGGGCTTCAAGCCGAAGCGGATGGTGGAGGGGTTGGGGAGCGAGGTGTTGCCGCAGCCATAGAACATGCCCGCGACACCGACACCGCGCTTGAAACGTTCGCTCGTCGCATTGAACGCCGCCGCCGCGCGGCGCAATTGCTGCCACTGCGGCTTCAGTGCCTCGAAGCAGTCGCGGATGCCGACGCCATCGCCCATCACTTGCCCCGTGACGGTGGGTGTCGTGTCGGTCAGTGCATTGTGGATGCGGAAGTCGAGCGCGTCGAGACCGAGCTTGTGCGCCAGCATGTCGAGCATCTGCTCCTGTGCCACCACGGTCTGTGGTACGCCGAAGCCACGGAACGCACCAGATGGCACGCAGTGGGTGAGCACGGCGCGCGTGTTGGCGCGGTAGTTCGGCACCACGTAAGGACCCGAGGCATGCACCGGCACGCGGTTGGCCACCGTCGGGCCCCAGGAGGAATAAGCGCCGGTGTTGAAGTCGCCCTCGAAATCCATGGCGAGCAGCTTGCCGTCCTTCGTGGCCGCCATGCGCGACCGCATGATGGCCGGGTGGCGCTTGGTGGTGGACTGCAGCGATTCAGGCCGCGTGTAGACCATGGCGGCGGGACGACCCGTCACCCATGCGGCAAGCGCCACATAGGGCTGCACCGAAAGATCGAGCTTGGAGCCGAAGCCGCCGCCGCAGGCGGAGGGGATGATTCGGATCGCTTCCGGCGGCAGGCCCATGATGGCGGCGGTGTCGTCACGGTCCATGTAAGGTGCCTGGGTGGAGGCTGTGATCTCGATGCGATCGCCCACGCGCCGCGCCCAGCCCGCTTCCGGTTCGATATAGGCGTGTTCGACGAAGGCCGTTTCGAACGTGCCTTCCACCAAGACTGCACCCAAAGCCAGTGCCATCGGCACGTCACCCGTCTCGACATGGCCGCGCACGAGGATGTTGCCGGGCCGCTTTTCATGCAGCTGTGGCGCTGCCGGGTCGAGTGCTGCCGCGATGGTGAGGACGGGTGCGCGTTCCTCCCACGTTACGGGGAAGGTGGAGAGATCGAGAGCCTCGATGGCGGCACGCTCGCCCACCACCGCCGCAACGGCCTCGCCACGGAAGCGTGCCTCGCCCTCGGCGAAGACCGGCTGGTCGGCGAAGGGCGGGATGACGCCGAAGATGTTGCGGCCGGGAATGTCTTGCGCGGTCAGCACGCGCTGGAGGCCCGGATGCGCGGAGATGAATCCTGCAATATCGCCGAAGCGGAAGGAGGCGCGATGATGCGGTGAGCGGATGGCCTTCATCCACAGCGCATCCGCCGGGATGGCATCGGCGCCATAGGCTTCCGTGCCGTCGACCTTCGGGACGCCGTCAAGCCGCGCAATGCGCGCGCCCACGGCGCGGCCCTGCTCCGGCATGGCCTCGAGATGAATGCTGCCGCTTGCCGCATCTTCGACTGCGTCGATGATCTTGGCATAGCCGGTGCAGCGGCAGAGCACGCCGCCAAGTGCATCCTCGATCATCGCGCGCGTCGGCTTCGCTTCACGCTCCAGAAGGGCAACGGCCGCAACCAGCATGCCGGGCGTGCAGATACCGCACTGCGCAGCACCGCGCGCCAGGAAGGCCTGCTGCAGCAGAGCACCCTTGTGAGAGGCCTTGAGGCCCTCGACCGTGGTGACGTGCGTGCCTTCCGCCTGTGCGGCGGGAACCATGCAGGCACAGGCGACCTCGCCATCGATCAATACCGTGCAGGCGCCGCAGTCGCCCGCGTCGCAGCCGCTCTTGGTGCCCTTCTGCCCGAGATCGGTGCGCAGCACCTCGCTGAGGCGCGTCGCCGGGGCGGCTTCGCAGCGGACGGCCGTGCCGTTGAGTTCAAAGGAAATCACGCGAACCCCGCTGCAAGGTCCAGCGCCTCTCCGACAGCCGAGCGTGCGGCCTCCAGCCGGTAGGTCGCACTGGCGCGCACATCATCGATGGGCGACAGGCCTGCGAGGTGGCGCGCGGCGACGATGGCGGATGGTTTTCCGGCAAGGCCGCGCAAATCACTTTCAAGCTCGGGCAGGCGTTGCGCCACAGGCGAGGCCGCACCAACCGCCACGGCCGCGCGCGCGATGCGGCCCTGCGCATCCTTCTCGACGACCGCCGCAGCCATGAGGATGGAGATCACGAGATAGCGCCGGGCACCCAGCTTCACGAAGGCGGAGCGCGCAGCGGGCGCCGGGCTCGGCACCAGCACCGCCGTCACGATCTCGCCTGGGCGCAGCGCGGTGCGGCGATAGCCGGTGATGAAGGACGATAGTGGCAGCAGGCGCAGCCCTGTGGGCGAGGCGAGTTCGACGCTGGCATCGAGGCTCAGCAATGGCGGCACGCCATCCGCCGCGGGCGAGGCATTGCACAGGTTGCCGGCGATGGTGCCGCGGTTCTGGATCTGGATGGAGCCCACCTCGCGCGCCGCCGCCTTGAGGCCGTCGAAGGCGGGGGAAAGCGTAGCGCGCAGGATGTCAGTCCAGGTCGTGGCAGCGCCGAAGCGGATGACATCCGCCGTTTCGGTGATGCCGCGCAGGCCTTCGACGCGGGAAAGATCAACCAGGGGGCGCGCCAGTGGCTTGCCAACATGCGCCGGGTAGATATCCGTGCCGCCGCTGACCGCCAGCGCACCTTCGGCGGCCATGGCGCGGGTTGCTTCCTCGATGGTTCTCGGCCGGGCATACACGCCGGGATTTCCTTTGCTTGTTCTTGCGGCAGATAGTGTGTCCCGCCTCCGGCCCTGTCAAGGACGGGTGGTGGCCGCAACCTGATTCATCGCGCGAAATCAAATTGCTAAGACTGAATGTTCACCGTAACTTGTGGTCTCTCACTTTTCCTGTGGAGTGACACTGCTTGGAACGGCGCCTGACCACAATCCTCTCGGCTGATGTCGCGGGCTATTCGCGGCTGATGGAGCGCGACGAGGCGGGCACGCTGGCCGAGCTGATGGAGCGCCAGCAGGCGATCATCGACCCGCTGATCGCGCAGAACGGTGGCCGCATCTTCAAGACGCTGGGTGATGGCTTTCTCGCCGAGTTCGGCAGCCCGGTGAACGCGGTGAGCTTCGCCGCCGCCATGCAGCAGGCCTCCGAGGCGCGCAATGCCAACCTGCCGGAAGACCGGCGCATGAGCTTCCGCATCGGCATCAACCTTTCCGACGTCATCGTCGAGCAGAGTAATATCTTCGGCGAGGGCGTGAACGTTGCCTCGCGGCTGCAGGCCATTGCCGAGCCGGGCAGCATCTTCATTTCCGAAACCGTCTACCAGCAGGTGGGGCGCCAGCTGCCGCTGGGCTTCGAGGATGCAGGCAGGCGCCAGCTGAAGGATACATCCGGCCTCACCCAGGCCTGGCGCGTGGCCGGCAGCACGGAGCGTCAGACGCGGCGGCGCGGCGGTGACGGGCACCAGGCCTCGATCGCGGTGCTGCCCTTCGTCAACATGTCTGGCGACCCGGAGCAGGATTATTTCAGCGACGGCATCACCGAGGACATCATCACCGACCTCTCGAAGATCTCCGCGCTCTTCGTCGTCTCGCGCAATACCGCCTTCACCTACAAGGGCACGACCGAGGACCTCGATCGCGTGGCCGCGAGGATGGGCGTGCAATATCTTCTCGAAGGCAGCGTCCGGAAGGTGAACGACCGGGTGCGCATCACCGCGCAGCTGATCGACGGGCGCACCAACGGACATGTCTGGGCCGAGCGCTATGACCGCAAGTTCGAGGACATCTTCGAACTGCAGGATGCCATATCACATGCCATCGTCGACGCGCTGCGCCTGAAGATGCTGCCAAAGGAACGCGAGACCATCTCACAGCGGCCCACCTACAACAGCGAGGCCTATCGCTTCTACCTGATGGGCCGCAGCTTCTTCCACCGCGGCCATACGCGGCGCTTCTTGAGGCTGGCGAAGCAGATGTTCCAGCGCGCCCTCGACATCGAGCCTGACTATGCTGCGGCCCATGCCGGCATTGCCGATTGCAACTCGCACCTGCTCGACGCAGGCGACACATCGATCACCACCAACGAAATCTTCGAGCAGAGCGAGCGGGCACTGGCCATCGATGCGACACTTGCCGAAGCCCATGCCTCGAAGGGCCTCGCGCTCTATACCGCCGGGCGCTACGAGGAGGCGGAGGCGAGCTTCGACCGCGCCATCGCGCTGAAGCCCGACCTGTTCGAGGCCTATTTCTTCTATGGCCGCAACTGCTTCAACCGCGGGCAATATGGCAAGGCGGCGGAACTGTTCGGCAAGTCGGCGGAACTGAAGAGCGATGATTTCCGCGCGCTGGGCCTGCAGTCCATGTGCTTCCAGTCACTCGGCAAGCTGGAGGAGGCGCGCCAGTCCGCCAAGGCGGCACTTGCCCGGACTGAATCTGCCGTGGCAGAGCGCCCGGACGATGCCGATGCGCTGGCCTTTGGCGCGGGTCTTCTCGCGGTGCTGGGCGAGAACGACCGCACGCGCGACTGGGCCGAGCGCGCCTCGATCATCGAGCCCGATGATTTCTACATGCACTACAACATCGCCTGCGCCTATGCGATCCTCGGAGAAACGGAACTGGCGCTTGACCGGCTGGAGCGTATCATGGGGCCATCAACGCTGCGCTCGCTGCAGG
>Ga0114971_10000442_pt1 | contig 26889 bp, 23 predicted proteins | sample M_140625_MF_Meta_FD_87320 | JGI IMG/M metagenome (GOLD analysis project Ga0114971, IMG submission 87320) | Freshwater microbial communities from Lake Montjoie, Canada to study carbon cycling - M_140625_MF_MetaG | ecosystem: Environmental > Aquatic > Freshwater > Lake | place: Lake Montjoie... | reverse complement strand
GCCGCTGCGGCACCAATTCCGCTGCCTGCTCCTGTTATGAGTATTGTTTTCATGATTAAGTTTGAACAAAAATAGCGGAACACGATTCATAACAAGACATGAAATTCAATCTAAGCGAAATAAGCGGACTCATTCAAAGTCGAAGAACCATAACTCCCGAGCATTACACTAACCGTAAAGTGCACAAAGAGCAAATTGAAAAAATGCTTCAAAATGCCGTGTGGGCGCCGAATCACAAGCTTACACAGCCTTGGCGTTTTCATGTTTATTTGGAAGAAGGAATGGATATTCTTCGTGAAAACCTTCCTTTACTTATGCCCGAAGATCAGCCCGTAAAGAGAGAACGCATTGCCTCTCGTTTGAATAGAACTTCAGCTGTTGTTGTTGTGTGCATGGAAGCTTCTGAAAATGCAGCCTTGCATGAAGAGGAATACGCTGTGGCCTGCGCCATTCAAAATATCATGCTCACTGCCACTGCATATGGCATTGGAAGTTTTTGGGCAACACCTGGATTCATTAGAACGGAAAAATTCAATCAAACATTAAATCTTCCCTCGCAACAACGATGCTTGGGAATCGTTTATTTGGGTTATGTTGAAGGCGAATGGCCGACGAACCATCGCAAACCACTTGAATATGTTACCGAATGGAATTCAATAAAAAAATAGTTCACTTACTCTTTTTATTTGTTTTATCTGGAAGTGTTTTCGGACAGAAAACGAATGCAAATGAATTTCTTTTTGGATTTCAACTTCGCCCCATTATTCCGAACGCCTATTTGAATACAGCTGTTGAAACAGCCACTTCGCCGAATTTTTCCTACAGCGCAAAATCAAATGTTGGTATAAGCTTCGGGTCCATTATTCGCAAGCCGTTGGGGAAATTTTGGAATTTAGAAACCGGATTGAATTTCGTGAAACGAAGTTATTCCTTGAATTTCGATTTGAACGACAGTGTGCAAGTAAGTTCAAAACAAAACATGACCTTCATTGCCTATGAAATTCCCATTCAAGCGTTAATCTATGTTCGATTAGGTAAGTCCTGGTATATGAATGCAAGCGCTGGGATTTCCATCGATTTTTTTCCCAGTGAAACAGAAACATTCAGTTTTGAAAAGGTAGATTCGACGTATTACGACTTCAGTCAAAAAACCTACCGCATCAAATGGAGCGCATTAGCCGCACAATCGAATTTGGGCTTTGAATATCGAACCGAGAAACAGGGCTACTATTACATCGGAGCCTCATTTCATAGACCGTTTGGAAGAATAGCCGGCTCGCAAGGCTTGGTGGAATCTACTTCCGGTTCAGATCGTTTGTGGTTGAGTTTATCTGGAAGTTATTTTTCAATTGATCTCAAATACTTCCTCTACGACAAGTACAAAACAAAAAAGGCCGTCACTGAATGACGACCTTTTTCGACCTTAACTAATCTAAACTTATTTCTTCAAATCGCCCACCAACTTCACGTTTAATGTGAAGATATTGTCGATTGCCTTGTCTCCTAAGTTATCGAAAAATGCAGTAGAACCGTATCTCACATCGAATTGCGAGCGGTCCACCGCAACACTTCCTTCAACAAAAACTTGATTTCCTCCACCTGTGATTTTCGCCGGAAACGATAACGCTTTCGTAATTCCTTTAATAGTCATGCTACCATTAACATTGTGAGTAGTGCCATTGTTTCCTTTCGCAACTTGAACACTTGTCACTTCAAACATAGCGTCTGGAAATACCACAGTATTGAAAAAATCTTCAGCTTTCAAATGATTTAAAAAGTTTGCATTTGTTCCCGCGTCTGAGATATCTGTAATAACCATGGCGTTCATATCAATTTTCACTTTTCCAGTAATACCTGCGTTACCTTTTACATAGATAACACCGCTTGAAACACGCACAGTACCTGTGTGTCCGCTACCTGTTACTTTTTTTGCGCTCCAAACAATAGAACTCTTGTTGAAGTCTAAGATGTATTTTCCATCTGCTAATTGAGCTTGAACCGTCGCCACTGAAGCGATTGCTACGAATAATGCTAGAATTGCTTTTTTCATTTGATTTATTTTTATTTTTTGTTTATTTCTGATTTCTAATTTGATCGAGTGCGAAATTCAACGCATCAGCATCTGTAGAAGACAACTGATTCGACATAATTGTTTTGAAGGTTGGGACTTTTTTATCTAAATCTTCCAAAAGCGCGGTGCCCTTTTCCGTGATAACAACATCTACTTGTCTTCGGTCTTTGTCACAAACTCTCCTCAAAACCAGTTTCCGAGTTTCAAGTTTGTCTACAATACGCGAGGCATTGCTGCTTTTGTCTATCATTCGCTCGCACAACCCAGCCACAGAAATAGCTTTTCCTTTTTGTCCGCGCAAAATTCGAAGAACATTATACTGAGGCAAAGAAATGTCATAATCCTTCAAGGCTAATCTATTCCTCTCTCCAAACCAAGCGGCCGTGAACAAAATATTAATGCCTAATTTTTGATAGACATCACTGAATTCACCTTGCTGTATCTCTTCACCGATTGATTTCACTCGGCAAATATATGTACATACATTAAATGTACCTACATCTTTTTTAAGTTATTTTTTCCTGCCTGCAACTTTTTCTCTTTCTTTGACGTATTAAACCTGTATGAAAAATTTACTCTCCCTCTTTGTTTTAGTTTCCATGTGTCACGGCCTTCAAGCCCAGACATTTGGTAAATCAAAAATTATTTTACAAGGAAAAGTGACAGAATTATTCCTTTCAGACAGCACAGAAAAGCCGCTAGACAAGGTTTCCATTCAGATATGGTCTAACAACAAGTTGGTTGCTGAGATAAAATCGGCCCACCGAGGCAAATACAGAATCGAGGCTCCTTTTAAGGAAAATTATGAAATAAAATATGTCCAAGATGGCTATGTGACCAAGACTGTTGCGTTAGAAACAAAATCGATTAAACGCGAAGAAACTGCCATTCGACTCCTGTTAACTATAGATATTTCAATGTTTAAGGAAAATTCGGCATGCGATTTCAGTTTTCTCAACGATTTGCCGGTTGCGAAGGCAAAAGTTCTTCGCAGAAAAGATAATATTTCATGGGACCTCGATTATAACAAAACCATGCAAGATCGCATTCGAAAAGAAATAAGTAAAGCTCGTGTTACAAAATCAGTGTTGTAAACATTGAAAGCGCTGTAAATTCGCCGAAAGAATTTAAGGTGAAAGAAAGCGCTACTCCTCCAAAAAAGAAAATTTCAAAAGCTACAATCTCAAGTGCAATGGGATTGTTTCGCTATTTACGTCCATACGCATTCTCCTTTTTTATTGGAATGCTTCTGCTGGTTGTTTCTGGGTTATTGGTTATTGTCATTACCGCATTACTTGGATTTTTATTAATTCCAAATGCCCAGGCTGCTTTGCCCGGCGGCGCATTAACCCAATCGCTCCTATCTGTTATTCATTGGGAAGGAGAAGGCGTGACATCGAAAACACTTGTTGCTTTGGTTGGCTTGTTAATCATACAAGGCGTATTCTCATTCTTTCGTGTGTACCTATTTTCATACGTTTCTGAAAACGCAATGCTTGCCCTGCGCAAAGACACCTATTCGCGCATTATTCGTATGCCCATTCAATTTTACAATGAGCGACGAGTTGGAGATTTAAGCAGTCGTATCACTTCAGATATTACTGCCATTCAAGAAACATTAACAACCACGCTTGCAGAATTCCTTCGTCAATCTGTTATCATATTCGTCGGTGTAGGTTGGCTCGTTTCGTATTCACCATACTTAACCTTAGTCATGCTCGGCACGCTTCCGGTAATCATAGTGGTGATGGTGTTCTTCGGTCGTTACATTAAAAAATTAAGCAAGGAAACACAAGATAAAGTAGCAGAATCTGGTGTGGTTTTGAATGAGACATTTACCGGTGTAGTCAGTGTAAAAAGCTACAGCAACGAGCCTTTTGAGATTGCTCGATATTACAAGCGCATTTTAGACGTTCGAAAGAACGCTATGAAGAGTGCCATTTGGCGCGGCATGTTCGGAACGTTTATTATCATTTTTTTATTCGGAACATTAGGCCTTGTCATTGGTGTTGGTGCCCACTTGCAACAAACCGGACAATTACCTGTTGAAGTGTTGCCGCAGTTTATTATGCTCACCGGATTAATTGCGGGATCGATTGGTGGCCTTGCGGCACAAATGGGATCTCTTCAGCGCAGCGTAGGAATTATAGATTCGGTAATGGAAATACTTGCCATGGATCCAGAAAATATTCCAGAAGAAGAAACGGCAGTAGAAAAATCATTTAACGGAACTTTTGAATTTAAGAACGTCTCGTTCAACTACGCGAGCAGAGCTGAAATAGCCGTGTTGAAAGATGTTTCCTTCGAAGTGAAGGAAGGAGAGCAGATTGCACTTGTCGGTTCTTCAGGTTCAGGAAAATCAACCATCGCCAATCTACTGCTTCGCTTTTACGACGCTACGGAAGGCAATATTCTGTACGAAGGAGTATCGTTTTCAAATTGGAAATTACACGACCTACGCAAGAGCATGGCGTATGTTCCTCAGGAGGTCTTGCTATTTGGTGGAAGTATCCGTGAGAACATTGCATACGGCAAACCCTCGGCTGATGATGACGAAATAAAGTCTGCGGCCGTTCGTGCTAACGCATGGGAATTCATTGAACAATTCACAGACGGGTGGGATACCATTGTTGGAGATCGCGGAATTCAGCTTTCGGGTGGACAGCGTCAGCGCATTGCAATTGCCCGTGCCATTCTAAAAGATCCGAAACTTCTCATCTTAGACGAAGCAACCTCGGCATTGGATTCAGAGAATGAAAGAGCGGTTCAACTGGCACTTGACGAACTTATGAAAAACAGAACATCATTGGTTATTGCACATCGACTTTCAACCATTCGCAATGCAACAAAAATTATTGTTTTAGATGGGGGAAGTATTGTTGAAACTGGTACGCACGAAGAGCTGATTCAAAAAGACAGTGCCTATCTGAAAATGGTTGAATTGCAAGACAGAGCAAAATAAAGTTATCTTCGTTTCTTTTCGCTATGCGTAGATCTTGGTTATACGAAATTCTTCGAATCCCGCTCGTGTTTGGGTTAAGACTCTTCCACAGAAAGTTTCGTGTTGTTGGATATGAAAATCTAAAGGGAAGTGAAATTCCAACCATCGTCGTTGGAAATCACCAAAACGCCCTTCTCGACCCTATTCTATGCGTTTCAATTATTAGCCAACAACTTCATTGGTTAACCCGATCCGATGTTTTTAAACCAGGAATTGTTTCGGTTATTTTAAGAACAGTGAATATGCTTCCCGTCTATCGCGAAAAAGATAACGTGGCAGACCTTCGCGATCGCAACGAAGCCATCTTCCAAGAATGTTACAAGCGTTTGAATCGAGGACATTGGATTAGTCTTTTCCCTGAGGGAACCCACAAAGGAAAAAAAGCGCTCAACACTCCTTTGAAAAAAGGAATTGGAAGATTGATTATTGGAACATTCGAGGCGAATCCCAACCTGCAGCAAATTAGAATTTTATCCTTGGGGTTAGAATATTCTGAATTCCTCGAAAAGGATGGCAACTTCCTGCTTCGCATAGGAAAACCCATTGTGCTTTCCAAAGAAGATTACACAATAGCAAATAAAGCAATTTGGGCCAATGAATTGGTGAGTGAGATAAGTGAACACATACAAGTGGTCATGACAGACATTCGTAACAATGATTATTACGAGGAATACTTAACCATTCAAGACCTCATTCACTTCGTATACCCGCACAACGATTGGCACGAAAACGTTCTTGTTTTCCAAGATTTTGTTAATGCCGAGAAATTTGAACTACCGCAATTCCTTCAAAAATTAAACGACTTCAATACCTTAACGAACAAATTAAGCTTTTCAAATAAAACAGAACTCGAAGCCCAGCAATGGCGCATAGGAAATACGATACGCGTGCTAATCTCTTATCCCTTTTCGTTGATTGGCAAAATTGTTTTCTTTCCAATCTCCAATTTCGCAGAGAACTTTGTTCAAACCAAATTGAAGGATCCGCTTTTCCGAAATTCTATTCGTATTGTATTTAAACTATTCTTCGGCATACCCTACATTTTTATTCTTGCAATAGCCTTTCCTTTTTTCGGAATACACTATTTTCTCGGAGTGCTTGTTCTTGTGGGAGTTGGTGTGTTTGAAGTTCGTTCGCGCATGCGCTTCGACCGTTTTAAAAAAATAATTCAGCACAACAAAGAGCGTGACCATCGCAATGCCGATTATTCATCATGGAAAACAGCGCAGGAGGATTGTATTGCTCAATTAAAACAAATTTGTGATGAACAGAATTAATAGTATTCAGCACATTGGTGTTGCCGTGCAAGACATGAATGCTTCGCTGAAATATTACCGCAAGATTTTCGGAATGAACATTCCATTTTTCGATAGTGTTCAGCCAGCGCCGCTTATGGATTGTTATACGCATGGAAAAACCATCACCAAGCGCGCTAGTATGATTATGAATTTGCAGGGCGGCTGTGCAATGGAAGTCATTCATCCAACTACCTTCGAACCTCGAAAAGCGGACTTTCAAATCAAAGTGGGTGATCTTCATATTTTCCAAATTCACATGAAGGCACGTGATGTGAAACATATGCATGCGTATTGTAAACAAAACGGTGCGCATGACGTGAGTGAGATTGCATTGAATCCTGCTCAACAGCAGGTATTCGATTTAACCGATCTAGATGGAAACTTTTTCCGTGTAGAGCCTACCAGCGAATGCTACAGAGACATGGGGCATGCGAGCAACGGTGCGGCAGGTTGCAGCATTGGTGTAACAAATATGGAAGCCGCATTGAATTTGTATTCAAATCTTTTGGGTTATAATGAAGTTGTTTTCGATAGAACAGGAACATTTAACGACTGGGGACATTTACCCGGTGGAAAAGAACAATACCATCGTGTTCGTTTGAAGCAATCTGCTCCAACAGGCGGAGGATTTGCGCGGGTAATGGGAGAGACATTCATTGAATTGGTTCAAGCGTTGGATCGTGTTCCTGCACGCACCTTTGAAGGACGAATTTGGGGCGATTCAGGATTCGTTCACTTGGGACTCGATGTGAAAGGAATGAAGAAACTCGGAGCCAATTTAGCAGAGCAAGGGTTTGCCTTCAGATGCGACAGCAATGACGCGCTTAGCATGGGACAGACAAAAGTTCATTGCACCTATATCGATGATCCGGATAGAACACTCATTGAATTAATCGAAGTGTACAAAGTTCCTATTGTAGAAAAGTGGGGAATCTTTTTGAATGTTGAAAAACGTGATCCGCTAAAACCGCTTCCTAACTTTATGTTGAATGCGCTTCGCTTTTCCCGAATTAAAGACTAGCGAGCAGCTTGTTTCTTCAATATTTTTTTAAACAATTTCGGAAGATAACGGTGTAAAAACAATGCACGCAATTCCTTTCCACCTACTCCAAACTCATTTTTTTCCGCAGCTATTCCAGCTAATATTTGACGTGCACATTCCTCCGGTGAAATTCCTTGCGCCTGATTTTTATCCATTTCGCCTGAAGGATTTCCCGATTTATCTATGGCGTGTTTTGAAATTTCTGTTGCAATAAATCCAGGTGTAATTAAGGTAACGCGAATTCCTGCATCTTCAACTTCCATGCGCAACGAATCGAAAAACCCATGCAACGCGTGCTTCGATGCCGCGTATGCAGAACGCAGGTAGAAACCCCACTTCCCTGTTAAACTAGAAATAGTTACAATGTGCCCAGACCTTCTCGCCAGCATTTGTGGTAAAACAGCCTTTGTCATTTGCACATGTCCGAAATAATTCACTTCGAAAATTTTCCGGTCATTTTCTATGGTAGTTTCAGAAGTCAATGAACGTTGACTTATTCCTCCGTTATTGAATAAAATATCAATTTGGAACTTCGACAATACATCTTTCGACACTTCTATAATCGTTTCACCTTTGGTTAAATCTAAAGGGAAAATATAAACTTTGTCAGAATTTGCGCAGGTCGTCTTAACGCGCTCCAACTCTTCTCTTCTTCGTGATGAAATAATTACTTCGGCTCCAGCTGCGCTGAAGGCCTTTGCCACAGCTTCGCCAATGCCGCTGCTCGCACCTGTAATCCAAACTACCTTATTTTGAAATTGTTTCACTATTAATATCATTTTCGCGTTAAGAAAACTTAACTTTAGGTTAACCTTAGGCGCCTTTTATATCTTTGAAAGACGCATACCTTCGTTTCGAATAATTCGATTCAAAGATTGCAATAGAATGGCAAAAAAACCAAAAATACTTTGTGTAGATGATGAACAAGACATTCTTGACTTGCTTACATTTAATTTGGAAAAAGAGGGGTATGATGTCTGCACCGCTCTGAATGGAAGAAAAGGACTTGAAGTTGCGAAAAGAGAATTGCCCGACTTAATTATTTTAGATGTTATGATGCCCGAAATGGACGGCATGGAAACATGTAGGGAAATTAGAGAGATTCCTGCACTACAAAACGTAGTTATAACATTCTTAACAGCACGAAACGAAGACTACAGTCAAATTGCCGGATTCGAAGCGGGAGCCGATGATTTCATAACCAAGCCTATTCGTCAACGTTTGCTAGTCTCTAAAATAAAAGCATTGCTTCGCAGATCCGCTCCTGCTGACTTGAAAAAAGAGATGAGCATCGGTGGAATTGAAATTGATCGTGATAAGTATTTAGTGACTAAAGACGGCGTTCAAATTCAACTTCCGAAAAAAGAATTCGAACTTTTAGTTTTACTGTCTAGCGCGCCAGGCCGCGTATTTACTAGAGAGAACATATTAAATTCTATTTGGGGAAATGACGTGATTGTAGGTGACAGAACCATAGACGTTCATATTCGCAAACTTCGTGAAAAATTAGGTGACGAAAATTTTAAGACAATTAAGGGGGTTGGTTATAAATTCGAAGCCTGAATGTCATAAATTCGAATTGTGAATATTCGAACTCCAAAACAAGTTGCACTCGTATCTGCGCTCTTCGTTGTGTTGCCCCTGGCGACGGTTTACTTTCTTCTGGTCTATTTTCTAGAACGCGATTTCGAAATTGAATTACTGCTGCTATTCATTGCACTAGGTATGTCCATCACGTATTTTGTGGTATACACATTCATCGAAAGATTCTTATACAGTAAAGTAAAAGTCATATACAAGACCATTCATTCCTTTAAAACACAAAGCGAGAAAAAAGGCTTGGAAATGAGCACCGATATTTTAGCTGAGGTAAATCAGGATGTTGCGCATTGGGCTGAAGAAAAAATTGAAAAAATCAAAGACCTTCAAAAAGCCGATAACTTCCGAAAAGAGTTCGTTGGAAACCTGGCACACGAATTAAAAACTCCCATTTTCAATATTCAAGGTTATCTCGATACTCTTGCTGAAAATGACGATATGAATCCTGACCTCCGTCGGAAATTCCTAGATCGCGCCATCTCTAGCTGCGAACGATTGGAGCATTTAGTTTCTGACTTAGACGAAATTTCTCAACTCGAAAGTGGCGCAGTCCTGTTAAAAATTGTGAAGTTTGATATTCTCCAACTCGCACATGAAGTCTGTGATTCCCTTGAAAAATTCGCTTCAGAAAAAAAGGTAAATCTTTTCGTGAAGGACGGTCCTTTCAGCGAATTGTGGGTAGAGGCCGATCGAAATAAAATTGAACAAGTCCTCATTAACCTCATTGTGAATAGTGTCAACTACGGCGCAGCGGGAGGAGAAACGCGAATTCGGTTTTACGATATGAACGACAACGTTCTAGTTGAGGTTGCTGACAACGGAATTGGAATTGCCAAAGAACACTTGAATAGACTTTTTGAGCGTTTCTATCGTGTCGACAAAAGCCGATCTCGCCACGAAGGCGGCTCTGGATTGGGTTTAGCGATTTGCAAGCACATTATTGAAAGTCACCAACAAACCATGAGCGTTAGAAGTACCGAAGAGGTGGGAAGCACCTTCGGCTTCACCATTAAAAAAGCGAATTAACTTTTTGTAGCGCCGTTCATCCTCTATTTTTGTTGAAACAAAATTCCCCGAGAAATCAATCTTGGGGTTTACTCGTTTGATGAAGCACGCATGAAACCACGTCTTTCCATTTGGGAAAAAGAAATAGAATCGATAGAACGCAAAATTGCTGACGACAACAGCAAACTGCATTTGAAAGGACTTGCGGGAAGCGCCCCAGTATTTATTTGTGGCGCGTTCTACAGCTCATCTCCCGTCACCCAACTATTGGTGCTCGACGACAAAGAAAAGGCCGCATACTTCCTCAATGACCTTGAAGCTATTCTTGAAATTGGATCCGACGAAAAAGAACAAGAGAAAACACCTGTACTCTTCTTTCCACGAACAGCGCGTCTAGCTTACGATATAGAGACAACTCAAAATGCAAACATTGCCATTCGAACGGAGGTGCTAAATAAACTTCAGAAAAATAGAAAAAACTACATTATCGTTTCGTACCCTGAAGCACTGTTTGAAAAGGTTGTCACTCATCACGAACTCGAAAAAAACACGTTTAGCATTGATGTCGGGCAATCGTATTCCATGGATTTCATTGACGAAGTATTCATTGAATTTCAATTTGAAAAAGTAGATTACGTATATGAACCCGGACAATATGCCGTGCGCGGAGGCATTGTCGATGTGTTTTCATTCAGTTATGAATATCCCTACCGCATTGAATTCTTCGATGAAGAAGTAGAGAGCATTCGAAACTTCGATCCGGCTACGCAGCTTTCGGTTAACAAAATGACCAAGGCTGTTATTGTTCCAAATACACACTCCAAACATTCGGAAGAAGTGCGCATTGGTTTGCTTGACTTCCTTCCTAGCAACACTGTTGTTTGGATGAGCAACACCGAATCTTCGCTCGCGCAATTTCAAGCTGAAATGGAAAAGGCAGAAGAGCGATTCAACAGGCTTTCAGATAACATTTCACACGAAAAACCAGATGCCCTTTTCACTTCAAAACATGAATGGCTGAAGCAACTGGAAAACAAACGTGTCATTGAATTCGGAAGTAAACGACAATTCTTAGGTGAAACAGAAGACTTCCATTGTACTCCCCAGCCTTCCTTCAATAAAAATTTTGAAATGCTTGCTGAGCATCTCGAAAATCTTATTCAACAAGGATACAAAGCACACATTGTTGCCGGCCAGTCGAAGCAGCTGGAACGACTTGATCAAATATTTCAAGACAAGAAAAAAGACATCGCTTACGTTCAAGAGATTCTAGAAATAAGCGAAGGATTTATAGATCAGAATAAAAAAATTCTGTACTACACCGACCATCAAATTTTTCAACGTTACCACCGATTCAAACTGAAAGAAGGATTCAAGAAAAACAAAGAAGCCTTAACGCTGAAAGAAATTCTTGCGCTTCAACCGGGAGATTTTGTTGTGCACATTGACCACGGAGTAGGCCAATTCAGTGGGCTACAGAAAATTGATGTGAATGGAAAAGAACAAGAAGCCATTCGACTAACTTACAAAGGCGGAGATATTCTTTATGTGAGCATTCACTCGTTGCACCGCATAAGTAAGTTTTCTGGGAAGGAAGGAACTGCGCCTTCCATGGACAAACTCGGAAGCAACGCTTGGCAAAACCTAAAGCGTAAGACGAAAACGAAGGTGAAAGAAATTGCCTTCGATTTAATTAAGCTTTATGCAAAGCGGAAGTCAACAAAAGGATTCGCCTTTCAACCCGACACCTACATGCAAACCGAATTGGAGGCTTCTTTTATGTACGAAGACACTCCCGACCAATACAAAGCTTCTGTTGCGGTGAAAGAAGATATGGAAGCGGCCTTCCCGATGGATCGCTTGGTATGCGGCGATGTTGGTTTCGGAAAAACAGAGATTGCTATTCGCGCGGCGTGCAAAGCCGTGGCAGATGGAAAGCAAGTGGCCGTGCTGGTTCCGACTACCATTCTTTCCATTCAACATTACAAGAGTTTCAAATCTAGATTGAAAGATTTCCCGGTAACCATTGAATACATCAATCGTTTCAAAACAGCGAAACAAAATTCAGAGACACTTGAGAAGGTGAAAAACGGGAAAGTCGATATACTTATTGGCACCCACGCCATCCTCGGAAAACGAGTTGTCTTCAACGATCTTGGATTAATGATCATTGACGAAGAACAAAAATTCGGAGTAGCGGCAAAAGACAAATTGAAATTGCTTCGTGCGAATGTAGACGCCTTAACGCTTACTGCTACGCCTATTCCACGAACTTTGCAGTTTTCTTTAATGGGAGCGCGCGACTTAAGTATCATTCAAACAGCACCACCTAATCGCGTTCCGATTCGCACCGAATTAATTCCATTTGGAGAAGAGATTGTTCGCGATGCCATTAGCTACGAAGTGCAACGAGGTGGTCAAGTTTTCTTCGTGCACAACCGCGTTCAGAACCTTCGCGAAATGGCTGGACTGATCCAACGCGTGTGTCCAGATGTTCGCATTGGCATTGGTCACGGACAATTGAGCGGTGAAGATTTGGAAGAGGTGATGAACAAATTTATTGAAGGAGAATTCGATGTGTTGGTTTCCACTTCCATTGTTGAAAGTGGTATTGATATTCCGAATGCCAACACGATAATGATCAACGATGCGCATCATTTTGGGATGAGCGATCTTCACCAATTACGCGGACGCGTTGGACGAAACAACAAACAAGCATTCTGTTATTTGTTAAGTCCCCCTACTCACATGCTCACAGACGATGCGAAGAAACGCTTAACAGCCATTGAGCAGTTCTCAGATCTGGGATCGGGAATGCACATTGCTATGCGTGACTTAGACATTCGCGGCGCAGGAAATTTGTTAGGTGGTGAACAAAGCGGATTCATTAATGAATTGGGATTCGAGACGTATCAGAAAATTTTAGATGAAGCACTTCAAGAATTGAAGCAAGAGCACTTCCAAGAATTGTACGAAGAGGAAATGAAGAAGACCGCTTCCTTCGTAAAAGATACTGTACTCGAGACCGACTTTGAATTGCTTATTCCAGATGAATATGTTGGAAATATTTCCGAACGTATTGCCCTCTACAAAGCGCTTGACGATATGGAGAAAGAAGAAGAAATTCAGAAGTTCTCGAAAGACCTGGAGGACCGTTTTGGTCCTATTCCGAAGCCCGTTATTCAATTGATAGATACTATGCGTTTGCGTTGGAAGGCAAGAGAAATTGGATTCGAAAAGCTGGTGTTGAAGAGTGGTAAAATGATTGGTTATTTCGTTTCTAAACAAGATTCTCCATTCTACCAAAGCGAGGCATTCACGCGCATCTTGAACTTCATTAAACTCAACCCGGTTGCTGGAAAAATGTATGAGAAAGACGACACCCTGCGCATTGCATTTCCTGAAGTACAAAACATGGACAAAGCCAATCGCTTGTTGAACGCCTTAGCCGAAGGTTCTAAATTGTAATCAAGCACACTATTATCGTAAATTTGCACACTTTCAAAAACTATTATGACATTACCAAGAGTTCGTGTTCGTTTCGCTCCTAGTCCCACAGGCCCATTACACATGGGTGGAGTTCGCACTGCGTTATACAATTATCTTTTCGCAAAGAAACATGGTGGAGATTTTATCATTCGAATAGAAGACACCGACCAAACACGTTATGTTCCGGGTGCTGAGCAATACATACTCGATTCATTGAAGTGGTGCGGCATTGAACCCACCGAAGGTGTTGGTTACGGAGGAAAACACGAGCCCTACCGTCAGAGCGAAAGAAAACCCATGTACAAAGCGTATGCGGTGGAATTGATTGAAAAAGGTTGGGCATACTACGCATTCGATACCCCTGATGAATTAGACAACATTCGCAAGCAAGCCGAATTGGCGAAGATGCCGAACTGGCAATACAACAGCATTTCGCGCATGACCTTGAAGAACTCATTGACCCTACCTGCTGATGACGTTGCTGCTCGATTGGAAAAAGAAGAACCTTTCGTTGTGCGTTTCAAAATGCCAAGAAACGAAGAAGTTCGTTTTCAAGATATCATTCGCGGATGGGTGGTATTCTCTACAAACGAACTCGACGACAAAGTACTTTACAAGTCAGACGGAATGCCAACGTATCACTTGGCGAATATTGTAGACGATCACACTATGGAAATTAGTCACGTTATTCGTGGGGAAGAGTGGTTGCCATCTGCGCCACTTCACGTAATGATGTACAGAGCGTTCGAATGGGAAGCTCCGTTGTTTGCTCATTTGCCGTTGATTTTGAAACCTGATGGAAATGGAAAATTGAGCAAGCGAGATGGAGATCGTTTAGGATTTCCTGTGTTCCCTTTGCAATGGACCGATCCTGAAACAGGAAATATTTCTAGCGGATACCGCGAAAGCGGATACCTACCAAAAGCCTTCATTAACATGTTGCTTTTATTGGGTTGGGCACCGAGCAACAACCAAGAAATTTTCACAATGGATGAAATGGTTGAAGCATTCACCATTGAACGTGTTGGAAAATCAGGTTCTAAATTCGATCCGGAAAAAACGAAGTGGTTCAATCAACAATACATGCGCAATACGCCTCGCGCTGAGCTTGCAGAGATGATTATGCCCGCCATTCAAGAGCGCGGTTATGATGTGTGTGCCGAGTATGTTGAAGGCGTGATTGAGCTTATGCTCGAGCGCGCGGTGTTTCCAAAAGATTTATTGGACGGTGAATACTTATTCGTAGATCCAACTTCTTACGATGAAGATGCGGTTGCGAAGAAATGGAAAGTAGGTGAGTCTGGCCCTATCCTTCAAAAATGGTCAGCTGTTTTAGAAACACTTGAGCCTTTCACAGTTGAATCCATTGACGCTGCTATGAAACAATTCTTAGCAGACAACAGTTTAGGAATGGGCGCTGTGATGCCGTTGTTTAGACTTGCGTTAACGGGGGTGCTTACGGGGCCTGGCGCATCGCACGTTGCTGCGTTGGTTGGAAAAGAATATGTATTACCTCGCATTCAGAAATGCATTGAAAAGTTAGGATAAGATGAAAATTCAATTGAACAATATTCAGGTTCGCGCGCAACACGGTTGCTGGAAAGAAGAGGAAATCATTGGCGGAGATTACCGCGTAGATGTGTGGATAGAAGGTGCTTTCGAAGTGTCGGCTGAAACCGATGATCTAGAAAAAACGATAGACTACGTTGCAGTAAAAGAATTGGTTTACGCTGAAATGAAAGTAAGAGCTAAGTTGATTGAAACAGTTTTGGTTCGCATGCACAGGGCCATGAAAGTTCGCTTCCCGAATGCTCATTCGGTTGGAATTCGATTGACCAAGATTAACGCTCCAATGGGTCACCAAGTGGAAAGCGTAAGTGTGGAAATGGAGGGTTAAACCAATTTGTTTGCAACCAAGTATTCTGCTATTTGAACTGCATTGGTAGCAGCGCCTTTGCGAAGATTGTCACTGACTATCCAACAATTCAGCGTATTCGCTTGCGACTCATCTATACGAATGCGTCCAACAAAGACTTGATCACTTTCCGCAGCGTGAATGAGAGGCATCGGATAAAGTTTTTGTTCAATATTATCTACCACTTCAATTCCTGGGAAGGCACTAAGCACCTCTTTCACTTTAGTAATATCTGGAGCATTTTCGAATTCAATATTTACCGATTCTGAGTGTCCGCCCATAACCGGAACTCTAACCGCGGTAGCGGTTACTGCAATGGAATTGTCTTCCATAATCTTCTTGGTCTCGAGAATCATCTTCATCTCTTCCTTGGTGTATCCGTTCGACTGGAAAACATCTATCTGCGGAATGAGATTCATATCAATCGCGTGCGCATAGGCCCTCTCTCCGCCCTTCCCAGCTCTCTCGTTCATCAATTGATCAACAGCAACCTTTCCGGTTCCTGTAACACTTTGATAGGTTGAAACTACTACTCGCTTGATCTTATATAAGTCGTGAAGCGGCTTTAACACCATAACCATTTGAATGGTACTGCAATTCGGATTTGCGATAATCTTGTTATGCGCATTTATGCTGCTTGCGTTGATCTCTGGAACCACCAATGGAACTCCTTCAGCCATTCGCCACGCACTGCTGTTGTCTATGACTACACATCCTGTTTCCGCAAACTTCGGTGCCCATTCTAAACTTATTTCTCCACCTGCTGAAAACAAGGCAATATCTGGAGAAGCCGCTACAGCAGCGGTTAAGGAAACAACAGTCCAATCTTTTCCGCAACAAGAAACTGTTTGTCCAACGCTCTTTTCAGACGCAACTGGAATGATTTCATCGTACGGAAATTTACGTTCTTCAAGAATTTGAAGCATCTTTTTTCCAACCAATCCGGTAGCTCCTACAACTGCAATTCGCATACATATGTTTTTCACGAAATTACTACTTGTGCATTTTAGTTTCGAAAGAATAATTACAAAACATTTCTCATGCACTACAAAAAATTTATCCCCCTAGCGTTTGCACTTTCTTCGTGCTCGCCTGTACCCTGTCAAATCAACGATAATTTCAACGACGGCGACTTCAACATGAATCCCACATGGAGCGGTTCCACTGATGTATTCGTCGTGAACGTCAGTCAAGAATTGCAGGTGTTCAACACAACTGGCGGACAGAGCTATCTCTCTGCACAAACAAGTAACCCCTCCATTGACAACAAGGAATGGCGCTTTACAGTGAAACAAACGTTTTCAGGAAGCGACAACAACCACAGCAGAATCTATCTGGTTTCGAATGGCCCTGATCTTTCCTATGCTAACGCCACTTCGGGCTCTAACGGCACGGGTTATTTTCTCAAACTAGGGGAAGGTGGTTCAACAGACGCCATAAAGTTTTTTCGAGACGATGGACCTTTAGGGATTGTTGAATTGGCCGCCGGAACAGCAGGATTGGTAGCGTCTTCTTTCAACATAAACATTCAAGTTCTTCGAGATGAATTGGGAAATTGGAATGTGAATGTAGACTACTCTGGTGGTACTAACTTTCAACAAGAATTAAATGTGTTTGATAACACCTACCTCAATGTAAACTACTTCGGCATGAGCTGTATTTACACATCCTCAAATGCCACGAAATTCTATTTCGACAATATTTATTTCGGAAATGAAATTCCACCACCTGTGATCAACACACCGAATGTTCGTTCGGTTGTCATCAATGAAATCTATGCAGACCCGACTCCGTCGAATGGAATGCCGGATGCCGAGTATATCGAACTCTACAATGCAGACATCCTTCCGTTTGAATTATCTGGATGGAAGTTGGTGAATTCCACTTCGGAAAAAACACTTCCATCATATCTGCTGAATCCGAATGAATATGTGATTATTTGTGATGCGAATAGCACATCTCTCTTTCCTAATTCAATAGGAATTTCAGCACTTACCGCATTAACTAATTCTGGAGACAGCCTGACATTAATCGATTTCAGCAACAATGTCATTGATGTCGTTTCCTATTCAGACGAATGGTACAACAGCAGCGAAAAATCTGAAGGCGGATGGAGTTTAGAACAAATCAATCCTTTCAAAATCTGCAGTGGGAAATTCAATTGGACCGCTTCGAGCAATACGCAAGGAGGAACACCCGGATTTCAAAACAGCATATTTAATAATTCTCCAGATACCCAAGGTCCTCAATTACTCAATTGGAATTTGAATCAAGCCAATCAGGTTACACTCATCTTCAATGAAAGCTTGGAGCCAACGCTAACGGGCAATTTCATTTGCACCAATACTCAGATTTCGAATGTTCAACTTTCAGAATCCAATACCGTTGTGGTTATCACTTTCAATGCAAACATTCAACCCGAAACATTCTACACGCTAACGCAATCGGCACTTTCGGATTGTGAGGGAAATATTTCCAACTTCTTCCTAGAAATTTATCAAGGGAAAACACCTGAATTCGGAGATCTGATTTTCACTGAAATTCTTGCCGATCCTGACCCCGTAGTTCAAGGAATACCTTCTGAGTTTATTGAAGTCGTTAATAAAAGTTCCCATACACTTGAGCTGCATGGACTCTCCATAAACAGCTGCGTATTTGAAGGAAGCAAACTACTTCTTCCGAATGAATATTTAATCCTTGGCGACATTACCGAAAGCCTTTCTTTTCTCTCCACATCTAACAAACTTCTTATTCCTTCCTTTCCAACTTTAACCAATTCCGGAATGCTGCTCAAACTAAGCATGAACGGAATGCATCTCGATAGCATTCGCTACAGCATCGATTGGTTCAACAACAGTTTCAAAGCCAATGGCGGATGGTCTCTTGAATTGGTGAATTCGAATTTACCGTGCAGCACTTCCATCAATTGGCTCCCGTGCGAAAGCGACATCGGAAATACACCGGCATTTCAGAACTCGGTTTATTCGCTTTCCCCGGATACAAGTGCCCCTGAATTGCTCTATCTAACACTTGAAGACAGTTCCGTTGCTCTTCATTTCAACGAACCGGTAACACTGAATGGAAATTTATTTCAGGAAGAAAATCTCATTTCAAATTTTATTTTTGAAACTGCTTCGAATGAAATTTTTCTGAGTGCGAATGAATTGCTCGACTCAACACTATTTAACTACAGCCTCTCTGGAATTTCAGATTGCAGCGGGAATTACACTTCTATTTCTTTCGAATGGGGATATCCGGTTGCTGCAACCGCCGGTAACCTCATTATCAACGAAATACTTTTCAATCCGTTCACCAACGCATCCGATTTCGTTGAACTCTACAACACTTCCTCTGAATGCGTTCTTTTGAAGAACATTTCATTCGCAAATGCATCGCTTTCCTCTGGAGGACAATTGGAAGAAGTAACATCAGAGGGACGAATAATTCTTCCGCATCAACATCTTGTTTTTACAGAGGATGGTACAGATCTAATTACGCTTTATTCGACCACACATACTTTGAATATTCTGCGAGTAAACGACTTGCCATCCTTCAATGATTCAGACGGCAGCTGTATCCTCTATTCCAATCAAAATGAAATTATGGATGAATTGAATTATTCTGAATCTATGCATTTCCAATTGCTCAATTCATTTGAAGGTGTCTCGCTTGAAAGACTTTCAAGTCAGCTACCATCAGCGCAAGAAAGCAACTGGCACAGCGCTTCAGAAGCTTCCGGTTTCGCGACACCAGGAGCAGAAAATTCACAATCGCTCCCCGAAGAAAATATGGTCGGAGTCTTCGAACTTTCGACATCTATTTTCTCTCCGGATAATGATGGAATGGACGATGTGATTCAATTTCATTTTTCAGAAATGAAATCAGGGTGCGTAGGTAATTTGACTATTTACAACGAACGGGGCATTCGCGTCAAACGTTTGATGAGAAACGAATATTTAGGTCCTGAAGGAATTGCCATTTGGGATGGACTTTCTGATAGTGGCGAAGCACTTGCAATAGGCATTTACATTGCTACCTTTGAAGCATTCAACGAAGATGGAATTCAAGTTAACTACAAACACGATTTTATTTTAGCCCGAAAACTATGAGCCGGTATTTCGTTCGCACCCCGCGTGTTTTTCAAAAGGTCTTCAACAAAGTTACTTGGCGCATTGAGCATTCTAAGGCGGTATACCTGACCTTCGACGACGGACCGAATCCGGCGGTTACCATACCCTTACTTGAACTTCTCAAAAAGCACAATGCGCGTGCAACTTTTTTTTTATTGGGAAACAACGCACAGAAATATCCTGAACTTGTTAAACGAATTTTAGAAGGAAATCACTCCGTAGGTTTTCATTGCAACGAGCACACGAATTCGCGAAAGCTCAAACTTGTTGAGCTGTTAAAGAATTTCAAACTTCCCAATTCTATTCCTTCAACGCTGCTTTACAGACCTCCTTATGGAAAGCTGAGGGTTTGGCAATACAACTATTTGAAAAATAAATTTCCATTGATCGGGTGGACCATAATGCCTGGCGATTTCGATTCGAAAAAAACATTCGAAGCGCAACTAAACAATCTAAAATTGGCGAAGTGCGGAGATATTGTTGTGTTGCATGAACTGCCCCAAACCATTGCGTTGCTTGAAGCCTACTTCGAACAATCATCAGCTATTTCGTTTGAGAAATTGTAGGGTTGTATCTTTTTAAAAAGTATTTCTTATTATTGCTATATGAACCTTAAGCAAAACCTCCTGACCCTTTTGGGTTTTTTGTTGTGCCTTTCATCATGGGCGCAAATTGGAACTGTAAAACTCACAGGCAAAGTCATTGATTCGCAAACGCAAAAACCATTGGGCGCTGTGTTGGTATATTTCGAAAACACTTCATTCGGAATGAGTTCCACTCCTGAAGGTACCTTCAGCATTGAAGCTCCTGCAGGCAACTACACCCTTGTTGCCGCGTACTTAACCCACCAGACCTTCAAAAAAGAAATTAGTCTAGCGGCTAATCAAGAATTCAATATTGAATTAATGTCGAACGACAATCAAATGAATTTGGTAGTTGTTTCTGCTGGAAGGTATGAGCAAAACATTGGTGAGGTTACGGTAAGTATGGAGGTGATTCAACCGAAGTTAATTCAAGATAAAAACGCGGTAAACATTGATGAGATTTTGCAGCAAACTCCGGGTGTTGCTATTGTAGACGATGAACCACAAATTCGCAGTGGAAGTGGATACAGCTTCGGAGCTGGAAGTCGCGTTCAGGTTTTAGTAGACAACATTCCTATTCTCAGCGGAGACGCCGGGAAACCAAGCTGGGGATTTCTTCCAACCGAAAATGTATCGCAAGTTGAAATCATTAAAGGTGCAAGCAGTGTGCTTTACGGAAGCTCTGCACTAAGCGGTGTGATTAACTTCCGAACGGCCTACCCCACTTCAAAACCAAAAACAAAGGTTTCTGTTTACCACGGATTTTATTCGAAACCACAATCCGATTCAGCTGTGTATTGGAACAGACAAGGAATGAAAAGCGGAATGAATTTTCTTCACTCAGAAAAATTCGGGAAACTTGATTTTGTTTTTGCTTCAAGTGTGCAATACGACGATGGGCACTTGGGTCCAATTAAAGACACTGCCGACGGAAGTTTTTCGAATGGAGGATATAACCCTTTGAAAGTTGATCGATACAACGCAGGCAATAGAGCGCGCTTAAATCTGAATCTTCGATACCGTTTAACCGATCGTCTTTTCATAGGTCTTTCTGGAATTTATTCAACCAGCAATTCACTGTCAACTTTAATTTGGGACAACAGCTCAACAGGTTTGTACGGTGCTTATGCCGGCAGCGCTACACGCACCATTCAGCAATTGTACACAGTAGACCCTTCCATTCAATACACCAGTAAAAAAGGTGCGGTTCACTCGTTGAAATCGAGATGGCAATCGTTAGACAACAACAACGATAACAACCAAGGAAATTTCTCGGATGTGTTCTACACCGAATATCAAGTGCAGAAAAATTGGGAACTAAACAAGATTAAAAATCTTACAACTACAGCTGGAGTAGTAAACACGAAGACCGATGCAAGAGGAGAATTGTTTGTGGGTGGAAATGCAAACGGACATAATCAAGCAAGAAACACAGCTGCTTATTTTCAAATCGATAAAAAAGTTGGAGAACGTTTGAATCTTTCTGGCGGTGTGCGTTACGAGCAATTTCTATTGAATGAAGAAAAAAATGGTAAGCCCGTATTTCGCGCAGGAGCAAATTACAAAGTGGGACAAGCAACTTATTTCCGTGCATCATACGGACAAGGATATCGCTTCCCGAGTATTGCTGAAAAATTCATTGTAACATCACTGGGCGCCATAACGGTTTTTGCTAATCCCGATCTAAAACCCGAAACTTCTTACAATGCTGAAATAGGGGTTAAACAGGGATTCAAGATTGGCGAGTTCAAAGGATTTATTGATGTAGCGGCCTTTCAACAAGAGTTTCGGAATTTTATTGAATTCACTTTTGGTCAATGGGGGACTGATTTCAACCAATATTTCGGATTAGGATTTAAAAGTTTGAATACCGGAAGAGCTAGAATTCGCGGAGCGGAATTATCGATCATGGGTGAAGGAAATATTCGCAAGACTAAATTTCAGCTTTTGGCGGGATATACTTACACGAAACCCGTAAGCACTACTCCTGACTATGTATATGGCACTTCTCCAATTTCAACGACTTCAATATTTGCCTACACAAGCTATCAAAATACGAGCAGCGATGGCGCCAACAATATATTAAAATATAGACTACAGCACCTTATTAGGTTCGACTTAGGGTGCACTCAGGGTAATGTTAATTGTGGAATTAGTTTTAGATACAACAGTCACATGCAAAACATAGATAATGCCTTCCAAATCCTCGAGGATCTAACCGCTTCTAGCCCCCCTGCAAACCGATTTGATCCCGGAATTAATTCATGGCGTGCGAATCACACCAAAGGCGACTATGTTTTCGATGCGCGTATCGGTTATACTTTTTCAGAAAAACATAGAATCGCTCTTATCATGAACAATGTTCTGAACCGCGAGTACGCCATTCGCCCGCTTGCTATTGAAGATCCTCGCCTAACTATGGTGCAGTACACCTTAAGTTTGTAGCATGAAAGGACTTGGTATTATTCCCGCTCGATTCGGAAGCACACGCTTTCCTGGAAAGCCATTGATTGAAATCAATGGAAAATCCATGATTCGAAGGGTAATAGACCAAGCGAAGAAATGCCAATCGCTTCAGGACGTCTGGGTGGCCACAGACGACGAGCGCATATTCAATCATGTTGTGGAATACGGATGCAAAGCATTTTACACTTCAGAAGATTGTAACAGCGGCACTGAGCGCATTTGCGAACTCCTTCCGAACATTGAGGGGTATTTCGATTTTGTGTTGAACATTCAAGGCGATGAGCCTTTTGTTCATGTTGAATCGTTGGAAGAACTTTCGAATTCCCTAATCGCTTCAAAAACCGATATCGCGACTTTAGCGGTTCAAATGGAAAACAGCGAAGAAGCGAATGATTCGAATAGAGTAAAAGTGGTATTCAGCGCTTCAGGAAGAGCCCTCTATTTTTCAAGATCAACCATTCCCTTTGCTCGAAATGGCGAACCCGATTACTTTAAACATCTGGGAGTTTATGCATACACGACGAATGCCCTTCAACAAATAAATCATCTGAAAGCAGCTCCATTGGAATTGACCGAATCGCTGGAACAACTTCGTTGGTTGGAGCATGACTTAACCATTTCGGTAGTAGTGACTTCCCACGACTCAACAGGAATAGACACTCCAGAAGATCTAGTGAAATATCAGGCCTAGGCTTGGAAGACCAATAAAAATCCGTATTTTCGCAGTATGCAGTTCGAAAACCTAATCAAAGATTTATTGTACTCCAACGATTGCGTGGTTCTTCCCGGTTTGGGCGGATTCATTGCAAAATACAAGGGTGCAACTTTGAATACGAGCTTACACACAGTCTACCCTCCCCAGAAAACAATCGGATTCAATCCTCAAATTAAAGAAAACGACGGCTTGTTGGTTTCTGCTCTCTGTGCGTTGAACAACTGCACATACGGAGAAGGGAAAATTGAATTGGAAGCATGGGTAAAAGAGCAATCGAACACTTTACTTCGTGGTGAAAAAATTTCTTGGAAAGGAATTGGAATATTATTTCAAGATCGTCTAGGAAAAATTCAATTCATTCCAGATAGCAAAGGAAATTTCTCACTTGAATCATTCGGATTAGAAAAGATTATTCTTGTTCCTGTTGAACGTAAAATAGAAGAGCCTGTGACTGCCGATGTTTCTGTGCTAGAGAAACGTGCTGCTCAAGGGTCTAAATGGATATGGAAAGCTGCAGCAGTATTAGCTCTGCCTATTTTAGGTGTTGGAATATTTGCTCTTTCACACAAGATTGAAACAACAGATTGGCAATACGCATCCTTCAAACTTTTTGGAACGAAAAGTCGTGTTGCTGAGTACACGCCAGCCGTTACTCGCACTATTCCAACGTACACCGTAATGGAAGATACTGACATTGTGCCTGCTCCTGCAATTAACGAAACTACGGAAACCGCTCCAATTCGCGCAGAAGAAACTGAGGCGGTTTCAACAAGTAAAAAGAAATACGAAGTTATTGTCGGCGCCTTCGCCGTTTCTGATAATGCCAAACGTTTGGTTCGCGACTTAAAGAAGAAAGGTTTCAGCGCCGCGCTTTCCTCTAGAAAAGGAAATCTTCAGCTGGTTTCGTCAGGAAGCGAAGACAATTACGAAGCAGCTCTTCAACAATTGGATCGCGCAAAAACCGAGATTAGCTCATCTTGTTGGTTGAAAGAAAATTAACACTTTATTTAGATACGTTTCACTTACTTTAGTCTTGTTTTGATCTTCAATCAAAACCTAATTATGCGCATAGGAGAACGTATTAAGAACAGAGCAAAAGATTTGCGTCTTGGACCAACAGAATTGGCTAAGATTATTAACACATCTAAGCAAAATGTTTATGGGATTTACAGAAGAGATTCTGTTGATTCTAAACTTTTATTCGATTTGTCGAAAGCCTTAGATACCGATTTCTTTTCTTTGTACTCGAAAATTCTTTCAAGCGGTTCTTCATTAGAAGAGGCCAATGAATTGAAAGCAGAAAGTTTGGAAAACGACATTGTTGCCGTGAAAAAAGAACTGACTGATCTTCGTGAAAAATATGCCTTACTTCGCGCATTGTTCGAAGCAAAAACTGGAGAGAAAATTCCAGAATTCTGATCTTGACTTACCTTTGGCTTCATGAATTATGAAGCGGTAATATTCGACTTTGGAGGTGTATTATTTGAAATAGATTACAACGCCCCCGCGAAAGCTTTCGAAGCGCTAGGAATGGACTCTTTTAAAGCAGTCTACTCCCAAGCCATGCAAAATGAAATTTTCGATTTGTTAGAAACAGGAAAAATTCCTGGAGATTCTTTTTACGGTTGGATTTCAAATTATCTTCCGAATGCTTCCCGTCAAGAATTGGAAGAAGCCTGGAACTGTATTTTACTTCATTTAATTCCAGAGCGTGTTGACTATATTTTCACTTTGAAACAAAAAGGCATTCGCACATTCATCTTCAGCAATACGAATGAATTGCATGTTGAAGTTTTCGAACGAATGATTGAAAACACTTACGGGCTAGAAAAATTCAAATCGGCTTTTGAATTCGTTCACTACAGCAATGTACTGGGTCTGCGTAAACCCAACCCTGAATCCTTCTTGGAAATTTGTCGAGTTCATGGACTTACGCCCGAAAAAACAATCTTTATCGACGATTCAATTCAGCATGTTGAAGGATCCATTCGCGCAGGATTAAAAGGAGTGCACCTTCTTCCCCACCAAACACCGGCCGAATTGATTGATCCTTTAATTTAATTTGAAGGACTTTTTACTGATTGGTTTTGTAAAAGATAGCGGCACCATTTTCTTCACGCCTAATCCCTTGGCTTGAACATAACCCGATGCTTGCAATTCAATTTCATCTTTGAACATGAGTGAAAGTGCATTTCCTAAAAATCCTTCAACATCTGTAATATTCGTAAAGACTTTCACGTCATAAACCTGAGAAGATTTCGGTGCAAGAACTACCGGCTCTGCTAATGTGATTGATCCCGCTAAATTGCCGTCGATGCGCAATTCTAAATCAGATTCATACAGCGTTATTTTATACGGATTGGGATTTTCAAGACCAATTCGTAAAACCGCAGCCACATGATTGTTGGTTAATTCAGATAAATCGAAATCTTCCACGCGCTTCACCTTTACCTCTTGATATATTTCACAAGAAGTAAAAGTGAACGCCGTGAAAAGCATCAATAGCCATTGAATTGAAATTCTTTTCTTTCTCATAAGACTTTCCCTTTTTCTATTTCAACCCGAACGAAATTTACTTCGAAAAATTATCGAAGAAATACGGAATCGTTTCAATTCCTTTGTAGTAGTTAACCAAGCCATAGTGCTCATTCGGCGAATGCAACGCATCTGTATCCAATCCAAAGCCCATTAACACAGACTTCAGGTTCAATTCAGACTCGAACATAGCAACAATTGGAATAGAACCGCCACCTCGTGTTGGAATTGGCTTCTTACCATAGGTCTTCTCCATGGCATCAGAAGCAGCAATATATGCCTTGCTGTCTGTTGGTGTAACAACCGGCTCACCACCGTGGTGCGGACGAACTTCAACACGAACACCGGCAGGTGCAATAGATTTGAAGTGATTCGAAAACATTTCAGTGATTTGATCGGTGGTTTGATGAGGCACCAATCGCATAGAAATTTTCGCAAATGCCTTTGATGGAAGAACGGTCTTCGAACCTTCACCAATGTATCCACCCCAAATACCGTTGCAATCCAACGTTGGACGAACGCCAGTACGCTCAATGGTAGAATATCCTTTTTCACCATACAACGCATCTATATCCAAATCCTTCTTATACGCTTCTTCGTCGAACGGAGCTGCGTTCAATGCTGTGCGTTCCGCATCCGATAGTTCTTGAACGCTATCGTAGAAACCTGGAATGGTAACGTGATTATTCTCGTCGTGAAGTGACGCAATCATTTTCGCCAAAACGTTAATCGGATTTGCAACACCGCCGCCGTAAACACCGCTGTGTAAATCGCGATTCGAACCCGTTACTTCAACTTCAACATAGCTTAATCCTCTTAAGCCACAGTCGATACTTGGAACGTCGTTCGCTATGATACTCGTGTCTGAAATCAACACCACATCTGCTTTCAATCTTTCTTTATTCGCCATACAGAAAGGGCCTAGGTTGGTTGAACCCGCTTCCTCTTCTCCTTCAATCATGAACTTAACATTACACGGAAGTGAATTCGTTTTCCACATAGCTTCAAACGCCTTCACGTGCATGAACATTTGTCCTTT
>Ga0114971_10000440_pt1 | contig 26959 bp, 25 predicted proteins | sample M_140625_MF_Meta_FD_87320 | JGI IMG/M metagenome (GOLD analysis project Ga0114971, IMG submission 87320) | Freshwater microbial communities from Lake Montjoie, Canada to study carbon cycling - M_140625_MF_MetaG | ecosystem: Environmental > Aquatic > Freshwater > Lake | place: Lake Montjoie... | reverse complement strand
GTGATAGCTGGCGTTGCACCAACAGCAGATGTGCCGAGGGCTGTAAAAAGTTCCTGCTGATTATTCCACTGGTGTGTCGCAATCCGTCCTTGCGAATCGATCATCGCACTCCACCAAGTTGTGATATTTTTCTGTTCGCTCTCGATGCCAAACATCATGGACCCAGATTGCATCAGAGGTCCTTGAAGATTTCTCCAAATTCCCGTGACGCTCAAATCAGCAACCGAATCGTTCCCTTTTTCGTCAACGCGAATCAGCTGCCACTGCACAGCAGAAGGTCCGCGACCATTTCCAGTCACTTGCGCGTGCCACTTCGATCCTTGCCATTGGAATGCGGGAGAATTGACGACTTGCGATCCTGGGAAAATCGATCCGCCAATAAACCACGCAAATAGTGCTGCGAGAACGACAAATATAACGATCTTGATCGCAAGGCTTCTCAGGCCAAGAATGAGTTGGACATATGAGGACACGTTCGCAGAATAGGCGAATTGTGTTTCTCTGCCCTTGATTTAAACGCAAGTGGATTAAAAATGAACCCAGCCTTGATACAGTCCCAAGCAGACGACCGCTGCGAGCGAAACTCTCCACCAGCCAAAGAGCGCGAATCCACCACGTCCGAGATAGCCGACGAGCCAATACACACTCAGCGCAGCGCTGATGAATGCAGCGATCAAACCGACTGTCATGGGCATCCAGCCGCCGAGTTGTTCGATCATGCCGCCGGTCTTGATGAGTCCAAGCGATTTGTATGCGCACGCGGCGCCGAGCGTTGGCAGCGCCAAAAGAAAAGAATATTTTGCGGCTTCGCGGGGAGCCATACCAGTTGCAAGTGATCCAAGAATTGTCACCATCGATCTGCTTGTTCCTGGAAAAAGCGCGAGGCACTGCATAAGCCCAATTCCAAGCGCCGCTGGAATGGTCAGCGACGATCCGTCGCGCCCAGTCTCCGATGCGTTTCGCGCGCGCGCGCGCACCCACGGCGCAAGTGCAATCATCACAACTCCGCCCAGTGCAAGCGCAGCAATCACTGGTCCCGGCGCGAAGAAATGCGCTTCAAACCAATCGCCCAATGTTTTGCCAATGATCGCCGCAGGAAGAAACGAAAGAAAAAGATTGCGTGCCAATCGCAAATCGCGTCGATGCGTTTCTGATTCTCGGCGCAACCGAACCGATGCGAGCATTGCTCGAATCATGCGCAGAACATCCAGCCGATAGAGCCCCAGCACGGCAAGAACCGCAGCCCCTTGTACGACAATATTAAAAGTGTCGATTGATTTTCTTGCCTCTTCGCTGCCAGCCAATCCAAGCCAACGCGAAACCAAGATCAAATGTCCAGTCGAACTGACAGGCAAATATTCAGTGATTCCTTCGACGATTCCAAGTATGAGAGCATCAAATGGGGTCATGGTTGGTCTATCGGCAATTTACGGTGACTTTGTGCCGTCAACGTTCTTCAGCCACGGCAGCATCGCACGAAGTTGTCGACCCGCATCTTCCATCGGGTGATTCGCAGCAGCAGTTCGATCTGCAATCATTCTTGGAGAACCCTGCTGTGCATCGGCAATGATCCGCTTCGCAAACGCGCCGCTTTGAATATCTCTCAGCACATCCTTCATTCGCGCGCGAACCGACGAATCGATCACTCGTGGACCTGCGTCGATCGCACCAAATCGCGCAGTGCCCGAAATCGCCGAGCTCATTCCAGCAATTCCACGATCACAAATCAAGTCCGCAATTTGCTTTACTTCATGGCAGCATTCGGTATACGCCAAGAGCGGGGGATATCCCTCTTCAACCAAGATCTCGTACGCACTGCGAATGAGTTCGGTCAATCCACCGCAGAGAACAGTTTGTTCACCGAACAAATCCGTCTCAGTTTCATCGCGAAAAGTTGTACGAATGATCCCAGCTCGACCGCTGCCAATGCCGTGCGCCCAACCAATTGCAATCGCCTCAGTTTGTTTGGAATTTTCGCCTCCCTGATGCACAGCGAGCAGACTTGGAATTCCCATTCCTTGCAGAAATCGCTCGCGCAGCGCTGTGCCTGGTCCCTTTGGTGCAACGAGCACAATTGCACGATCTTTTGGCGGCTTGAATTGTCCAAAATGCACAGAAAAACCGTGCAAAAAACCCATAACTGCTGTGGAGTTCATAGCCTCGAATAAGGCCGGACAGACGGCCCCATGGACTTCGTCAGGGAGGGAGATAATGACAAGGTCCGCTTCAGCAACGGCTTGGAGGTGATCGTGGGCTTGAAATCCATCCGCGAGAGCTCGAGCGCAGGAAATGGAACCAATTCGACCGCCAACGACGACTGAAATTCCACTCTCACGAAGGTTCAGCGCGTGCGCACGACCTTGATTTCCATAGCCAATCACCGCAACTCTTTTGTCAGAAATGACTTCCGCCCCATAACGGAGATCATAATTTGCAACAATTTCGCTACTAAGCACAAAAAAATCCTATCAAAGAACGGTTTGATTTGCATTCTTGAAATTCAATGCCATATTCATAATGTTGATGCGTTGTATTTGCATTATTCAAGATCCCCTCAAAAGTTGGACGATAACAAAGTGACAATGGTCGGCACACTCATCCAAGCAGAAAATCGCCGGGCGGCAGACAGATTTGCCCCGATGACAGGATATACCCGAGTGGTTATCGCTCCCGAACAAAAAACGCCAGAACAAACCGAATTTGAAGGTCATGCCTACGACGTTTCGCTCAATGGATTGCGTTTCGAACTGGACGAACCTCTCGAGGAGGGTTCGTGTGTTGAACTTGAACTTCACCTTCCTGGTCTTTTGACTTCGATTCGGTCCAAGGCTCGTGTTGTGCGCATCTTTGATGAAGATGGCGACCATGGTCCGCGCAGAATGGCTGCGACTTTCCAGAGTTTTCATTCGCCGCTCGATGCCTCACGCTTGACGACGCATCTTGGGAGTGGTTACTTCGGCCCCGAGAAGTAATCTTCGATCCTCGTGATCGTTTGCGCAAAATCTTCCGTTTCCCTTGACACTCTTCTTGTCACTCTTCTTGACACTCTTCAGACAATTTATGCATTGCAGAGGATCCCGTGACAATTGATGACTCCGTCCGGCAGCAGGTTGAGAGCGCCGTGGGGCATATCTTTGCAAACCCATCATTAATCAAATGCGCATTGACGCATGCTTCATTTGTCTCACAGCGTATCGAGAGCAATGAGAGACTCGAGTTGCTGGGAGATAGTGTGCTGGGCCTTGTGGTCTGCGATCACTTGTATGCGCGGTATCCAGATGCAGACGAAGGTGAATTGACCAAAATCAAGTCGTATCTCGTCAGTCGGTTGAAGTGCGCTGAGTATGCCAACGAGGCTGGTGTTGTGTCACTCGTTGTCTTGGGAAAGGGATTTGCAGGTTCTGCGATTCCTTCATCGATTGCGGGTTCTGTTTTCGAAGCGCTGATTGCTGCGGTCTATCTCGATGGAGGAATGGAATGTGCGCGTCGATTTATTCTTCGATTCGTTCAACCACATGTTGACTTGACCGAAAGAATGGGGCATCAGATGAATTTCAAGAGCGTGCTTCAACAAGTTGCGCAGTCGATGGAAGATGGAACGCCGAACTATTTGGTGATTGATCAGAAGGGGCCAGATCATGCAAAAGCCTTTGAAATATGCGTGGAAGTTGGGCGTCGGCGATTTGCCAGTTGTTGGGGATTGAACAAGAAGAGCGCAGAACAAGCTGCCGCGCTGTTGGCACTTCGTGAACTCGGATATGCAGATGGTGAAGAGCCGAATGTCAGAATCACCTGGGGAATTGCGCTTGCGAATCAGTTGAAAGCGAGCGCCGCAATTGCAGCGCAGACAATCGCAGGGTCGGATGATCCATCGACCTCCGCATCCGCCAAGGTGGAATAGAAAACGGCTCGTTCGTTTGCGAGTTGAGCGAGTTCCTCGGCGAGCGGATGTTCTGTCAACGCTGCTCGATCACCCAAATCATTGCTCAGTCGCTTCACAAGCACATCAATTGGTGAAGTCATCAACACAATGCGCCATCCGGTTTTTCGAGCATCTTGAATCAGTCGCAGAGAGGAAGGATTGGCAGGAGCGCCTGCGCCCACAGCAAGAATCGGTGGTGCAGGCATCCGTGAGTCATGCGATGTCTTCTGTTGCAGCGCAGATGATTGAAAATATTTTGTAAGCGCGGCAGATTCCGCATCGCGCCAGATGTGTTCGCCCTGAGTTTGAAAGACATCGCGAACTGATGACGCGCCCAAGAAGTGCAACGCCAAAGCATCGAGATCGTGAAATGATGAACTCAAGTGTTTCGCAACCAAATCTCCGACGGTGGTCTTTCCGACACCGCGCATTCCGATGAGGACAATTCCTCGCAGGGGCGCAGCGGAAGAAGGAATCACCGAGGGTTGATGCGACGACCAAGCCGTCGTTTGCGGTTGATGATCTTTCGACCAGCGCTCGTTTTCATGCGAGCGAGAAATCCGATTGCTCGAACTTTCTTTCTTCGGCTGACTTTATGTGGGTAATGCATGGCGAGCCAAGAAGTCTAGACGAAATCCCATAAACCGCAAGTCCTGTGGCTTCCTGCAATAAAAGTGCGCTCAGGAAGGGCACTCCAAAGGGGATTTCAGTCTGGTTGATGCCGCACGACGCGACCTTCGATCAGGAAGATGACATCGTCCGCAACATGTGAAGCAAGATCTGCAATGCGCTCGAACCGCTGGGCAATGCTGAGGAATTCGATCGCCATCGACGCAGAATCCGCACTCTTAGGGATTTCTTCGCGCGCCCAAACTAGAACGGTCTTGTGAATGTCGTCGATTCGTTGATCGGAGCGCCGAACTTGACGGCAAAGTTGCGCGTCTTCATTCGCCATTGCGGACAGCACATCGGAAAGCATTGTTCGAGCACCGAATGCAAGGTCGATCAGCGACGATGGCAATTCCACCGCGTCGACTTGACTCAGCTTGATGATTCGTTTGGCGATACCGCGTGCGAGATCGCCGATGCGTTCCAATTCGCCGCTGATCCGAATGACCGCAAGTACAAAACGCAAGTCGGTCGCGACTGGATGCGCCAGCGCAAGCAAGCGCATGCACTGAGCTTCGATAGAAACTTCCATCTGATCGATTTCGTCGTCGCCTCGTCGGACCGCTTCGGCTGTTTGAAGATTCGAGTCGATTAACGCATCAACAATGTCGTTGACGCGTTGCTCGACAAGCGCACCCATGCTCAACAGCGATCTGCGCAGTTCAATGATGTCATTTTGTAAATTAACTCCCATTGTGTTCTCCGTTGTATGAATCAGCCAAATCGACCAGTGACATAGTCCTCGGTTCGGCGTTCTTTGGGTGTTGTGAAAAGGACATCTGTTGGTCCAGTCTCGACCAATTTGCCTTCATAGAAGAAGGCGGTGGTATCTGAAACACGCGACGCTTGCTGCATATTGTGAGTGACGATGACGATGGTGTATGTCGCGCGCAATTCACGAATCAGTTCTTCGATCGATGCCGTCGATCGAGGATCGAGGGCCGAGCAAGGCTCGTCCATCAGCAGAAGTTCAGGGCCGACCGCGATTGCCCGCGCAATACAGAGGCGTTGTTGTTGACCACCAGAGAGACCAAGCGCCGAACTTGTGAGCCGATCTTTCACTTCATCCCAAAGTGCAGATGCTCGCAGTGATTGTTCGACCAATTCTTCGAGATCTGTTCGTGAATAAATGCGGTGCAGTCGAGGTCCGAATGCAACATTGTCAAAGATGGACTTTGGAAATGGATTTGGCTTTTGAAAAACCATTCCGACTCGGCGGCGCAGGTCGACAACATCAAGCGCAGAATCGAGCAATGAAACTCCGTGAAGAGCGATCTTTCCAGTTGCGCGTGCTCCTGGGATCGTGTCATTCATTCGATTCAGCCAGCGCAAGAGAGTGCTTTTACCGCAACCCGATGGCCCGATGAATGCGCAGACTTGCTTGGCAGCGATATCGAGATCGATTGCATGGAGCACTTGATTCTTGGAATACCACGCAGACAAACTTTGCATTTCGATTGCAGTGTCGATACGCAGTGTCATTGACGCGCCGATCGTCGACGATCCAGAGTGTGCATGAGAAGTAGAAGTTGTCGTGGGTTGTTCCATAATCGTTTTGGGGAAGGGTATGGACTTCATGACTGCAGTGGGCGTTGGAGTTTCTGACGGATGATGATTGCGATCGTGTTGAAGGTAAGCAATACAACAAGTTGGACAATGATCGCAGCCGCAGCAATCTTGTGAAAATCACTCTGCGGTCTACCGGCCCAGTTATAAATCTGCAGGGGAAGGACTGTGAAATCGCTCATGAGATTGGCTGGAGTTTGGAAGACGAGCAAGAAGCCTCCGATGACGAGCAGGGGTGCCGCTTCGCCGATTGCGCGGCTCATCGAAAGAATCGCGCCAGTCATGATCGTCGGCAGAGCGGCTGGAAGAGTCACATGCCACACAACTTGCCACTGTGTGGATCCAAGCGCGAGGGCAGCTTGACGAAGCGATTGTGGAACAGATCTGAGCGCTTCTTGACTGGAGATAATCATGATCGGCAGGACGACCAAGGCGAGCGTCAATCCGCCCGCAATCACGCTTGGACCAAATGGGATTTGTAGATAAAAAATGCTCTCTGCATTTCCAAATGTCCACGCATCGTCTGCGGTTCGAATTCCAAAGAATCGCACGAATGCGACGAGCGCCAAGATTCCATAGACGATGCTCGGCACTCCAGAAAGATTCGAGATGTTCAGTTGAATCAGGCTCTTGATTCGCGAGCGACGCGCATATTCTTCCAAATAGATCGCAGTGCCGATGCCAACTGGAATCGCAACGATTGCGCAGATTGCGCAAACCCAGACGGATCCCATGAGCGGCGCGAGGATCCCTGCTTGTTCGGGTTTACGCGATGCAAATGATGTCATGAACGACCATGTAAGTGCGCCTGTTCCTTCGATTGCGATCGTAATCAACAGCGCAGAGAGAACAAGCACTGCGATTGTTGTCGCACCAAGACAAGCCACCAACATCAACCTGTTGGAGAACATTCGCCTTGACTGCGCAATGGGTCGTCCAGTTTTCATTCGTATTCCTCGCGATATCGCTTCAAGATGATCGCGCCCGTCCACGTCATGATGAAGGTGATCAGAAAGAGCGTGAATGCAACGGCATAACTCGATCGATATTCCACTCCCGCGGCTGGTGCATCGCCAAGAAAAATCTGCACCATGTACGCAGTCATTGTCTGCACTTGTTGACTTGGATTCGCCGTCAATTGTGCCAAGCCTCCAGCTGCAAGCGCGACAATCATGGTTTCGCCGATTGCGCGCGTCAGAGCGAGAAGAAACGCGGCGACAACTCCTGAAAGCCCTGCGGGAATGACAACTTTCGCCGTCACATCGGACTTGGTCGCACCAAGCGCATAAGCACCATCGCGCAGTGATTGGGGCACCGCGCGCAGCGCGTCTTCGGAGAGTGAGCAGACGATCGGCAGAATCATGATGCCCACGGCGAGCCCTGCGCCCATCGCGTTGTATGTGCCGAAAGATGAGGAAAGTGGTTGCAAGAGATATGGCGTGATAAATGTGAGTGCGAAGAATCCATACACAACAGTTGGCACGCCGGCGAGAACTTCGAGGACAGATTTCAGAATTGATCGTGTTCGAGGCGATGCATATTCACTGAGAAAGACTGCAGTCAGAAGTCCGACTGGCATCGCGAAAAGTCCTGCGATTGCAGTAACGAGGAGCGTTCCTGAGATGAGGGGTAGAACTCCAAAGAGAGGTTTGGCTCCAAGCAGTGGGCTCCATTCGGTGCCAGTAAAGAAACTCCAGAGAGAAATCTCTGGGTGATCCGCCATCGTAAAAAACCCGATGGTCTCTTCGACCAAGACGGCGATGATTACAACGGTTGTCAACACGCTGAGCAGCGTGAGCGCAGTCAGCACGACTCGAATCGAGCCTTCAAAGAGTCCCTGAAATGCAGCAGAGCGAATTCGTCCGCGCTGGGAAATTTCTGCTGCGGTTCGAGCTGCGATCGAGGTCATATGGAATTGCCACCCAGAGTATCCGATGGCAAAATGCCTCGAATACTTGGAAAAATTCGATTACTTATAGATTGTTGAAAACGACCCGTCGACTTTTTTGTCATCCTTGACGAACTGCGTGCCGATTCGGCGTGTTTTCCAATTCGCGTTGGACTTGGCAAGAATGTCAGCAGGCAACATGACATAGCCCACTTCGCCGACAAGTGCATCGGCTTTTTTGAGATAAAACTCGACGAACGCGACGACTTCGGGTTTGCTTGCGCTCTTGGAGTTCACATAAATGAAGAGTGGTCGCGAGAGGGGATATGTCGCATCGTTGACGGTCGAGGCCTGAGGAGCAACTGGCAGACCAGCTGCGCCGATCACGGGTACTGCGCGGAGTTTGTCTTTGTTCTCCTCAAAGTACGCGAGGCCAAAAAATCCGATCGCATCTTGATCGCCACTCACTCCTAGAACAAGAACATTGTCATCTTCGGAGACGCTCATATCAGCGCGAACTTTGCCTTCTTTGCCGACAACTGCTTCCTTGAAATAGTCGAAGGTTCCAGAATCTGTTCCAGGCGAATAAATTTTCATGGCTCGGTCGGGCCACGATGGGTCGATTTCCTTCCAAGTCTTCGCTCCACCTGCGGAATAAATCTGCTTCAGTTGAGCGAGTGAGACGCTCTTCATCCAATCGTTTTTCGGATTGACCACGATCGAGAGTGCGTCGTATGCAATCGGAATTTCGATGAACTCGATCTTATTTGTGGCAGCAAGTGCGACTTCGGTTGGGGTGATCGGTCGCGACGCATCTGAGATTGCAGTTTCACCAGCACAGAATCTTTTGAAGCCTCCACCAGTTCCAGAGATTCCAACCGTGACATTTACCTTTGGCGCAACTTTGGAAAACTCTTCTGCGACAGCTTCGGTGATTGGATACACCGTGGATGATCCGTCGATTCGAATCGATCCCTTCATTGCAACAAGATCTGCAGGTGGGTCCTGATTCGCCGCAACAAGAATTGATGCCGTTGATGCGAGAACAATGACCGCTGAGCACTTTGCAAGCGTGCGGAGTGAACGGGGTTGAGATACGCATTTCATACTGCTCTGTTTCATGTTCGAAATTATCGGGAAAGAATATTCAGATTACGTTCAGAATGTGTGAAGTGAGCGCTACCCCTCTAGAGATCCCTGCGGTATTCGCATCGAAAACACAGTTCCGCCCTCTGTGGGGCAGTTGACGCTGACGGAGCCCCCATGAATCATTGCGATGTGCTTCACGATGGAAAGGCCAAGCCCAGTGCCACCGAGTTCGCGACTGCGAGCAGTATCGACTCTGTAAAAACGCTCAAACAATCGGGGCAAATGAAGCGCATCGATTCCAGGTCCTTCATCGATTACGCGCAGTTCGATGTGACCGTCATCGATTTCTCCAGTGATCGTGACACGGGTCTTTGGCGGAGAATATTTGAGCGCGTTTGAGACCAGATTCAGAAGTGCTTGTGAAATCAATCCCGCATTGACTACAAATCGCAGATCTGGGTTGATTTGAATTTCGATCGCCATTTGCTTCGCAGCACAAACAATTTCGACTTGTTCGGTGGCATCACGCACCACGCTGAGTGCATCGATGCTGACAAATTCCAATTGCGATATTGCTTTGGGTTGATCCAAAAACGCAAGAAGCAGAATATCCTCAACAAGCGTGGAAAGGCGGATCGTGTTGCGATGCATCACGCCAAGAAAGTGAGCGACTTGCACGGGATCTTCCGATCCGACTTGCATCAGCGTCTCGAGATATCCCTTGATATTGGTGATTGGTGTGCGCAGTTCATGCGAGACATTTGCAGCAAAGTCTGTTCGCACATTTTCGAGACGACGAATTTTCGTGACATCATCGAGTGCCAGTAGGACACCATCGTTCGCTCCTGAGGAGTTTTTGAGCGGATCTGCTGCGACGAAGATTGATTCAACGGAACCACCTGAGAGTTTGATTTCACGCGTTGCAGCGATGCTGCCAGTCAGTGATTCTTCTGCAAATCGTAGCAATTCTGGTTGACGGATCACCTCTGCCAGAAGTCGCCCGCGGTATTCGCGCGAATCCAATCCCAGCATTTTCTCTGCAACTTCATTTGCACTTCGAAAGCGCATTTGAGCATCAAGCGAAATCAGGCCAGTCTGAATTGCACCAAGGAGAGTTTGAAGTTCGTCGCGTTCGATCTCTGCCCGTGCAAGCGCTTCGGAATAACCGCGCTGTGCGCGAGCGATTCCGCGCTGCATTCTCACGGTCAATTCGTCATCTGAATCTTCAAGTGCGGCACCAAGTTCGCCATCACCGATTCGAGCGAGGAGTGCATACATCTGATCAACCCGGTGGCGATTGATCGTTTGTGTCACGTGAGCCAAAATCACAGCCATCGTGAGCATGCCAATGACGCTTGCAATGAAAGAGATCCCGGCGAGTGCAAGAATTGCTGATGCGAAAAATATGATCAATGCACAAAGACGAAGCAACCGAAGCAAGAAGATCGAATTCGACGGAACCATTGGTACGTTCCAAGGTATCCGTTGGCGAGGGATGTTGGGAGCGACTATTCTTTTTCGCCATCAGAGAATCGATAGCCCACGCCGCGCACCGTCTCGATGGAATCACCCAGATCTTGCATTTTTCTGCGGATTGCAGTGATGTGGACATCGATTGTTCTCTGCGACAGAACGGTCAGTGGACCATGCACGGTCGAGATAATTTGATCGCGCGTGCGAACAAATCCTGGTCGCTTTGCAAGCATAAAGAGCATTTCAAATTCAGTGATTGTCAGCGAGATCGTTTCTCCGTTGCAACTCACAACATGTCGTTCTTTGTCAATAGTCAACTTTCCGCCACAACGCACCAAGACACCATCATGTTGTTCGACTCCAGGAATACCATGCTTGCGCATTGCATTTTGCAGGCGCGCCATTAAAACACGTGGACTGAATGGCTTGGTGACGTAATCGTCAGCGCCCATTTCAATTCCCGTAACAATGTCTGCTTCGCTTCCACGCGCAGTCAGCATGACGACAGGAATTTTTTTCGTCTCGTCATTTTCTTTCAGTCGACGACAGACTTCAAGTCCGTCTAGATCTGGCAACATCAAATCAAGTACCAGCAAGTCTGGAATTGATTTGCGTGCAAGTTCGAGGGCGCGTCGCCCAGATCGAGTGATCGTCACATCAACGCCTTCGCGCTCGAGATGAAACTTCACAAGGTCAGCAATTTCCGGTTCATCCTCTACAACAAGCGCAGTTCTATTTGTGTTGATCATCAATTCAATCCTTCCGTGGGTGAAGGGGGCATTATGAGGTTTGCGACACTTCGAGGCACCGAATTTGTGTGAAGATTGGGTGAATTGATTTTACGGGACAAGCAAGAAAGCGCCATCAATCGCTCTTATCGCCTGTCTCCCTGTTACCGCAGACAGTGTGATGGACACTCCGTCTGCTGCGAGGATCCCCAAAAGCGCCATCGCAGTGGTTTCTCGAGCTTCGCTCGGCACGCCGAATTCGTCGGTTGTTCGCACCGAACCCTTCCAAGAACCGCTTGATTTTATGGCACTGCGCATCGCACTCATCAACCCTACATTTCGCACTCCGCCTCCAGCGAAAAGCACAAGCACGCGGGAAGTGCGTTGATTTGAAGTGAGCGTTTCAGCAATCGCTTGGGAGATAGTTTGCGCGATTGCTTGCGCTGCGGTTGCAAGCGCATCTGAAGGCGATAAGCCAGAAAGATGCGCTGAAGCTTGCGCCACGATTTCGTCTGTTGTTCCCAGTGATCGTCCTGATCTGCGTTGTTGATCGAGAAGAGTGTGCAGAGGTTCAAGAGCGGAAAGATTGACACGACCAGAAAGTGCGAGTCGCCCATCCATATCAAATGGAATGTTTGCCATCGTTCGCGAAATGTGATCGAGCAGTTGATTGCATAAACAGAGATCGAATCCGCGGATGCCATCAATCCATGCGGCGCGTTTGTCGGCAGGATTGAAAACTGAATTACCAGTCGCGCGTGGTTCTGCCGGAAGAATGGTCGCGTTGGAAAACCCACCAAGATTGACGACAGCTCTGCATGATGCCTTTGAGCGAAACATCATCCAGTCCGAGAGTGGTGTGATCGGCGCACCTTGTCCGCCCGCAGCAAGATCCGCAGCGCGAAGGTTGCTGACAACAGTGCAACCAAAATCTTGTGCGACAATTGATGCGTCAATCAATTGCAGCGAAAGCGGGGGCTTATGAAAGAGCGTTTGACCGTGCAGCGCGATCAGATCTGGCTTGCCATAGACCTTTGCAAGTTCGCGAAGCGGCGGCAGATGCGCGAGCGCTAAATCTCTTGCAAGTGCAGTGAATGCACCAGCAGTCAGCGGTTCTTGCCTTTGTGCGGCGCGAAGTCGCGCGGTCAATTCGCCCAACGGTGCGCTGACTTGTCCCAGAAGTGTCGCACGCGCTTTTAATCCGCGACCAGAGATTCGCACTGCAGCAGTATCGATGCCGTCAATACTTGTTCCAGTCATGGCGGCGAAAACCAAACGCGTTTTTGATCGGGGAGACATGTGGGGGCAGTATCGCATTTGCTAGACTTGTGCGCCAATGAGTAAAAGAATTCTTGTCACAGGTGGCGCAGGTTTTCTTGGTTCGCATTTGTGCGATCGATTGGTTGCGCAGGGGGATGAAGTTGTTTGTTTGGACAACCTTTTTACGAGCCAGAAATTGAACATCGAGCACTTGTTGCAGAAGCCGAACTTTCAATTCGTTCTTCATGATGTCACCGAACCATTCAAGTTTGAAGTCGATGAGATTTACAACCTCGCATGCCCAGCTGCGCCTGGTCACTATCAATACAACCCGATCAAGACGATGAAGACAAGTGTGCTTGGTTCGATGCATGCGCTTGGATTGGGCAGGCGAGTGAATGCGCGCGTGCTGCAAGCGTCTACAAGCGAGGTCTATGGCGATCCTGATGTGCACCCGCAGGTCGAGAGTTATCGCGGCAATGTGAATCCGATTGGTCCGCGATCGTGCTATGACGAAGGGAAGCGCGCCGCTGAAACGCTGATGTTCGACTATCGCCGTGTGCACAAAATGCGCATCAAAGTCGTGCGAATTTTTAATACATATGGGCCGAGGATGCATCCATTCGATGGACGCGTTGTCAGTAATTTTATTCGGCAAGCAGTTGCGGGAGAGCCATTGACAATTTATGGCGATGGCAAGCAGAGTCGATCATTCTGTTATGTCGACGATCTGATTGACGGACTCGTGAGCGCCATGAATACTTCAGATGATTTCACAGGGCCAGTGAATATTGGTAATCCAGTGGAATTTACAATTCGCCAATTGGCAGAACATGTTGTGCGATTGGTGGGAGGGGCTGCGAAGATTGAAGTTGCGCGTCCTCTTCCGCAGGATGATCCCAAGCAGCGTTGCCCGGATATCTCTCTTGCGCGAAGCGTGCTGAAGTGGGAGCCCAAGGTTCCGCTGGAAGTTGGATTGAAGCGAACGATTGATTGGTTTCGCTCAGTTGATATGTCTCAGTTCAAAGCGCCAACGCCAAATTATTGATTCGACTCATTGATTCGAATTATGGATTCAAATTATGGAATCAAAGTTTTCGCCACTTGCTGCTCGTGGAAAGTTTTGCGCGATTTTCTGCGGGGGTGAAAAATTGTGTCAGTCCACACTTTGCGCAAACGACGACATCGAAGTTTGCCCCGGCAAACCATTTCGTTCCAAGTTGCGGCAAGTAATTTGGCGCATAGCCACCGCCGCTGCTGGCTTGAGTTGTAAATAATTCGGAAGATTTGCATCGGTCGCAGGTGCGCGGGAGTTCGTTCGCATCATTCATAGTGTTGTTGCTTTCGAATTTGGAATGGGTGATTCACTGAGACGAATATTTTTTCAAGGTTAAAAGCGTACAAAAGGAATTGGGTAGGATTTCTATTTATTATCGGACTATCTGGACAAGAAAAAAGGGAGTAAATTAATTTGCTTGTCTGCGGGTGGTTATTGTGTTGGTTGAACGGTATCGCATAAATAGACCCTAAAAAAATACGAACAAACCTTGACAGCAACCGATACTGTTTATACCGTACAAACACCAAACGAAGCAAGGATGCCTCAATCAGTGCTTATCCAGCGTGGATAAGTGAAAGAGGCGGAAAGGAATCCAAAATGATTTCAAACGGAAGCATCGCAACAAAGTCCCCCGTCAGCACCTCTAACCCAGCAACTGTTTCGCTCGCCGCATCGGCGACGACTCAGGCAAGGACCGTGACCACTACGCCGGCTACCGCCACGGCAGCCACGACCACGTCCATGTCTACGGCAAAGCCCGCTGATGGAAAATCAGACAAGTCAGAAGGGAGGAGCTCAGATATAAATACCCCCATGGAAACAAAGAACGCGAATGCAAGTGGACCGGCTGCGAGTACAAAGCAAACAGCCGCGGCGGCAGCTGCAGCGAAAGCAACGGCAGCAGAATCTGCTGGTCGTACGCGCGCACTCGAAGCCGCAGTGGGACAGATCGAGAAGGCATTCGGCAAGGGATCGATCATGCGATTCGTCGGCGACAATCTTCCAGACGTTCAGGGCATCAGCACTGGGACATTGAGTCTCGATCTCGCTCTGGGAGGTCGCGGACTTCCGAAGGGTCGTATCGTCGAAATCTTTGGCCCAGAATCTTCGGGAAAGACCACGCTCGCGCTAACGGTGATTGCTAACGCGCAGAAGAATGGTGGCAACGCTGCATTCATCGATGCTGAGCATGCGCTTGATCCATCGTGGGCAAAGCGATTGGGAGTTGATTTGGAGGAGATGCTCATTTCACAACCCGATACTGGCGAACAAGCTTTGGAAATCTGCGAACTTCTTGTGCGATCAAATGCGGTCGATGTGATCGTCATTGATTCGGTTGCTGCACTCATTCCACGCGCGGAAATCGAAGGAGAAATGGGTGATAGTCACGTTGGATTGCAGGCTCGATTGATGAGTCAGGCGATGCGAAAGTTGACGGGTGCTATTGCCAAAAGCGAAGTGATCGTGATCTTCATCAATCAGTTGCGCGAGAAGATTGGCGTGATGTTCGGCAGTCCCGAAACAACGACGGGTGGACGCGCGCTCAAGTTCTATTCGACCATTCGCATCGATATTCGTCGTATTGGCGCGATCAAAGATGGTGAGAACAATGTCGGAAATCGCGTGCGCGCAAAGGTAGTCAAGAACAAGATTGCACCGCCATTCCGTGAAGCAGAATTTGACATTATGTTCAACGAAGGAATCAGCGTCTCGGGAGATCTCATCGATCTCGCTGTGAATCATGGAGTTGTCGACAAGGCCGGATCTTGGTTCAGCTATGGCGATGTTCGTTTGGGACAAGGTCGCGAAGCATCGAAGCAGTTCATTCGCGAAAATCCCGATCTCGCGGCGGAAATTCGCAGTGGGATCATTGCCAAGCGTGCACTCAATCCAGATGCGGCGATCACACCTCGAACGCCTCGTGGCGGGGAGTGATTCGCTAGAAAATCGAAGATTTCGCTTCGGAGGCTTCGCGTTGTTCATCATGAAAACGTGCTTGCCTCCGAGGCAAGATCTCGCAGTTGAAATCTGAAGTCGGTCGACGCATGTTGAACACAAAGTCAACACACAGTTGACACACAGTCAAAAAGGGCCAGGGCGTCGACCGACTATTTTTATAATTCCAGATATTGCAACAGTATTCTGCAAATTCATCAAATTCAGAGAGTGCTACAATGTCCAACCGTCGCGGGCGTGGCGGAATTGGCAGACGCGCAAGATTCAGGTTCTTGTGGGGTAAAACCCGTGGAGGTTCGATTCCTCTCGCCCGCATTCGCTTGCTTTCGTACGAGAAGATTTTGATGCAGAAATCAAATCTCAATCACCGCCCAGATGGATCTGATGGACCAGTTGGACGTGAAGGTCGAGAAGGTCGATACGGTGAAGACCGAGTGCAGGTGAAACTGTGATCTACCTGGACAACAATGCAACAACTCGACCTGCCGAAGAGGTCGTCTTGGCAATTCAAGAATCATTGCGTGAAAATTGGGGGAATCCATCGAGTCTCTATGCCGACGGAGAGCGTGCTCGGCAGGCAGTCGAGCATGCACGGGAACAAATCGCGCAACTCGTCGGGTGTTCGCCACGCGAGATCATTTTGACTTCGGGCGGAACAGAATCGTGCAATCTTGCGTTGGCTGGATCGCTGGGCGGATTTCTCACAGCCGATGCTTGCTTGCGTAAGGTCATCGTGACAACTCGCTTCGAACACAGCGCGGTTCGAGAATGCGCGCAAGAATTGGTAAATCGATTTACCAATGAAGGAGCAGAAGTTGTATGGCTTGAAGGTGGTCGAGATGGAGTGATAGACCCAAAGACTCTTGAGCATTTACTTCAGAAACGTGCAAACGAAATTGCAATTGTTTCCGTGATGTGGGCGAACAACGAAACTGGAGTTCTGCAACCGATTGCGCAATTAGGATCGATATGCCGCCAGTATGGAGTTCGTTTTCATACAGATGCGACGCAGTGGGTCGGACGAATGCCAACGGACTTGTCGTCGATCGAAGTTGATTTACTCACATTGTCTGCTCACAAATTTCAAGGACCAAAGGGAGTTGGCGCGTTGTACTGTCGTCGCGGCACCATGCTGCGATCGGCAATGATCGGCGGTCCACAAGAAAGAGATCGCCGTGGCGGTACTGAAAATGTTTCAGGAATCATCGGGATGGGAGTTGCCGCAGAATTGGCGCAGGATTGGCTGAATCAGACGCCCAATCCATGGTTACATTTCGAATCACTGCGTAATCGATTCGAAGAGTTGGTTTGCGCGGGAATACCAAATGCAATTGTTCAAGCAAGTACGAATCGTCGAGTCTGGAATACCAGCAACATTGCATTTGCAAATTTGCAGGCCGAAGCGGTACTTTTGAATCTCGCAAAGCATGGAGTCGCAGCATCAGCAGGAGCTGCGTGCTCATCTGGATCGCTAGATCCATCGCCAGTTTTGTTAGCAATGGGAATCCCACCAGAAATCGCTCATGGAGCTGTGCGATTTTCTCTTTCGAGGCATACGACGGAATCGCAAATCACAGAAGGCGCACAAGCGGTCATCGAATCCGTAAGAAATCTCTCGCGATCAATGCCAACAGCATAAAGAAGTCAACCTCCTGTGACGGGGCAGCTCTCGCATGCGACTATCGACCGCGACTATCGACCGCGACCCGCGCGATATCGGCCAATCAACTGCTGAGTGCTCGAGTCATGGGCGGGCTTTGGTGCATCACCAGAAAGTTCTGGAATGATTCGCTGTGCCAAGACTTTGCCGAGTTCGACGCCCCATTGATCGAAGGAGTTGATTCCCCAAATCGTTCCTTGCACGAAAACTTTGTGCTCGTACAATGCGATGAGTCGACCCAAAGTTGCAGGCGTCAGTTTCGGGCATAAGATTGTTGTTGAAGGTCGATTGCCATCAAACTCGCGATGTTGAGCAAGCCATGGAGCAGAACCTTCCGCTTCGACTTCACTCAAGGTCTTGCCGAATGCCAATGCTTCCGCTTGAGCAAGCACATTGGCGATCAACAAATCTTGATGCTTGCCGATTGGATTGAGCGGTTCGCAGAAAGCAATAAAGTCGCATGGAACGAGTGGCGTTCCTTGATGGATCATTTGATAAAACGCATGCTGACCATTTGTTCCAGGCTGACCCCAAACAGCGGGGCAGGTGGACCACTGCACGCGAGTCCCATCAAGCGTGACATGCTTGCCGTTGGATTCCATTTCAAGTTGTTGCAGATACGAACTGAATCGATCAAGGTATTGATCGTATGGCAGAACCGCAAGAGTCTGGGCTCCCAGAAAATTCGTATTCCAAATTCCAACAAGCGCCATCAGCACTGGAAGATTCTTTGCAAATGGAGTCGTTCGGAAATGTTCATCCATTTCGTGGAAACCACCTAGCATTTCCTTGAAAGCTGCAGGTCCAACTGCAACCATCGTCGAGAGTCCGATTGCAGAATCCATCGAGTATCGCCCGCCGACCCAATCCCAGAAACCAAACATATTTGCAGTATCGATTCCAAAGGCTTTCACCTTTTCTGCATTGGTCGAAACCGCAACGAAATGCTTTGCAACCGCGGCAACATCGCCACCGAGTGCCTTCAGCGCCCAGTCACGCGCAGTGTTCGCATTGGTCATTGTTTCGAGCGTGGTGAACGTTTTCGAGCAGACAATAAAAAGAGTCTCTGCAGGATCGCAGTCACGGGTCTTCTCTGCAAAATCTGTTGCGTCAACATTCGACACAAAGCGGAATGAAATGTCACGTGCGGTGTAAGCGCACAGAGCGTCATACGCCATTGCAGGTCCCAAGTCACTGCCACCAATGCCGATGTTGATGACATTTCGAATTCGCTTTCCAGTGTGACCCTTCCATGCACCGCTGCGAATGGAATCGGCGAAGGCACCCATTCGATCGAGAACTTCGTGAACGGCAGGGACAACATCAACACCGTCGACCATGATGCGACTTGTGCGCGGTGCGCGAAGTGCAACATGCAGCACCGCACGATCTTCAGTCACATTGATCTTGTCTCCACGAAACATCGCATCAATGTGCGTGCGCAGTCCACTCGCGTCTGCGAGGCTGAGCAGCAGTTCCATAGTCTGCGTAGTGACACGCTGCTTGGAATAATCCATGAACATATTTCCAGGACCTTCGATGCTGAGAGATTTTGCACGTGCGGTATCGCTCTTGAACATGTCACGCAAATGCGCATTCGCTTGCTGAGAAAAATGAGCCTGCAAAGCTTTCCATTGTGGAAGGCTGTTCAGAGGAGTGCGTACGGCGTGTGCAGGGGCGGATTGTGCGGTTGTCATCGCAGGAATATAGCAGTGCGCTTTGGAAAAAAAGTAGCGCAATCGACTCTTGACTAATCCTTAGTATTGTCAAATCAATTTTCGTTATGCTTATGCCCTCGATTCAATCAGTACATCAACACTAAGGAGATTCTGCAAATGCGCTCAACTGCTTTACTTGCCATGACCGGCCAATCCATCTGGCTCGACAATATCACTCGAAAATTGCTTGACTCTGGTCAGTTGGCAACTTGGATCAAAGATCTTTCCGTGGTTGGCCTGACATCCAACCCATCGATTTTTGAGAAGGCAATTGTTGGCAGTAGCGATTATGACGCGCAGATTCGTCCATTGATGTCCAAGGGAATGAAGTCTGAGCAGATTTTCTTCGAATGCGCAATCTCAGATCTGATCCGAGCATGTGATCTCTTCAAACCTATTTACGACCGCACTGGTGGAATCGATGGATGGGTTTCGCTCGAAGTTTCTCCACTCTTGGCCAACGACACCAAGGCAACGGTTGCACAAGCTCGCGACCTGCATGCGCGGGCGAAACGTCCAAACTTGTTCATCAAAGTTCCAGGAACTCCAGAAGGAATTCCTGCGATTGTAGATTTGATCGCAGACGGAATCTCGGTCAATGTCACGCTGCTCTTTTCCAAAGCGCACTTCGATGCTGCTTCAGATGCTTATCTGCGTGGTCTTGAAAGACGTGCTGCTGCGGGACTGCCACTTGGCGATGTGTCGAGCGTCGCAAGTCTTTTCGTTTCTCGATGGGATCGCAAGACCGCGCCAAAGTTGCCTGCGGAATTGAAAAATACCGTTGGAATCGCAGTAAGCCGTCAGTGCTACAACGCATACTGCGCGCTCTATGCATCCGATCGATGGCTTGCCCTCGAAGCGAAAGGCGCGAGACCTCAACGCTTGCTTTATGCAAGCACAAGTACCAAAGATCCTGCGCTCCCACAGACTTTGTATGTTGAAGGTCTTGCTTCGCCTCGCACGGTTAACACAATGCCAGAGGAAACGCTTATTGCTCTAAGCAAGCTTGATCCGAGCAAGGGCATCAAGAATGTACTTGCACCAGGTGATACTTCTTGGCAGAACACGCTCGATGCGGTGACGAAAGCTGGCGTCGACTTGGATGCATGTGGCAAGGAACTTCAGATCGAAGGTCGCGATTCGTTCGACGCAAGTTGGAACGAACTCATTGCCAAGATAGAAGCCAAGGCCACAGTCTTGGCGAAGTGATTTAAGAAAAAGAGATCTAAGAAAACAGTTTCGCTTTTTTCGCGCAGTTTAGTTCGACCATGTCGAAAGCAAGTTTGTCATGTCGGAACCATTGACGGCTCCGTCCTGATTGATATCTGCGTTCGCATCGTTCGTGCCCCATGCTGATAAGAGCGCTGTCAAATCTGGACCGCCAACGCTGCCATCCCTATTGATGTCTGCACGGTTGACCGTGCCGCCTTTACTGAGTGCGCTGGCAGGAATGAGAGCCTTCGAAGTATTTGGCCCAGACCACGAGACGAGTAAACCTGCGCCTCCACCGTTTTCGAAGAATTCGACACGCACAGCATGCTTGCCAGGGGCAAGATCGACGGTCCCACTTTTTTCAACCATCCCATGAAGTCCATCGTTGGCAACAATTTGAGTTGTTCCAATGAGTAGCCGCGATCCGTCATCCGAATTCGTATAGAACGTCCATGTCCCCGCAGTAGGAACATTCAGCCAACCAGCAAAGACTGCGCCGACTTCATCTGCTCGATTGCTTGTTGCAAAGTTTCCGCTTGTGCTATCGAAATTCATTTGTGCAACGCTGGTAGTGCTATATGGAGTGAGCGCATTAAAATTTGGAAGGACAGTAGGTGCGCTCAGGATGAAGTACTGAGTCGCCATTCCTGGCGTGTCACCAGTTGGATTTTCAGGCAAACGCATTGGCGTGAGATCGATGGTTACAGTTGCAGTTGCTTGAGAGCCGCTTAATTCTGCAATTGTGTAATTAAAAGTAACAGTGGTTGCAGCAATGTTCGGAGAAGTGAATCGCACAATGTTTCGCCCGCTTGGTCCAGCGCCAACAACGACCACCGCGGAGCAACCTTGACCAGGCTGAGTGATTCCAAGCAATGAAATAGTTTCGCAATTGAATTTCACGTCATTACCCATCACGTCGATATCAATTGTGGTTCCAGGAACTGCGCTCATTCGCTCAGGTACGGCCATCGCGGGTTGAGCTGCTGCAGAGAAAGGGCATACAGCAGATTGCAAATACGCCTGAATCGATCCAACGTTGAGCGCATGAAAATACAAATTCATATTCGCCATTCCGCCTGGGCAAGTGTGGCAGTAACTCATAATCGTTCCAAGATCATTGGTCGCTGCGGAACAATCTTGCGGACTCGATCCGCAGCCATCAGCTGGTGGCGTGTAGTTATGAGTATGGGGAGCACCATAGTTGTGGCCGAGTTCGTGAGCGACCACCATTATGTCCCAGTTCGAATTGTTGTTGTCGAGCAAGGGATAAGGGAAAGAACCGGCAAGATTGGCAGAAACGGAGTACGCATATGAACCGCAACCCGAGCTCAGCCACGCGATTCCTCCGCCAAGTCCTCGGCCAGAAAGCAATGCCGCAGATTCATGTGGTGATGTCTCGGGTTGGGCTTCCCAGTAGTCGCGAAATTCTGGGAGTTGAGTTGATGTGCTTGTCGCATTCCAAGGGTCAGTGCCATTCGTCCAAAGTCGCAACGATGCCATGCCTGGTTTCAAATTTGTATCGCGAGGATAAATATCCGAGAGCGCCGCAAAGAGTGTTCCGACATATCCAATCGCAGCTGCTTGATTGTTTGCAAAGAGTGCGAGAAACTCGACATCGGTATCGATTGCAATTCGCGATTGCCAACAGGGCTGCATCGAATCGGCGATGCCACCTTCGGCGCCAGCGCCTGCAATCGAATCAGGTGGCTGAAGAGCTTCGCAAGTCCACTTTGGAATATCAAATGTTCCCGGCGGCACATCATCCATTCCATAGGAGACGATCGGTCCATTGCCACCTGTGCGTTCGTTGGACACAATCCATGTCTTTCCATTTGCTTGAACATATCCAACGAGAAAACCATCACCGCGCGAAAGTAGCACGCGAGACTCTGGATCATTGAGGAGTGATCCGACATAGCAGTCGATCGCTGGAATTGCAATTGGAGTTTCGATGATCGCGCCATTTGCTGCGATCGTCGCGCCAACAATTCGCGGATGATGCTCAAATGGATCGGCTCGATGCACAATCAAAGAGTGAGTTTGGGATGGTCCAAATGGAACGGATTCGATAAGCACATCACGATGAGCACTGAGTGCTTTCCATTTCGACTCATCGATCGTTATCGCAGTGACAGATTCACGAAGATGCTTTGGAATGAGTGTTTGATCTTGGCTGCGCACCAGTGGCGAGTCGACTCGAACCACCGCGCGAATTTCGATTGGTGCGGGATGATTCGGCTGGATCTGCGCAGATGACGAAGCAGCAGAGACGACGGTCAATTGAACAAACAAAAGTGAGAGTGGTCGAAAAATATTTTTATTCATAGGAGTATGTTTGATTGAGGTAATTAGAACACGAAAAGCCTAAAATCCAAATCAAATCTTCAAGAATCAGAAATCGCAAGCCGGCAGAAGGCTTCTATACCTGTCGAGATTGCATCATCGTTGAAATTAAAAGATGGATGGTGCAAGGCGGGCATGCTTGGACGACTTGGATCTTGTATTCCAAGTAGGAAGAAACTTGCGGGAATCTCTTTGCCATAAAAGGCGAAATCTTCTCCGCCCATGAATGGGTTTTCCATTTCAACAAGTTGAGCTGCAGGAATCTGGTGCGTAGCACGTCGAACTGCATCCGTTGCAGTGGGGTGATTCACAGTTGGTGGGCATCCCGTAGAAATTTTTGTATCTGCAGTGCAACCATGCATTCTTGCAGCGTGATCGACAATTTCTTCGATTCGCTTGATCGTGTTCGCACGGACTCGTTCGTTGAGTGTCCGAATCGTTCCTTCAAGCGCCCCATCTTGAGGAATGACATTGAACGCATGTCCTGCCATGACGACACAGACAGAAACAACCACTGCGTCATTGGGATCTGTGTTTCGACTGACGACGGTTTGGAGGGCAGTGATAATTGCGGCCATGGCGATCACTGGGTCATGAGATAAATGCGGCCATGCGGCGTGAGAACCGCGTCCATGCACAGTGATCGAAAAATAATCTGTCGATGCGAGAAGTGGTCCATTTCGAACTCCGACCGAATTCACTGCAAGCCACGGCCAACAATGCAATCCGTATATCTCACTGATCGAAGGACCGAGCAGGCCAGTCAAGCAACCATCGGCGATCATGCGTGTTGCTCCGCCAAGATTTTCTTCTGCAGGTTGAAAGAGCAGAGTGACTGGGCGGGGCAAAGGAGCAATCTTCGCTAATTTTGCAAGCACACGAGCGACACCTATGAGTATTGTGGTATGTCCGTCATGACCACACGCATGCATAATTCCAGGCGATTGTGATGAGTATGAGAGTCCCGTCTCTTCGATGATCGGCAGCGCATCAATATCAGCTCGCAAACCAATTGAATGATCGCCAAGGCCAGGGAGTTGTGCGATCACTCCTGTTCCTCCACCCAATCCACTTTGGAATTTTATTCCCGCAGAATGCAATTCACGCTGAATCACTTTCGAAGTTCTTGTTTCATTCAGACCAATTTCTGGATGCGTGTGCAAATCGTGACGAATTGCGATGAGACTTGGAAGTTCGTTCTGAATCAGTTGCGAAAGTTGTGCGCTGTGAGTCATTCAAAGAAGGTTAGCGCACGCTCTCGCTTAGGGATTCTCCAGCCCAACGAGCGCATCAATCACGCAGAGGCCCCAGTCCTGCTGATTTTCGGCCTGCATTCAACTTGGCGGCCGCGAATTTGTCTTGTCGAATCAATCGAGTCAGCTGACTCATCGAAACTCCCAGAGTTGCGGCAGCTGTGGAGACATCGAAATTCAAAGCAGTGACCAAATCGAGGGCTTCAGCAAGAATCACTGCGTAATCCCAGTGATCGATGCTGACTTGAATTTTTCGATCCCGGCGTCGGCTTTCCCAAAGCGCGCTGGGTTGATGTTCCGCTGTGACTTCGAGGGTTCGCACCAGAACTGCCAGTCGAATGCGAAGGCGGCGAATTGCAACGCGACGATTTTCAACTTGACTGCGACGCTCGGTTCCTTGTGCATCTACTTGCGTTGAATTGTGCGTGACGAAAACTGCAGTCTCGACTCGATTTCGATGCTGACCTCCTGGACCCGAGACGCGTCCAGTCTTCAATTTGCATTGCCGTACAAGTTGTTCTTCATCAAGTGAAACAGGATGTCGTCCCGAAATAAAAATCGAATGAGATGCAGAGGGGAGATCGCTCAACTGCCACGTCTCCGAGCTCCGCGATCTCCCCGAGCGATTTCCGAGAGCGGATGTGCAGCAAGATCCCATCCATCGCATTCCCCGCGAGCGATTCTCAATGCTCCTGCGCCAGCGATCATCGCAGCATTATCTGTGCACCATCGAAGATCGGCGATTCGAAGTGTGACTCTGCGCTGTGCACATGTGATGGCAGCTTCGCGTCGCAAAAGAGAATTTGCAGCGACACCCCCTCCAATCAAACAAGAGGGTGTGGCATGCTCATCAAGTGCGAGCGATAAATTGCGAATGATTTGTGCGACGACAACCTTGCGAAATGACGCAGCCAAATCTGCGGATTTTCTAGTGTGCTGTGGTTCTCTCGCGGCAAGCGCAAGCGCAGTCTTGATTCCGCTGAAAGAAAAATCTCCTTTATCCAGTCGTGTCATCGGCAGTGCAATCGCAGCAGCATCGCCAGTTTCGGCAAGCGCATCAAGTTTCGCGCCGCCTGGGTATCCGAGTTCCAATATGGACGCTGCTTTATCGAATGCTTCGCCTGCAGCGTCATCGATTGTCGCGCCAATCAATTGCGCTTCCAGTGGAGAGCGCATAAGAAACAGACTCGTGTGTCCACCCGATGCGACAAGTCCAATCGCTGGCCACTCAAGCGCAACTTGATCGAGCAAGCCTGCGACAAGATGCGCCATCACATGATCGACTCCAACGAAAGGAATGTCGAGCGACCATGCGAATGCTTTCGCTGTGCTCGTTCCAACAAGTAACGACCCGATCAATCCAGGGCGATGACCCGCGGCGACACCATTTATTTGATTCATTGTGATGCCGGCATCGGCGCACGCGCCTCGAATGACGGGGATGATTCTGTCCAAGTGTGCACGACTGGCGATTTCAGGAACAACCCCCCGATATTCAGCATGTAAATCATCTTGTCCAGCTGTGCGGCATGAAAGAACCCGCAGTTGATCATTCTCAATACTCACAAGCGCCGCCGACGTTTCGTCACAACTGCTTTCGATACCAAGGATGATTCGCGGCGGCATATGTGTCAGAGTATCGCCGTTCATGCGTAGACTTGCTGAACTATGGAGACAGGTCTGCGAAGCGCATCAATTCAGGCGGAGCGAGCTATTTTGGCTGCGGTCATCCTGAGTTCTGATGATGCAGCGCTGAATAATCCCGATCCACTCAGCGAACTTCGAGCACTGGCCGAGACAGCGGGGGTGCAGACCGTTGGGCAACTGATCCAGAATCGCCACGGTATGGATGGAAGAACATGTCTGGGAAAAGGCAAAATTCAGGAATTGAACGCAGCGGTCAAAGAACTGCGTGCGGGAGTTGTCGTGTTCGATCACGATCTCAGTCCGAGTCAACTTCGGAATATTGAAAAAGAACTTTGCTGCAAGGTGATTGATCGAAGCGAATTGATCTTGGATATTTTTGCTAATCGTGCCACATCTCGCGCGGCACAATTGCAAGTCGAGATCGCACAACTTGAATACACCGCTCCTCGATTGCGTGCGATGTGGTCGCACTTGGGACAAGTCACCGGCGGATCGCCGATGGGAGTTGGAACGCGTGGTCCAGGTGAACAACAACTCGAAATCGATCGCCGTCTTGTTTCACGGCGCATTGTCGCTCTGAAGCGCGAACTTTCGGAAGTGCAAGCACGAAAGACGCGCGAAGTTCAGACTCGCCGAGCAGAGCATTTCACAGTTGGAATCGTGGGTTATACGAATGCAGGAAAGAGCACGCTCTTTAATGCACTGACAAATGGCGGCGCATTCGCAAATGACCAACTTTTCGCAACGCTCCAAACTCGAACGGAGGCTTGGAATCTTGGTGGTGGCAACATTGTGATGCTCTCCGATACAGTCGGATTCATTCAGCGACTTCCGCATCATCTTGTCGCGAGTTTTCGTGCGACACTCGAAGAGACTGTGCATTCCCATTTGTTATTGCTGATTGTCGATGCGGCAGATCCAAATGCACATGCACAACTTGCGACTGTTCGTGAAGTTCTCGACGGGATTGGCGCAAAGAATCAGCCTCGCTTGGTTGTTCTGAACAAGATCGACAAGATGGGCGCAGCAGTCGGTCCCATTGGAGAACGACCCCCATCTCTCGAAGAATGGCGCAAGAAAGAACCAACTGCCATCGCTGTTTCTGCGCTGACCTCGGCAGGATTCGATGAACTTCGGAAGATGGTTCGCGGGAATCTGCTTGGCGAAATGCGTGAGGCGGTTCTTCGAATTCCGCTTCGTGATGGTCGCGCAGTAGATTTTCTGGAATCTCGTGCGACCGTCACCAATCGCGATTATGACGAAACAAATTGCATCATCACTGTCACTTTAGGACGGCGGCATATTGAACAACTTATTGCGATGGGGTCTCGATTCACCGTGAATGATTTACCCGTTCACGAAGGTCTGCTTGCGCTTTGGCCACCTCCGAAAGAGAGTTTTGTCGAGCGTATTCCGCCGCATGAACGGCTCGTCGGCGACGGCGCATAGTTTTTAGCGATTTGTGAACTGGACTTGTCGAAAAAGTTCGGCGCATGCTCCGCGAACGACGGGGGT
>Ga0114971_10000439_pt1 | contig 26974 bp, 20 predicted proteins | sample M_140625_MF_Meta_FD_87320 | JGI IMG/M metagenome (GOLD analysis project Ga0114971, IMG submission 87320) | Freshwater microbial communities from Lake Montjoie, Canada to study carbon cycling - M_140625_MF_MetaG | ecosystem: Environmental > Aquatic > Freshwater > Lake | place: Lake Montjoie... | reverse complement strand
TACAGAAGAAGAGTATGCTAAAAACAGAAGATCTGAATTCTTGATTGTTAAATAAAGAATTTCTTTTATATACTAAACGCCTTGTTAGAAATAACAAGGCGTTTTTGTTTTTGGTGAATTAAGAATATGTTATTTAACTTCTTTTATAAAAAAATGTCAAATAATAAATCTGTTTTTATTTTTATTAAAAAAATTGAAAAAATCTTTAATACATTAATTGTTTTTTAGAATTATTGACCCATCCTGCTTGATTTTCATATTTTACAAAAAAGATTTTCAAGTCGGCTTGGTTTTCATATCTAACAAAAAATATTTTTTTGTTAGACTGATTAGGATAATCTACAAAAAACCATTTGCCTTCATTTTGAGTTGCTTGATTAGAATAGGATTCTTTATATACTTTTAAATCGGCTTGATTTTCATATTGTACAACAAAAACCTTAACATCGGCTTGATTTTCATAATCAACGGAATACACTTTTTGACAATAAGTTTTCATTCCGATTAATGAAAACAAAATTAAAGAAGAAATATATTTCATTTTTTTTGGAAATTGAATTTATCAAAATTAATAAAATTAGGTTTAATTAAATGTTAATAATAAAAAATTAAAATAAGTTCCTTTCATTGTACTCTAACATAGAATATATTTGTAAGAAAATAAAATAGATCCCAAAATCTATAGGTTAACTTAAACTACAAATCATGAAAAAATCACTATTTATGGTGCTAACTATATTAGCTATTTTTCCTTTAAAAACTTTTGCTTGGGAAAAAAAAGGACATGAAATTGTTGCGCAAATTGCATTTAAGCAATTGGATAAAAAAACTAGAAAACTAATTATGAGTTATCTAGACGGAATGACCATTGAACAAGCGGCAAACTGGATGGATGATATAAAAAAAGACCATTCCTACGACAAATTTAAACCACTCCATTATGTAAATTTTGAAAAAGGGGAAACAGTGAAAGATTCATGTTGCGACAATATTATTCATTCTTTAAATTCGACAATAACTGAATTAAAACATTATAAAGATTATTCGAAAAAAGAGATAAAAATCAAAATTTGTTTCCTGTTTCATTTAATTGGTGATCTTCACCAACCATTACACGTAGGTTATGGAAGTGATAAAGGCGGAAATTTGTTTCAAGTAAACTTCAACTCTAAAAGTATTAATTTGCACGGACTATTGGATTATGGAATTATTGAAAATCAAAATATCAAACTAAATGATTGTTTGAAATATAATAGTTATAACTTCCAACAAATAGTGATTTTATGTAATGGAAGCGTATTAGATTGGGCTAAAGAATCTAGAAATTATTTGGGAGAAATATATGCTACTAATAAACAAATTAACGTTACCTACATAAAAACTAACTCCAATTTAATTAAGAGTCAAATTCAAAAAGCAGGAATTAGATTAGGAGGAATTTTAAAAAAAGTATTTGAAGAAAATAAAGAATTAAAAAGATAGTATAAAAAATAATTTATTTTTATCTTTTTAAAGTAAAATGTCCTCGATGAATTCTACCATCCTGACGAAACACTTCAAACCAATAATCGGTAGCTAGTTCTTGACTTCCATTATAAGTACCATCCCAACCAGGACTTTCAGAATCAAACGACGTTATTATTTTGCCATATCTATCAAAAACCACAACTTTTAATTCAGGTTCAGATTCAGAGTTTTCAATTCGCCAATATTCATTAAACCCATCGCCGTTTGGAGTAAAATATTTTTTATAATATAACAGAAAAACTTCTTTATAAATATATCCACAACCACTTTTATCTCTAACATAAACGGTATAAATTCCGGGAGTTAAATTGCTAAAAACTGGGCTGTCTTGATAAACCGAATTATCTAAAGAGTATTCGAAATTGCTATTATTTGAAGCAACTATTGTAATACTATTTTCATTAATAGTCCAATCTATTGTTTCAAAATGATCAATTTTGGGAGGTTCCGAAATGGTAACTTGAATGCTTTTAGTATTTACACAAGTCTGTGGTGGATTTCCAAAAGAATTTGTTGCAGTCACTGAAAGGTTTGATACTCCTAGTTGAGAGATTTCAATTATAGGTGTTGTTGCACCAGTTGACCATAAGTAAGTTGTGGTTGGAAAATTATTGGATGAAGCATTAATAAAAATAGAGCTTAAATTGCAATTAATATAATTAGGTTTTAAATTTAAGAATGGAGTTTGTCCTGCAATTAATTCAAAAGAGCGTGTTTCGTAACAGTTTGGTAAATCGGTTAAATTTAACCGTGCAAAAATTGTTTGAGGATTAGTGCTTGGGTTAAAAACAGTAGGATTTAATATAGGATTCACATTCAATTGTGCATCCGTTAGAGTAGTGAAATAGTTTAGGGAGTAATTAGTTAATGTTTGACCAACTCCTAAAATAACTGAATTTTGCTCCGTAATATCAAACGTTTCGTTACCAGTGATTAGTGATTTACATTGTACCATATTGCTGGGTTGAGTCATGTTTACTAAAGAAACTAAGTTAGTTACCTCAAAGACACGGTTGGATTGATTCCCGCATGTATCTTCAATAAGAAAAGTGTATACTCCTACAGGAAGGTTGTAAAAAATATTCGAATTTCCATTATTAATGAATGTACCAGTAGTACTTGTAACAGAGTAATTTAACGGTGGAGCTCCATTAGCCAAAACAATAACATCAGGAATTCCGCTTACAGTACAAGAAATTCTCGAAATAGATAATATTTCAAGTGCTTGAAAAAAAGACATCGTTGGAGATAATATTTCCAAACAATTTTTTTCCGGACCTGATACCGAACCATTATTTATACTAATGCCATCATTATAAGAATTAAATGTACGAACAATTCTAAAAACGCCATTAACCGATAAATTATAATTAATGGCATTATTGATTAATGCTGTTGAATTGGAGGATGTTGGTGTAGTTCCTTCAACATAAAGTGTATTATTAAGAGGATGTCCCCAAATATTCAATTCAGGATCAATTAGCTTTTGAAGCCAATACGCTTCACTTGAATTGCCGTTACTCACAAAATATAATGGAATATTAAAAGACCCACAATTAGGCTGTAATGAAAAAGTACTTGACGTTATTGTGTAATCTGGAATATTCATTGAAATGCTATTATTGAAATTACATTCATCAATTGCTTCAAAAGTATAATTTCCTCCTGGCAAATCATCCATATATAAAACTCCACTGGCAATTATGTAATTAGAGATAATATAAGGAAGCAGATGGGGAAAACCTGTGGGAGCAACTGTAATAGAAGCCGATACTAATTTTCCATTATTGCTTTTTAGTTCCAAAGAGGTCTTACCTAAATCACATCCAGGTCGAGAAACTAAAGAAAGTTTTAAATCTACATAAGCTGGAACATTACAATTTAAAGGGGCTAGTACACTGCCGCAATTATCAACAACAACAATTACATAATCGCCTATTGGAACTGGATTTAAAGTTACGATTCCATTAATAATTGATGCGCTTGCATCATAGGGCAACGGAAATGGAAATCCTGCAGGTGCAACCGTAATAATTGCCGAAACAATTTTAAAGGATGGAATTGAAACTACAATTTTACCATTGTTAAATAGACATCCATTATTTGCACCTATAGCAGCTGGAACTGAAGGGTTAAAAAGGATAGAGAAATCTTTAGTAAAAGTTCTACCGCAACTATCCGTTATTGAAACACTATAGTCACCAATAGGAATAATGTTGGTATCGCTACCAAATACAATATGATTTGTATTAAAAGGACCCGGGTAATCAAAATTGTAATTTATTGGATTGAAACCGGCAGGAAAAGTAGTGAAATTTAAAGTATATGGTGCAGTTCCGTTTATTACATCAATAAAAAAATAATTTTGATTACAATCTAATTTTACAATTGTAGGAGTAAAATCAATATTTTGAGTGACAATAAAATTATTGGTGTAAGTAGAATTACAAGCATCCACAATGGAAATATCATAATTGTAAGTTTGATTGATATAATTAGGAAAAATTTCACTAATGTCTTGACTGGTAGGATTTCCAGTTGATAAACTAGTATTGATGACTATTGAAGCTCCTCCTCCAAGTGGATGAATAGTGTAAGTAATAATTAAGGGGTATCCCAACACCGTACCAGGTGCTGCAGATAAAGTATTTGTTACTACTGAAAAATTGCAAGAAACAGGAGTAGTATCCGTTAATACAGGAGGTCCAATTGAAATACCTGCTGTATTTTGAGTGACTGTAAAAGTTTTAACTACCCCAATTCCACAGGCATTAAAAACTCTAATTTTATAAACTCCTACTACCAATCCAGTAAAAGTATTACTTGTTTGCAAAGGATACAATATTGGTCCAGAAAAAATCTCATAACTTACAGCTGTGCCAGTTATTGTATTAACAGAAATATTACTTGTATTGGAGCAAGCTTGATTTAAACTTACTATTGAAAATTTTAACGGAATTATATTCGAAACAACTGTAACCTGTTTTTGTTGTTCTGTAATTGTATTGCCTACAGTTTCTCTTGCGATAATTTTGTAGGTACCTGAGGAAACATTGTTGATAATTGATCCAGAAACAGTGGCGTAAGGAGTACTTACATTTGGAAGTTTGTAAACAAAATAAACAATAGTGCCATTTGGGTCCGCACTATTACTAATAAATGAAATTGAACCATTTCCTGCGCAAGTTTCAACAGATGGAATAGCATTAAAAGTAAAAGCAAGACTTACAGTACTATTTAATAACAGAAATAAAAAGGTAGATATTAATTTCATTTTCATACTAAAACGATTATTTAATAAATCTAATTTTAAAGTACCGAAATGTAAAAGTCTTAGCGAGATAACAAAATTATTATTACGTCAAGAAATTTATTAAATTTAATAAAATTATTTATAGAATGCTAATAAAAGCGACTTAATAAATAACAAAATTTAATAATGATATTTTTCTTATGAAAAAATAAAAAAAACACAGAAATATCTAACCTTTTGGGAAAATTTATAAGTAAATTAGTAATAAAAGAATAAATAAATCTTATTTTGAATTATAAGTAATAAGTGCCGCTTTTAGGATACTAACCGAACGAACTAGATCTTCTTTTTTCAATACATAGGCAATTCTAACCTCGTTTAAGCCAACATTAGGTGTAGAATAAAAACCTGCTGCAGGAGCCACCATAACTGTTTCTCCGTTTAAATCAAATGACTCCAATAACCATTGCGCAAAATCATCTGCATTACTAACAGGCAGTTGCGCAATACAGTAAAAAGCACCTTTTGGTGTGCCTACCTTTACCCCTTCTATTTTTTGTAATTCGGATATTAATATATCTCTTCGTTCTTTATATTCTTCTATTACCTCGTCAAAATAACTTTTTGGAGTTTCAAGAGCTGCTTCACTAGCAATTTGCTCAAAGGTTGGAGGACTTAATCTCGCTTGCGCAAATTTCATAGCCGCTGCCATTACTTCTTTGTTTTTAGAAACAATACATCCAATTCTAGCACCACACATACTGTATCTTTTAGAAACTGAATCAATCATAATAGCATTTTGTTCAATTCCAGGCACATTCATTACAGAATAATGTTTGTCTTTTGAATCGTATATAAATTCTCTATAAACTTCATCAGCAATCAAAAACAAATCGTGTTTTTTAACCATTGCTGCTAATTGCTGAATTTCTTCTTCAGAATATAGATATCCAGTTGGGTTTCCAGGATTACAAATTAAAATAGCTTTTGTTTTGGACGTAATTAACTTTTCAAATGCAGCGATTGGCGGTAAAGCAAAGCCATCTTCTAAAGTAGAAATAACAGGAACAACTACCACTCCGGACGCAACCGAAAACCCATTATAATTAGCATAAAATGGCTCTGGAATAATTATTTCGTCTCCAACATCCATAGTGCTTCCCATCGCAAAAAGCAATGCTTCTGAACCTCCAGTAGTGATAATAATATCAGCAACATCAATAGGTAAGCCTTGGTTTTTATAATACTGAGATAATTTATTTCTATAACTTTCAAATCCTGCAGAATGGCTATATTCTAACACTTTGATATTTGCATTTTTAACAGCATTTAAAGCAACCTCAGGGGTTTTAATATCTGGTTGTCCAATATTAAGATGGAATACTTTATTCCCGTTTTTCTTAGCTATATCGGCATAAGGCACCAATTTACGAATTGGTGATTCTGGCATTTGTTTTCCTTTATTTGAAATCGTTGGCATAATAGTTTATTTGATATGCAAATTTGCACAATTAAATTGAAAAAAATTACTGAAAATGAAATTTAAAAGCAAAATTTAACTTCAAAATATCAAATTCTTATTATTGGGAAAGAAGTAAAATTAAACATAAAAAAAACGGCAGTAAACAAATTCTTACTGCCGTTTTAATATTTATAAATGTTTAAATACTATTCTGATTTAAAATGTCTTTCTTCAATATCATCAATATCCCCTTTTGTCATTGTATCAACTAATACTGGAGTTGCAATAAATAAAGAAGAATAAGTTCCTACAATAATACCTACTAACATAGCAAATATAAATCCACGGATGGATTCGCCACCAAATAAGAACATCGTTAATAAAACTAAAATCATCATTAAAGAGGTATTTAATGTTCTTGATAAAGTACTATTAATAGAGGCGTTTACTACATCTTTAAAGTGACCTTTTTTGTTACCTCCAAGATATTCACGAATTCTATCAAATACAATAACGGTATCGTTCATAGAATATCCAATAACTGTTAAGATAGCGGCGATGAAATGTTGGTCCATTTCCATATGGAAAGGCATAACTTTGTATAACACAGAATACATCCCCAAAACAAAAATAACATCATGCAACACCGCAGCAATTGCACCTAATGAATATTGCCATTTACGGAACGATATCACTAAGTACAAACCTACAACTAACATAGCACCAAGCACTGCCCAGTAAGAGTTTGTTTTAATATCTTCAGAAATTGCAGCACCAACTTTAGAAGCTTGCAACACCCCTACTTGTTTGCCATCAAAAGAATTAATGAATTTATCATAAGTCATATTGGTATAGTATTTACCTAAAACTTTAAATAATTTCTCATTAACTTCTTTATCTACTCCAGCGCTTTCTTCTTTAATTTTATATTTGGTAGTCAATTTTAATTGATCGGAATCTCCAAATACTTTTGCCTCTACAGCGGTTCCAAATTCGTTAGATAATTCATCCGATACTTGAGTAGGTTCAACTGTTTTTTCGAATTTTACTTGGAAAGTTCTTCCTCCTACAAAATCTACTCCTTGATCTAATCCATTGATAAAGAATATAGAAACTAAACTTCCTATAACAACCAATGAAGAAAATAAGTAAGTCCATTTTTTCATTCCAACAAAATCAAAATGGAAACCTGTAAACCAATTTTTAGTTATTGGGGTAGAGAATGTTAATTCTTTATTATTTGCAACATCTCTATCGATGAAAATTCTAGCAATGAAAATTGAAGTAAATAATGAAGTGAAAATACCTATTAATAAAGTGGTAGCAAAACCTTGAATAGGACCTGTTCCAAATATGAATAAGATTGCTCCTGTTAATACGTGCGTTACATTCGCATCAATAATAGATCGCATTGCACCTTTCCAACCGTAAGAAGTTTTTACCGCATCGGTAAGAGTTTTACCTTCACGTAATTCCTCCTTGGCTCTTTCATAGATAATAATGTTTGCATCTACGGCGGTTCCTAACGTTAAAACGATACCAGCAATACCAGGCAATGTTAATACAGCACCTAAACTTGCTAAGATTCCGAATAAGAATAGTAAGTTAACTAATAAAGCAATATTAGCATACCAACCTGCTTTACCATAATAGAACACCATCCATAAAAATACTAATAAGAATCCAACAATAGAGGAAACAAATCCAGCATGGATTGCTTTTTCTCCTAAAGAAGGCCCTACAACTTCCGATTGAATAATTTCTGCTCTAGCTGGTAATTTACCTGCGCGTAATACGTTAGCTAAATCTTTTGTTTCTGCAATATCAAAATTTCCTGAAATTTCAGATCTACCTCCAGCAATTGGACCTGAAGAAACTCCTGGTGCAGAATAAACTACGTTATCCAAAGCAATAGCAATAAAACCTTTAGTAGTGAATGCATTTCCTGTTAATTCTTCCCATTTTTTAGAACCTTGGCCATTCATTTGCATAGAAACTGCAGGTTTTCCTAATTGGTCAAAAGTATCTCTTGCATCAGTAATTACACCTCCACTTAATGGAGCTGCATTATCTTTATTTCCTTTTAAAGCATAAAGTTCAAAAGTTTCAGTTTCCTTTTTCGTTTTCTCATCTTTAGTGGTTGTTGGTTTTCCCCATACTAATTTAACAAAACGTTTGTCTGCTGGAATTAAAGCTCGAACATCAGCTCTCTTAAAATAAGAGTTGATTTTGGCAGTATCTTTTACGGAAACAATTCCTAATACAGGACCACCGCCTTGAGAAACAAATTTATCCAATAATGGGTTGCTTCCTTTTTTGTCTGCAACAGAGTCTTTAGATTTATCTGTTAACATTGCAGTTAACGAATCTTTAGCAGCAGTTTTTAATTCTACTGGAGCAACAGCAGCTTCCGTTTTTTTCAACAAATCATTAGTAGCCATTAAGAAGCTACCCATTTCGTCAACTTTATAGGTTTCCCAAAACTCTAATTGAGCAGTTCTTTGTAGCAATAATTTAATTCTATCCACATCCTTAGCTCCTGGCAATTCTACAAGAATTCTACCAGTTTGTCCTAATTTAGCAATGTTAGGTTGTGTAACTCCAAATTTATCAATACGTTTTCTCAATACTTCAAAAGCACTTTCTACAGATTCGTCAACTTTTTTGCTGATTACTTTTTTAGTCTGAGCATCTGTCATATTGAAATTTACCTGATCGGATAAATTTTTATTTGCAAAAATACTAGGGTCTGCAAGTTTTACAGTTCCATTAGAATTTGCTTCAAATGCTTCGTAAAATGCATCCAAATAAGATTGATTTCCTTTTTGGTTGTTTTTTGCATCCTCTAATGCTTTATTAAAAATTGGATTTTTTGAATCGTTAGCAAGACCTTTTAATACATCTTTAACCGAAATTTGAAGTATCACATTGATACCTCCTTCAAGGTCAAGACCTTTATTGATTTGTTTACCGCTTACTTCAGAATAAGTATAGTCAACCAATCCAAACAAACTGAAAACATTTTTGTTTTTCAAATCGTTTAGATAATCTACTTCCTTTTGTTGATTTCCTTTAGCGAAAGTTTTAGCATCATTTTGAATTCCATTTGAAACAAATGTGAATGTTAATTGGTAAATACTCACCAAAGCAAATAGAATTGCGAAAAATTTAATAAGTCCTTTATTCTGCATTATTACTAAAATTAATTATTTTTTTAATTGTGTTTTAAAAACAAGTAACTATTGATTAATCTGTTGATTTTCAGTTGAAATCAAAATAAAATACAATTCACACGTTTTTACAAACGTGCAAATATATAATTTACCTAAAGATTAACAAATTATTTACTAATTAATATCAAAAAAAGACTGCCAAATTGCAGTCTTTTTTTGATATTCGATATTTATAATATTACAAAACTGATTTTAAATCGGCATTCATTGCTCTAACCGCGTCAGCACTTTTAGCAAATTTTGCTTTTTCATCGTCGTTTAATTGAATATCTACGATCTTTTCAACTCCGTTTCTTCCAATAATACATGGAACTCCTATACAAATATCATTTTGATCATATTCTCCCTCAAGAAATACAGAACAAGGAATCATTTTCTTTTGGTCATTCAAAATAGAATCTACTAAAAAGGCTACGGAAGCTCCCGGTGCATACCAAGCAGAAGTTCCTAATAATGCAGTAAGAGTTGCACCTCCAACCATAGTATCTGCTGCTACTTTGACTAATTCTTCTTCGGTTAAAAATTGAGAAACTGGCACTCCGTTATAAGACGCCAATCTAGTTAACGGAATCATAGTTGTATCTCCATGCCCACCAACTACCATACCTTGAATATCGTTAGCTGGTTTATTCAATGCCAAAGATAAATAAGTTTTAAAACGAGAACTGTCTAAAGTTCCTCCCATACCAATAATTCTGTTTTTTGGTAATCCAGTGGCCTTTAAAGTCAAATAAGTCATGGTATCCATTGGGTTAGAAACCACAACTACAATTGCATTTGGAGAATGAGCTAATAGGTTTTCGGCAACTGTTTTAACAATTCCTGCATTAATTCCAATTAGTTCTTCTCTTGTCATTCCTGGTTTTCTAGGGATTCCAGATGTAATAACTACCACATCACTTCCTGCAGTTTTAGAATAATCATTAGTGCTTCCAACCATTTTGGTATTAAATCCTAATGTTGTTTGGGTTTGCATAATATCTAATGCTTTTCCTTCTGCAAAACCTTCTCTAATGTCTAATAATACGATTTCACTCGCAATTCTTCTGTAAGCAATAGCGTCTGCACATGTAGCCCCTACGTTTCCTGCTCCTACTATGGTAACTTTCATTTTGTTGTTTATTATATTTATAAAAAAATTAAATTCGTGTTGTACGGATAAGTTTGTGTTTTAGTTGCTAAAGTAACCTCGTATAATTTTCTCAATTTTGGAGAAGATACCCATCCAGCAGAGAACTTATAAACTGCGGTGTCAGCAGCTGGTGTGATAAACTTATTCTAATAATATGTTTCGTCGTTTAATAACAAATTTATATGTGAAAGGGTTTGTTGTGATTGAGAAAAGGATTTACCTGATAAAACCAAGCAAATCCCTATAATAATATATTTTGAAATGTTATTACGCATCGATGTTTGCGTAAACAGCATTTTTCTCGATAAATTCTCTACGCGGCGGAACCTCATCACCCATTAACATAGAAAAAACTCGATCTGCTTCTGCTAAACTATCAATAGTAACTTGACGAAGGGTTCTAAAATTAGGATCCATCGTGGTTTCCCACAATTGTTCTGCATTCATTTCCCCAAGACCTTTATAACGTTGGATTGCTGCGCTACCTCCCATTTTCTCATTGGCAATATCACGCTGATTATCCGTCCAAGCATATTCTTTTTTATTACCTTTTTTTACCAAATATAAAGGTGGTGCTGCAATATAAATATGTCCTTGCTCAATTAATTCTCTCATAAATCTGAAGAAGAATGTTAGAATCAATGTTGCAATGTGACTTCCATCTACATCGGCATCACACATAATAATTACTTTATGGTAACGCAATTTTTCAATATTTAATGCTTTACTATCTTCAGCAGTTCCAATAGTAACTCCAAGTGCAGTAAAAATATTTCTTATTTCTTCATTTTCAAATACTTTATGGTGCATTGCTTTTTCTACATTCAAGATTTTACCACGTAATGGTAAAATAGCTTGAAATGCTCTATCGCGACCTTGTTTTGCAGTACCTCCTGCCGAATCTCCCTCTACAAGATACACTTCACAACGTGCTGGATCTTGTTCAGAACAATCAGATAATTTTCCTGGTAATCCACCGCCACCAAGAACGGTTTTACGCTGCACCATTTCACGTGCTTTCTTCGCTGCATGACGAGCTTGAGCGGCAAGAATAACTTTTTGAACTATAATACGAGCGTCATTCGGATTTTCCTCCAAATAATTCTCAATCATTTCACTTACAGCTTGACTTACTGGTGAAACTACTTCTCTATTTCCAAGTTTGGTTTTAGTTTGTCCTTCAAATTGTGGCTCAGAAACTTTAACCGAAATAATTGCAGTTAATCCTTCACGGAAATCATCCCCTGAAATTTCAAACTTTAATTTGTCTAACATTCCCGAAGCATCAGCATATTTTTTCAGTGATCGAGTAAGACCCGTTCTAAAACCTTGTAAATGCGTTCCTCCTTCATGAGTATTAATATTATTTACGTAAGAAAAAATATTTTCAGTATAACTAGTATTGTAAATCAAGGCAACCTCAACCGGAATTTCTCCTTTGTCATGATCCATAGAGATTACATGAGAAATAATTGGTTCTCTGTTTCCATCTAAATACCGAATGTATTCTTTTAAGCCTTCATCTGAATGAAAAACTTCACTTACAAAATTGCCGTCTTTATCAACTTCTCTTTTATCTGTAAAAGTAATTGTGATTCCTTTATTTAAAAAAGAAAGTTCCCGCATTCTCGCGGATAAAGTATCGTAAGAAAACTCAATTGTTTGGGTGAAAATAGTACTGTCTGGAAAGAAAGTAACAACGGTTCCTCTTTTAGTTGTTTCTCCTATTTGTTTAACAGGATAAAGAGCTTTTCCTCTTTCGTATTCTTGCTCGTATATTTTTCCGTCTCTATGAACTGTGGCTCTTAAATGTTCGGACAAAGCATTTACAACCGAAACCCCTACACCGTGAAGTCCACCCGAAACTTTATAAGAATCTTTATCAAATTTACCTCCAGCTCCAATTTTAGTCATTACAACTTCTAGAGCAGAGACACCTTCTTTTTTATGCAAATCCACTGGTATTCCACGACCATTATCCTCTACAGAAACAGAACCATCCTCATTAATTGATACTCCAATTGTATCACAATGGCCTCCCATTGCTTCATCAATTGAGTTATCTACAACTTCATAAACCAAGTGATGTAAACCTCTTACACCAATATCTCCAATATACATAGATGGACGCATTCTTACGTGCTCCATTCCTTCTAATGCTTGAATACTATCTGCTGAATAATTGTTCTTTTTGATTTCTTCGCTCATATATTTTTATTCTAAAATGTATTTTTTGTCTAACACGCAAATATATTAAATCACGAAGGAATTCAAAGTTGTTTTAAATATTTTATACTGCAAGTTATTAACATTATCCTTTGATAATTTCAATAATTGAAAAGTTTTAATTTTAAATTTTAATAAATCAATTCTGATTTTACTTGTAAAAAAATTCAAATCATTTTCAAAAATTGACTTTTAAAATAAATTCATAAAATAAAGATTTGCATTAATAACCTTCGGTAGGAATTTCGATTAAATATTTCTTTTTTGCAGGATTTGACAATTTTTTATCACGTAACCAAGGATTATGAATTTTTAAAATCTTATAATTAATTCCTTGATTTTTGGCAAAAATAGCTAAATCAATAATCGAACTATCTACTTCTATCATTTTAGCTGGTATGTTTTCATACATTTCGGTTTTAGCAACTTCAAATCCGTAAAGTTCCGGATGTTGCATGATTTCTTTCAGAGCTAAAATTCTAAAAACGTATCTTGAAGTCTCGTCAGTTAGCAATAAATCATAATAATCGGAAACTTGCTGTTCGGACATTTTGGTTGTTATGCCATTCATTCCTCCATTATAAGATGCTGCTGCTAAGGTCCAATTTCCAAATTTTTGCTTAGCCGATATTAAATATTTACAAGCTGCTTCAGTAGATTTTTTCAAATGGTAGCGCTCGTCCACTCCATCGTTAACTTCCATTCCTTTTTCTTTTGCTGTCTCAGGCATAAATTGCCAAATACCTTTCGCACCAGAAGAGGATACAGCATTAGTCAAAGCACTTTCTATTACGGCTAAATATTTAAAATCATCGGGCACTCCAAATTGTTTTAATATGGGTTCAATAATTGGAAATGCACGATTGGCTCGTTTAATTATTAAAATAGTTGACGAATGTAGGTTAGCATTAACTAATAATTCACGATCAAACCGTTCTCGAACATCCGAAATTTGGAGAGGTGCTTTTTCTCCAGCAAAATCAACTGTTTGAGGGAAATATTGGGAAGTTCCTTCGTGTAATAATTTCTTTTTATCGTCTCCCGAAAGCGCAAAAACAAACAAGCCGCAAGTAAAAACTAACAGTGCCAAAACAACTAAAATCTGTACCTTTTTCATTTTCATTTCTTTTAACTAGAGTACAAAGTTACACAAATCAATCCGGAAATTTAAAGTGTCTCTCCTAAGATTATTTTGGGCAAATTTTGATTAAACCATCGAAAACGATTCAAAATCATTAAGTGGGTACCCCCTTTAACAGGAATAAAGGATTTAATATTTTTAGCAGGAAAAACCTCATCTGCTTCACCATGGATATGAATAACTGATGGGTCGATTATAACTCTCTCCCAACAAACTACTTTTTCAATAGCCCAATCTAGATACTCTTTATTTCGCAAATGCAAGAACTTTTCGTATAGTTTTACACGTTGTTTCATAACATCGCCAAAAGCATATTTGACTAATTTTTCGACATCTTGCAACAAACTTGTGGGTAATAACTTATAAGCCTTAGTTGCTTTAGCAAATTTCATTCTATTTGGCAATTCTACATTTGATTTTACACTGGAAACAATAATTAATTTTCTCAAATTTAAAAACTGTGCCATCTCTTGAACTAAAATTCCACCAAAAGAAACTCCTAATAAAACGGCATCATCATGAACTACTTTTTTAGCCATACGTTTGGCATAAATTTTTAATGTTTCATGATTTTCAGGCTGAAACCATTCCAAAAGATGAATCTCGAAAATATCTTTTGGTAAATTAATTCTTTCAAAAATTGAAGAACTTGCTGCCAAACCTGGCATAAAATAAACGTGGATTTTGTTCATATTTTAACGTAATTCAATGGCATTATCCATAAATTATTCCGAAATTTGTATAAAATTAATTTATTTACACCAATTAATGTATGAACCCCGAGATAATTATAGAAAAAATGGAAATTAAAGACAATACCTTCGCTAGACAATTTGAGACTTTAGTGGATGGAAAATTAATTTCCCTTGAATATTCGTTTCAAGAAAAGAAAATTTTTCTTACTAGAATTAACGTTCCCGAAGGTTTTACTGATGAAGATTTTATCAATAATTTATTAAAAAACATTATGGAAATAGCTTACGAACGCAAACTAAAAGTAGTTCCTATTCTTCCTAAAATCGCTTTGTTTTTTAGAAAAAATACTATTTATAGAGATTTATTACCTCCAGGGATTAAAATATAGTTTTACACAATTCCAAGTTTAAAAATACAAATCCACAAAATTGTCATCCCGAAAGAATCCTAATTATTACGATAAACTAAGTGGGATTTCTACAGAATTACAAAAAGGGCTAATACTATACTGAATCTTATAATTATTCATTCAAGAATTCCATTCGCACACTTCCGTCTTCATCAATTCGAGTTAGATTTATTTTGTGTAGAGTGTTTGCTAAATCTGGATTCCAAGGGGTTTTTACTTTTACATAATTCTCTGTAAAACCATGAATGTAGCCTTCTTTATTTTCGCTTTCAAATAATACAGTTCTGTAACTTCCAATTTGACTTTCGTAAAAAGCACGACGTTTTTTAACCGATAATCCTCTTAGCATTTTGCTCCTTTTGGAACGCACATTCATTGGAACAACTCCTTCCATTGATGCCGCTTCGGTATTATCTCTTTCGGAATAAGAAAAAACATGCAAATAAGAAATATCCATTTCATTCAAAAAATGATAGGTTTCTAAAAAATCCTCATCAGTTTCACCTGGAAATCCAACGATAACATCCACACCAATACAAGCATGTGGCATTACATCCTTAATTTTGGAAACCCTCTCGGTGTAAACTTCTCGCAAATAGCGACGTTTCATTTTCTTCAAAATTTCATTGCTGCCAGATTGTAACGGAATATGAAAATGCGGCACAAAGGTCCGACTTTGAGATACGAACTCTATAGTTTCATTTTTCAAAAGGTTTGGCTCGATAGAGGAAATTCGCAAGCGCTCAATTCCTTCTACTTCGTCTAATGCTTTAACCAAATCCAGAAAAGTGTGTTCGTGTTTTTTGTTTCCAAATTCGCCTTTTCCATAATCGCCAATATTTACTCCTGTAAGAACAATTTCTTTAATGTTTTGCTTAGAAATTTCGGAAGCATTTTTCAAAACATTTTCTAAAGCATCACTTCTAGAAATTCCACGAGCTAGAGGAATAGTGCAGTAAGTACATTTATAATCGCAACCGTCTTGCACTTTAAGGAAAGCCCGAGTTCTATCGCCAATAGAGTAACTTCCTACATAAAAGTCAGCTTCTTCAATCTCGCAAGAATGCACCTCACTCCTATCGTTTTTAGTAAGGTCGTTTATATAATCTGTAATTTTAAATTTTTCGGTAGCTCCCAAAACTAAATCAACTCCATCTACGGATGCTAATTCTTCAGGTTTTAATTGGGCATAGCAACCGACAGCAGCAACGAATGCTTTATCGTTTAACTTCATTGCCTTTTTAACTATTTGTTTGAATTGTTTGTCGGCATTTTCAGTAACCGAGCAAGTATTGATAACATACATATCGGCGACTTCTTCAAAGTCAACCCGCTCAAATCCTTCGTCTTGAAAATTCCTAGCGATAGTAGAAGTTTCGGAGAAATTCAGTTTACATCCTAAAGTGTAGAATGCTACTTTTTTTTTATTTTCCATAAGTAAACTCAACTAGTGAAATCGTTGTCAAAAAATTGAGTGCACAAATTTAGTTAAAAAAATAAAATAGCCATAGATTCAAAGATTAAAATAATATAATTATCTGTGAATCTGTGGCTAAACTATTTAAAATTACTCTTTTCTATATTTTTTAGTTTCTTCAAAAACATGCTCTAATATCGTAGCGTCGTCTTCTGTAAATTCAACATTACGACGCGCCATTACAATTTTAGCAGTTTGAAATGCTTTGCTGGTTAAATAAGTTGAAAATCCAGATGCTCCTCCCCAAGAATAACTAGGCACAAAATTTCGAGGAAAACCTGCTCCAAAAATATTTACGCTCACACCTACAACAGTTCCTGTATTGAACATGGTGTTAATGCCACATTTACTGTGGTCACCCATCATTAAACCGCAAAATTGCAGACCTGTTTTAGCAAAATTTTCGGTTTCGTAACTCCACAATTTTACTTCTTCGTAGTTGTTTTTTAAATTTGAATTATTACTGTCGGCACCAATATTACACCATTCACCAAGAACAGAGTTTCCAAGGAATCCGTCATGACCTTTATTAGAATATCCGAAAAGAACAGAGTTATTAACCTCACCTCCAATAACAGAATGTGGCCCAACTGTTGTTGCTCCGTAAACTTTAGTTGCTAATTTTACTTTTCCAGATTCACACAAAGCAAACGGCCCACGAATAACAGATCCTTCCATAATTTCAGAATTTTTACCTATATAAATAGGACCAGTGGATGCGTTTAATGTCACAAATTCTAGTTTAGCTCCCTCTTCTATAAAAATATTTTCTGGCGCAATCACATTAACCGACTTCGGGATGGACTCAGAAGTTCTATATTCAGTAATTAGTTTGAAATCTTCTCTTAATGCAACATCATTTTTAGAGAAAATATCCCATGTGTTTTCTACTGTTAGACAATCCTCCAAATACTCAATAATTTCATAGGCATCGAAATCTACTTCTTCTTGTGATTCTTTGGTATAAAAAGCAATTACAGAGTTTCCTTTAAATATAGCTTGATTATTTTGCAAATTAACCACCATTTCAACAAGAGAATTGTTTGGTAAAAAGGAAGCATTAATCATTACATTATTTTCAAGTTCTACCATTGGATATTTTGCTGAAAGATAATGTTCAGTTAAGGTCGTGGTTGTAAATCCTAAATGTCTTTCCCATTTTTCACGAATGGTTAAAATTCCAATTCGAATTTCAGCTACAGGTCGTGTAAATGTAAATGGCAAAAGTGCATCACGGACCGTTCCATCAAAAAGTATGTAGTTCATTATTTATTTATTTGAGGAGCAAATTGCAACTTGTCCGTTCATTTAGAGTTCAAAGTTACAAAAGTTTACTTCATAAAAAAACCTCCCAAAAAATTGGAAGGTCTTAATAAAATTTGAACAAAATAAATTTTATTTACCGTGTTTGGCGTATTTAGTTTTGAATTTGTCAATACGTCCTGCAGTATCAATAAGTTTAGATTTACCTGTGTAGAATGGGTGCGATGTTCTAGAGATTTCCATTTTAAAAACCGGATATTCAACTCCTTCGTGAGTAATAGTTTCTTTAGTTTCAACTGTAGACTTAGTGATAAAAACATCCTCGTTTGACATGTCTTTAAAAGCAACTAATCTGTAATTTTCTGGGTGAATTCCTTGTTTCATTGTGTAAATCTTTTTATTTGTTATGAGGTAGTTTGTTGTGAAGCTTTTATAAAAAAGGTATCAACTTGCTACAACTTTTAATTATTTGTTTATATTTAAGTGTGCAAAATTACAACTATTTTTTAATTATCAAACAATTACTTTGTTTTTTTTAATTGAATCATATATTCAACAATAATTATGGTTTTCGTATATTTGTAGATTAATTAAAATTAAAAAAAATGGAAAATAAAATTTCACCCGCTAAATCTGGTTTGCAACTTGGTCTACTTTTTGGTGTTATCATGGTATTGGAATTTATAATATCTTATATAATAGGCCTTGAAAAGTTAATTGCAAGTAGTTTTGGCGTAATAATCAATTTATTAAATTATTTAATTTTACCTTTATTATTTATTTATTTAGGGTGCATAAATTACAAAAAATCAAATAATGGATTTGTTACTTTTTCTGAATGTTTGAAAATAGGAGTTTCAATTACTGTTATTGCAGCTTTAATATATGCATTCTTCAATTTATTCTTCAATTTAATTTTTCCAGATTTTGGTGAACAAATTCTTAGAATTACAAAGTCAGAAATTTTAAAAAAGAGTCCTAATATGACTGCCGAACAAATAGATATGGCAATTTCTATGACAAAAAAATTCATGAGTCAATATATTGTATTTCCAGTAACAATAGTCATGTATGCATTTTTTGGATTATTGTATTCCTTACTTGTTGGAGCTATTGTAAAAAAAGATTCTAATCAAAGTTTTTAAATTTAATGAATTTATCCATAATCATCCCATTATTAAACGAACAAGAATCGTTGCCTGAATTACATTCTTGGATTGTGAAAGTCATGAATACTAACGATTATTCCTATGAAGTTATCTTTATTGATGATGGAAGTACGGATGGTTCTTGGCACACAATTGAAGACCTTAATAGTAAAGATTCAAATGTAAAAGGAATTCGTTTTTTAAGAAATTACGGGAAATCTCAGGCTTTACATGCTGGTTTTAATAAGGCATTAGGTGACGTTATTATTACCATGGATGCCGATTTACAAGACAGTCCCGATGAGATTCCAGAACTTTATGAAATGATTACTAATGGTAATTATGATTTGGTTTCTGGTTGGAAAAAGAAACGTTACGATAATGCGGTTACTAAAAACCTTCCATCTAAATTATTTAATTGGGCTGCTAGAAAAACTTCGGGAGTTTATTTGAATGATTTTAATTGCGGATTAAAAGCTTACAAAAATATTGTTATCAAAAACATTGAAGTTTCTGGCGAAATGCACCGCTATATTCCGGTATTGGCAAAAAATGCAGGATTTGGTACTATTGGAGAAAAAGTAGTCATCCATCAGGCACGAAAATATGGCGAATCTAAATTTGGAATGAGTCGTTTTATTAATGGTTTTCTGGATTTAATAACTATTTGGTTTTTGTCTCGATACGGAAAAAGACCAATGCACTTTTTTGGTGCAGCTGGAGTTTTGATGTTTATCATCGGACTTTTATCAACTGGATTTATTATCATTTTTAAATTAATTAAACTTTTTATATTTCATGAGCCTACCATTTTGGTCGCTCAAAATCCGTTGTTTTACATTGCTTTAACCTCCATGATTATTGGTTCGCAATTATTTCTTGCAGGATTTTTGGGTGAAATAATTCTTCGAACTAAAAACAATGAGGAACGGTATAAAATTGCCAAAGAAATAAATTTGTAAATAAGTGTCTCACAAATTTGTTGACTTAAAAAGTTTTTTTATTTAACAAATTGTGGCCTCAAACTTTTTTAAATTATGGAAATAGAAGTTATTCAAAATAAAATTCATGAAGTAAGAGGTTGCAAAGTTATGCTAGACTTTGATTTGGCTGAGCTTTATGAAACAGAAACAAAAAAGAATAAAAGAAGCGGTTAAACGGAATCAAAATCGATTTCCAGAAGATTTTATGTTTGAATTGACTGAAAATGAATTTAATTCTTTAAGGTCACAAATTGTGACCTCAAACAGAGGTGGAACAAGATTTATGCCTTTAGCCTTTACAGAACAGGGGGTTGCAATGCTTTCAAGTGTTTTAAAAAGTGATAAAGCAATAGGAATTAACATTTCAATAATGCGAACATTTGTAGCAATTCGACAATTTGCGTTGAATTACTCCGAATTGCAAAACAAAATAATGGAAATAGAAGGTCAATTTCCTGAAATTTACAATGTCTTAAATTATTTAGTAGATAAAAACATTAACATAACAAATACAGAAAGAACAAAAATAGGTTATACAAAATAAAGTTTACAAATAGGTTTAGCCCTGATAGAAGCGGCATCCTTTTCTTGCTGTTTTTAAGCAAGAAAAGATAAAGCGGATAGCAGGAATAGCTTCATAAAAAAAGAATATGCAACTAGAACAAAATATTTTAGATAAAGCAAATGAATGGTTAACTCCTACTTTTGACCAAGAAACACAAGAAGCCATTCGCGAAATGATGGCTAACTCGCCAAAAGATTTGGAAGATAGTTTTTACAAAAATTTAGAGTTTGGTACCGGCGGAATGCGCGGAATTATGGGCGCTGGAACCAATAGAATTAACAAATATACTTTGGGTAAAAATACCCAAGGAATTTCAGATTATCTTAAAAAGTCCTTTCCTGGAGCAGCTTTAAAAGTAGTAATTGCTTATGATTGTCGACATAACAGTAATACTTTGGCTAAAACGGTTGCCGATGTTTTTTCGGCTAATGGAATTCAGGTGTATCTTTTTTCGGATATGCGTCCTACTCCAGAATTATCGTTTGCGTTAAAATATTTAAAATGCCATGCAGGAATTGTGTTGACGGCTTCTCATAATCCTCCAGAATATAATGGCTACAAGGTGTATTGGCAAGATGGTGGGCAACTAGTTCCGCCACAAGATTCGGAAATCATTCAAGTTATTGAAGCGCTTCCGTATGACAATATTAAGTTTGATGCAAATGAAAATTTAATTGAATATATAGATACTGAGATTGATGCCGCTTTCGCAAAATCTACTATAGAAAATGCAAGTTTTAATACTCCAGTTGCTGCTAAAGAAAATTTAAAGATTGTTTATACTTCCCTGCACGGAACTTCGATTAAATCGATTCCTGGGGTTTTAGCTAAAGCTGGTTATACCGATTTAAATATTGTTGCAGAACAAGAGGTTCCCAATGGGGATTTTCCTACAGTAGTATCTCCAAATCCAGAAGAACCAGAAGCCCTCTCAATGGCTATGGCACTAGCGGATGAAATTGATGGAGATATTGTAGTTGGTACCGACCCAGATTCTGACCGTTTGGGAGTAGCAGTTCGCGATACTAATGGAAAAATGACCTTGTTGAATGGGAATCAAACTATGGTTGTCATGACTGCCTTTTTGTTAGAACAATGGAAACGTGCTGGAAAAATTGGTGGAAAACAATTTATAGGAACCACTATTGTTTCTACTCCAATGATGCTAGAACTTGCTGCTGCTTATGATGTAGAGTGTAAAGTTGGATTAACTGGTTTTAAATGGATTGCAAAATTCATAAAAGATTTTCCGGAATTAGAGTTCATTGGCGGCGGCGAAGAAAGTTTTGGATATATGGTTGGTGATGCTGTTCGCGACAAAGATGCTGTTGCAGCAACTTTGTTAGTATGTGAAATTGCTGCACAAGCCAAAGCAGCGGGAAGTTCCTTATACCAAGAACTTATAAACTTGTATGTAGATTTTGGTTTTTATAAAGAACATTTAATTTCTTTAACTAAAAAAGGTATCTCTGGATTAGAAGAAATTAATCAAATGATGGTAAGCCTTCGCGAAAATCCGGTTTCTGAAATTAATGGGGAACGAGTAGTTTGCATTGAAGATTATAAAAATGCTACCGCTAAAAATATGTTTACAGGAGAAGTAGATTCGATTAATATTCCAAAATCGGATGTGTTGATTTATTATTTAGAAGATGGCTCTAAAATTTGTGCTCGCCCTAGTGGAACCGAACCAAAAATAAAATTCTATTTTAGCGTAAATGCACCTTTGGATGCTATAGAAAATGCAGTTGAAGTTGAAAAAGAATTAGACGAAAAAATTAAAAATATAATTGCTGCTATGCAGTTAAACTAATGGACGAAAATCTTAAGAAAATATTTCCGTATATAAAACCTTATAAATTCCATGTGGTTTGGAATGCGGTTTACAATATTTTGTATGCGCTTTTTAGTACGTTGTCTTTCATTGCTTTAATTCCGATGATGCAAGTATTGTTTTCACAAGCAGAAAAAATATCACAAAAACCAACTTACAACTCAATTTGGGAATTACCTTCGTTTGCAAAACAATATCTATATTACTATATAACAGAATTAGAAAAAAATAATGGGCCTCAATACGCTTTACTTTTAGTTGTATCGCTAATAATAGTTACTTTCTTGCTGAAAAATCTATTTAATTATTTAGCATCCAATCATTTAATGCATTTGAAAAATGGTGTTTTAAAAGATTTACGAAATACGATGTACAATAAAATCATCGATTTGCCAATATCTTATTATTCTGAAAAAAGAAAAGGAGATATAATGGCTAGAATGTTAGGGGATGTTGGAGAAGTTCAAAATTCATTTTTTTCTATATTAGAATTGATTGTAAAGGAACCTATGACTATTATTTTTACTATAGCGGCTATGTTTGCAATAAGTGTAAAATTAACCATTTTTGTTTTTATTTTCATTCCCATTTCTGGATTTATCATTTCATTGATTGGTAAATCTTTAAAATCAAAATCTCAAAATCTCCAATACGAAGGAGGGTATTTAATCTCTATAGTAGAAGAAAGTCTTACCGGATTAAAAGTTGTTAAGAGCTATAATGCCGAAAATAGTTTTAAGAAAAAATTCAATTATTCTGTAGATAAAATATTAAAAATATCGAATAGTATTGGCAGAAAAAACAATTTAGCATCACCATTTAGTGAATTTATGGGAATAATTGTAATTGCTGTATTATTATGGTTTGGTGGAAATATGGTTCTAGTTGATACTCTACCCAACGGAAAAGCAATCTTGGAAGGCGCACAATTTTTGGCCTATATGGGATTAGCTTATAATATCTTAACTCCAGCAAAATCTATTTCAAAAGCAACCTATTCAGTAAAGAGTGGTATGGCTGCTGCACAACGTGTTTTTGAAGTATTAGAAGTTGAAAATGCCATAACTGACAAACCAAATGCTATTGTAAAACCATCTTTTGACACCGAAATTACTATTGAAAACATTAATTTCAAATACGAAGAAGAAAACGTATTGAAGAATTTTTCTTTACAAGTCCCTAAAGGAAAAACAGTTGCATTGGTAGGACAATCGGGAAGCGGAAAAAGTACCATTGCCAATTTGTTAACTCGTTTTTATGATGTTCAAGAAGGTCAAATTAAAATTGACGGAACCAATATTAAAGATATGACTATGAATTCGCTTCGTAACTTGTTAGGTTTAGTAACGCAAGATTCTATTTTATTTAACGATACTATCAAAAACAATATTCTTATTGGGAAAGAGAATGCAACCGATGAGGAAATTATGGATGCATTGAAAGTAGCTAATGCTTATGAGTTTGTCACTGATTTACCTGAAGGAATTTACACTAACATTGGTGATGCCGGAAACAAACTTTCGGGTGGGCAAAAACAACGATTGAATATTGCTCGTGCAGTTTTGAAAAACCCTCCCATTATGATTTTGGACGAGGCTACTTCGGCATTGGATACTGAAAGCGAAAAATTCGTTCAGGTGGCATTAGAAAATATGATGCAAAATAGAACTTCTATTGTTATTGCTCACCGACTTTCAACGATTCAAAAAGCAGATAAAATTGTGGTTATGCACCGTGGAGAGATTGTAGAGCAAGGAACCCATGACGAGTTGTTGGCAATAAATGGTACTTATTCTAAATTGGTGCTTATGCAAAGTTTTGAATGAAATTAAATAATTTAATGAAAAATAAAACCTAACTTTTAATACCTTTTTAATTGGAAGCTATTATTTCAAATTTAAAGAAATTTACAATCTCGCAGTCAATTTTACATTAAAAACTCGCGTCGTCATGTAATTCGGAATTCCGTATTGACTTTTGGTATAAGCATCGCGAACCCAAGTATTGGTAATTGCATTTTGGTTATTAAACATATTGTAAATTTCAAAACCCAGAGACAAATCGTTGAATTTTTTTAACCAATGCCCTTCGGGACGTTCATTATTTTTTTCAGTAAATAAATAAGAAAATCCAACATCAGCACGACGGTAATCGCGCAAACGACTTTGGTATTGGTAAGCATCTGCATACGATGGAGAACCTCCTGGCAAACCTGTATTATAGGTTAAATTCAAATACAACTTTACGTTGGGAATGTTTGGCATATAATCTTGAAATAAAATTCCGAATTTTAATCGTTGGTCAGTAGGACGTGCAATGTAGCCCCTTCCATTTTGGTCTTCTTCGGTTTTCATGTATCCAAAACTAAACCATGACTCGGTCCCGGGAACAAAAGCACCATTTAATCTGCAATCAAATCCGTAAGCATACGCAACAGCATCATTATTGGCCCGGTAACGAATTCTTACATTTTCTAAAGTGTACGTATTTATGTCAGTCATTGTTTTATAATAGGCCTCACTTACCAACTTGAAAGGTCGGTTCCACATCTTAAAATTGTAGTCGTTGCTAAATACAAAATGAATCGATTTTTGAGCTTTAACATCCGGATTTACAACACCATATTGATCGCGCAGTTCTCTGTAAAAAGGCGGTTGGTAGTAAAAACCAGTTGAAAAACGGAAAAGCATGTCTTTTTTCCAATCGGGTTTGAGAGAAACTTGAGCTCTAGGACTTACTATAATTTGGCTTTTGGAATCGTTAATTTGATCCCCAGAAACCATCCAATTTTGAGCTCTAACTCCTGCGTTTAACCATAATTGGTTGTCACCCAAATTAATTTTTTTACTCCATTGAGCATAACCTGAAAATCTATTGATATCAACAAAATTTAATGCGCGCACATTTTGATAGGGAACTAAAGGCCCCGAATAAGCCGGAGGATACGGATCATCTCGTGGCGGAACGCTTGGTGGATTTACATTGAAGCCCGAATCGTTAAGAGCTTCCCATTCAACAATACGATCACGAATACTCTCGTGGGTATATTTTAACCCCCAATCAAGTTGAAATTTTTTCTTGAAATTATGATTTCCTTTTACTTCTCCATTGAAAATAACAGCATCCAAATCGTTTCTTGCATGATTCAATTGCGATCCAATAGCACGATTGTAAGTTACATTTCCAAATGTTTCTGAACCTATATTAGTATCTACTTCCCCTAAATAATACGCAGCATCAATATCGAAATGTTCTTGTTCTTGGGTATGGTAAGCCGATGCAATAACTTTAAAGGTACTCGTTTCGTTAGCAGTATAGTTGGTTTTAAAAGCTCCAAAATAAGTTTGGTATTGGTCTTTTTCTTGTCCTTCATAAAAAACTTGAAGTGCAATTGGATTGCTTAATGTACCAAAATTAGTTTGCCTTGTCAAGGGTTGATAACTGTAATTATTTCGTGAAATATTTCCTAAAAAACTAAATTGTAATTTTTTATTGGCATTAAAATTAATATTCGTTTGAACGTCAGTAAATGTGGGTTTATAATTAGATTGTGTTTCTTGACTATTAACCAAAAGCGAGTTGTCTCGGTAGCGAATTCCTGTAATAGCACTCCATTTTTTATTTTTAGAAATACCTTCAGCTGAAACACTACCACCAAGTATACTAGCTTCCATCGAGGCTCCAAATTTGGTTGGTTTTCTATAAGTAATATCTAAAACTGAGGACATTTTATCACCATATTTTGCTTGAAAACCTCCTGCAGAAAAGTCAATATTCTGAATTAAATCGGTGTTGGTGAAACTCAAACCTTCTTGTTGGCCAGAACGTACCAAAAAAGGACGGTAAATTTCTATTTCATTAACATAAACTAAATTCTCATCGTAGTTTCCTCCTCGTACAGAATACTGTGAACTCAATTCGGTATTGGAAGTTACTCCTTGCAATGTTTTTAGTATCCCTTCTACTCCACCTGATAAACTAGGGACTTTTCTTACCACCTCCGTATCGATACTGATAATACCTTGAACTCGTTTTCTGCTGCTAGTTATTACAACATCTTCCAATTGTTCGTTTTTAGAACTCATAATCGGATTATAATCCAAAACCTCCTTAGGTTTTAGCTCAAAAGTAGCTGTAATTCTTTTTAAAGAAATATGAGTATAAACCAAAACTACTTTCTGGTTTGATGGAATTTCTATAACATAAAAACCATTGGAATTAGTTACAGAAGATTTGCTTTGATAACTGACGTTAACACCTTCAACAGGTTTTTTATTTTCATCTAAAACGATGCCGGTAATTTTTGCATTTTGAGCAAATAATGCCATACTCATTAGAAAAAAAAGGAGTGATAAGACTTTGTTTCTTGTTTTCAAAAGGATTGTATTATTTTTGACTTCTGTTAAATTGCGTTTCAAAGATAGAAGAATTTCCTACATTATCTGTTACAACTACTTTCAATTTATTGGCACCTTCCAACAATAGATTATCCTTAAAAACATGCGTTATTTTATTGAGCTTTGACTCGTACTCGAACAAAACCCAAACATCATTTAGGTAGCCATTGTAGGATTTTACTCCCGAAAATTCATCTGAAATAATAAGACTTACACTTTTTTGAGCTG
>Ga0114971_10000436_pt1 | contig 27043 bp, 30 predicted proteins | sample M_140625_MF_Meta_FD_87320 | JGI IMG/M metagenome (GOLD analysis project Ga0114971, IMG submission 87320) | Freshwater microbial communities from Lake Montjoie, Canada to study carbon cycling - M_140625_MF_MetaG | ecosystem: Environmental > Aquatic > Freshwater > Lake | place: Lake Montjoie... | reverse complement strand
TTTGACATCATAAATCAGTGATTCCGTGCGTTCAGTTGTTAACGCATACGCGTAAGAAAGTGGAAAGACTACATAGCCACTTACAGCCGCTTCTTCACCAATCTGTATGAGTTGATTTCTTGAGCGTGTAGCCTTGAGCCCGCGCACAATGGACAATCCTATTTCAGTCACCATGTCGGCTGAGACATAGCCTTTCTTGGTTTCAGGGAGACCTGAAGGATATCCTTGAACCGATGATTCATTCCAGGGCCCGTGTGAGCGAAAGGCTTCTTCATCACGTTGAAACGCTATACGGGGTGAAGCGGCCTCACGCCAGCTAGCTCCGAAGCGATTCAAGTATCCATTGAAGAATGACAAAAATTTCTGGCCATTCATATCATTGGATGATTCCAGGTACTCAACGGATAATAGAATCTTTTCCTTCAAGGGCTGCACCCTGAGTCCATCTAATTGACTCGGCTGGGGGTCCGTCTCAACATTCATATCGTGATAGATTATCTTATCAACATCAACGATACAACGAGATAAGCTTAGAAGTCTTGATTCTAAGGCATCTACGAGTGTCTGAATACTGGTGGGTTTCACACCCTTGGGAGTTCCGTCTTCAGATGTGCGTAGGATAGAGGCACGAAGTTGGAAAAAGAGTTCCGTTAGGATTCTAGCGGCTCTCTGAGTTTCTGCGAGTTTCTGCATTGCGGCGGTGTTGAGCGAAAGGAGATCGGTATAGGCCTCGTTCTTTTGTGTATCATTGGAATAGGTGCGCTCGGATGTAGGGATTTCTACGAGTCTCTCAACACCTTCATCATCTTCAGCCGGAGCCTCCAGTTCATCATCTAGGAAGGTGAAATCGGCTTGTTCTATAACTTCGCCTGTTTCAGCATCGATGCCCTCAGTGCCTTGATTTTCATCATTGAATTCATTTTCTTCTCCTTCAAGCTCTGCTTGCTCTCCTTCAAGTAATTGAGCCATCGGCTTCTCAGTCGCCTGGCGACTACGAACCACACGAAAGGGTAAATCCTTAGGAATACCACGGAATCCGAATTCTAAGACAACTTCGCCTTCATCCTCGTTTTGCACAACGATGGAATCATTTTCGGGAATAATTTTAACAATCTTATATTTTGACAGGGGTTCACCATCTGCATCGAAGGTTTCCAGATCCTGGTCCACGTGGAGATCCAGGATTTCAATGAGTTCAGGCTTCTTGCGTTTCTGCAGAATTTCAACAGATTCTACGCCAGATTCGGGGTCAAAGCCTTCCTCGGTGAGCTGGAATTCAATCGCCTTATTTGTGAGACCTTCTGGAATAATATGGATTTCATCCGTTGTACGATAGATTACACGCCCAGTTGTCTTGTCGTATTTTCCACCGAAGATTCGGATTCGGTCTCCAAGTTCAATTACAGGGCCTTCTTCCGATCCGAAGGCTTCTGTTAATTTTATATCTTCCGAACCCTCCATCTATTGATGAGTAGCCTAAAAAATTGATTTGTAGTCGCGCTTTTTATTTACCATATACACGATGGTCGTTACTTCTGTACCTAGTATGTCTACATTGTCTATCTTCGCTGACCTGGCTGCAAAGTACTCCTCGTGGTCCGATCTGAAGACCTGGCTGCAGGAGGTCGAGCCAGAGATTGATATCATTGAGACGGAGGATAGCCCGTATGTCATTCTCCGTAATAGTCGCGAGAAGGACGATCTAGTAACCCAGGAGACTCTAGGTGAGAAGGCCGAAAAGGAGCCAATATCAGAGCTTCGCCAGGCGTGTCGCTCCGTTGTCTGGGATACGAAGGCCAATCGCCCCTGCTGCGTCGCCCCCTTCGCTGCACGTCGTGACCAGAAGGTGCCTATGGGAACGGGTCTGCGTGTTGAGGACTTTGTAGAGGGTGTAATGATGAATATCTTCCGCTCTAAGGGTGACTCTCAGACGTATGTCTCAACACGCAGTCGTATTGATGCGGATGGCAAGTTCTACAGCGATAAGTCATTCCGTCAGCTGTTCGACGAGGCGCTTCAGGAGAAGGATTCCTCTCTTGGTGACATTTCGGGGATGATTCAGGATCCGTCATCAGATGACAGCGTACAGGCGACCTTTATGTCACTGGTTCTTGCACACCCTGAGCACCGTGTGGTTCGCACGGTTGAGAAGGCGAATCTCTGGGCAATCTATCGTGGTGTCGTTCTCAACGACGGCACGGTAGAGTTCATTACCCAGGATCTTCCTTCCTCGTGGAAGCCGAAGAGTTACGATGACTCCTTTGTTCCTGCTGACTGGGCTCAGATGAAGGCAAAGTTTGAGGAGATTCGCTCCACTAAGCCGTGGTACTGGCAGGGTCTGGTGGTTCACAATGGCGCTGGAGCGCAGCGTTGGCGCTTCCGCAATGGTGACCACGACCGTGTGCGCCGTGACCTCCGTGGAACGGAGTCCAATGCTCTTGGTCGCTTTCTGCGCCTCCGTTCGCAGAAGCGTGTGCAGGAGTATCTCCGTATTTACGCGGAGGACAACGATGCCTTCCAGGGGTTCGAGCGTGACTACCGCACGGCGACGAAGACGCTCTATACGTGGTATTGCAGGTGCCACAAGGAGCACAGCGTGGCGTTCAAGGAGCTGCCGAAGTCCGTTCAGCCGCTCATCTTCGAGATGCACAAGTACTATCTGGCCACGCTCCGCCCCCAGAACAAGTCGCTCCATTTGATGGAGGTGATTTCGTGGATTACGGATTATCTGAAGGCGCAGTATAGTGTATCAAATATGCTGCGCTTTATGAAGGAGACGGAGCAGCCTCCTGCGTCAAAGACACCTTGGCCGAAGGATGCAACTGATGCTCTAGAGGTTAAGACGCCAAAAACTGTCACGGTTGATGCGGGTGTCTATTACAAGTCCAACCCGCCATCACCCACTGGTGAGAGCGCGGTTTAATTCCAAATCCATATGAATCTCCTTCAAAATCGGAATAAAATCCGGATGAATCTTCGTCTGGCGACGACGAAGCTTCAAATGATTTAGGGCTATTTGAAATGACCACCCCTTATAAACCATAAAATACGTAATTACCACTGATACAGAGCGGCTCATACCCGCAAAACAATGAACTATAATACGTCTCTCACTTTTTTCATTATCATTCTGAGATAACCATTCATTTATTTTTGCAGCTGCTTCTAGGAATAAACCCTTTGTTTTTTCATCCGCGACATCATCCACGATGGGTATCTTATAGGATGGGAGTCTCCTTGAATCTGGAAACTCATCTGCACACGATAGAATATGGGTAATTCTGCGTTCTGACAGAAAGGCCTCATTGCAACTATCTCCATACGAGCCGACCCAGATTTGCTCAGTGATTTCTGACATCTAACTTCAAGTAAGAATATGTATTTAGACCCATGCGTTATACTTAAAAACTTTCAACGTATATTATCTATAAGATGCCGTCAATTGGTATTGACCTCGGTACTACATACTCCTGCGTGGGTGTTTGGCAGAATGGTCGTGTAGAGATTATTGCAAATGACCAGGGGAACCGGACTACGCCATCCTATGTGGCCTTCACAGCGGATGAGCGTCTCATCGGTGACGCTGCGAAGAGCCAGGCGGCGGCGAATCCTAAGAATACCGTTTTCGATGCCAAGCGTCTTATTGGCCGCAAGGTCACCGATGCCTCCGTGAAGTCCGATATGGCGCACTGGCCCTTCAAGGTCAAGGCGGGCACGGCGGACAAGCCTCTCATTGAGGTCACGGTCGGTGATGTGACGAAGTCATTCTCTGCGGAGGAGATTTCCGCGATGGTTCTCCAGAAGATGAAGGCGACTGCGGAGTCCTATCTTGGTGAGAAGGTGACCGATGCAGTTGTCACGGTTCCCGCCTACTTCAATGACTCTCAGCGCCAGGCGACGAAGGACGCGGGCCTCATCGCGGGCCTCAATGTACTTCGTATCATCAATGAGCCGACGGCGGCGGCGTTGGCATATGGTCTCGAGAAGAAGACGGATGGTGAGAAGAATGTGCTTATCTTCGACTGTGGTGGTGGTACGCACGATCTTTCCATTCTCACACTCGACGATGGTATCTTTGAGGTCAAGGCGACTGCGGGAGATACTCATCTAGGAGGCGAGGATTTTGACAATGCGGTCGTAGACTGGTGCGTCGCCGAGTTTAAGAAGAAGACAAAGGTCGATATCACAACGAATGCCCGTGCCCTCAGAAGACTTCGCACATCCTGCGAGAAGGCCAAGCGCACACTATCCTCAGCGACCCAGGCGGCCATCGAGGTGGACAGTCTTGCGGATGGCCACGATTTCCAGACGACTCTCACTCGCGCGAAGTTCGAGAGTCTCTGCGAGACCTTCTTCAAGCGCTGCATTTCTCCCCTAGACAATCTTCTCAGAGATGCGAAGATGTCCAAGGATGAGATCCACGAAATCGTGATGGTCGGTGGTTCATCACGTATCCCCAAGATCCGCGAGCAGCTCACGAGCTACTTCAACGGCAAGAAGCTCAATGACTCAGTGAATCCCGATGAGGCCGTCGCCTTCGGTGCGGCCGTTCAGGCGCACATTCTCACGGCTCCCAAGGGCACCTCAGATGCCACGACGGATATTCTCCTGATGGACGTAATCCCTCTCTCGGTTGGCCTTGAGACGGCGGGTGGCGTGATGACCGCGCTCATCAAGCGCAACACGACGATTCCCACGAAGAAGACGCAGACGTTCTCCACGTACGCGGATAACCAGCCTGGTGTTCTCATCCAGGTCTTCGAGGGTGAGCGTGCAATGACGAAGGACAACAGCTCCCTCGGTAAGTTCCAGCTCGATGGTATCCCCCCGATGCCCCGTGGAGTTCCGCAGATTGAGGTGTCCTTTGATGTGGATGCGAATGGTATCCTCAATGTGACGGCGGCGGAGAAGTCAACGGGCAAGTCGCAGAAGATCACGATTACGAACGACAAGGGTCGTCTATCCAAGGATGACATTGAGCGGATGGTTCAGGAGGCGGCGGCGGCGGCTGATGAGGACAAGGCGCGTATGGAAGTTGTAGAGGCACGCAATGGCCTGGAGTCCTATGTCTACAATGTTCGCAACTCACTCAATGACGAGAAGACGCGCGAGAAGCTCGGAGCCGAGGAGTGCGATGCTCACCTGGAGAAGACGAAGGTGTACATTGACTGGCTTGAGGCGAATCAGTCGGCCACGAAGGAGGAGTACGAGGCTCAGAAGAAGGCGGCTGAGGAGGATTTCAAGGGTTTCTTTATGAAGCTCTATGGAGCGCAGGATATGTCTGGGATGAATCCTGCGCAGGCAGCTGCAGCGGCTGCAGATGCTGCGAATGCTTCAGCGCCTCCTACAGATGCTCCTTCCCAGCCCAAGGTTGAGGAGGTTGATTAAAAGCCAACTAGCGTTGTCTTTCTAATCAACCAGTGAGGTCGATTGAGTGGTTTAAAAAAATGTAATTATCTAGTATAGAATGCCCAGGTCATCGAGTCCTTCTAAATCAAGAAATATTACGACAACACCTATACCCTTCAATAAAAATCTACCGGCTATAATTACTCCTGCAAGACCTTCTTTTTTACAGACAATGAAGGAGGGGGTTGCACTTGGTGTAGGAAGTTCGATTGGGCACCGACTTGTTGGAGCGATTATGGGTCCATCAATCATTGAGAAACCAATTGTAAATAAGAAACAAGAAGAGTATGATCAATGCATAAAAGATAATAATGATATTGCTGGATGTCAACATATTTTAAGAACAACCTGAAAAATTGAAACTCATGCATTTGTTTATATTGAATAACCAAATGAATCAGTCAAACCCAATTATTGATGTAAAAGATGAAAAGCGTACAGAAGAGTTGCAAAGGGAGAAATCTAAGACCTACTATCCTATAAAAGTCTGCTGTATTGTCTGGGATTTATCAGACGCAAACGGGGACAAGATGATTAAAATGATTAAGGATCACACCCACAAGTCCAATGCGCATTTTATGACACGTGTTTATGATTCAACCAAGTACACTGATGACTGTTATCAAATTACACGTCTTCCTGCCTTCCACGTGTATATCAAGGGTGCCTACAATAGAACCTTCTATACGAATACGCGGCCTCTCCAGCATATTGACGAATGCGTTGAATTACATATTCAGCGTCTTGAATCAAAGAAAATGAAACGGAAGCGATGGGCTACCTTATATGAATCCTTCGTCGCTTGGATAAAAAAGATGGCTCACCGAGAAACACGAATGGAGCGCTACCAACGAGAGGAAAAAGAAACAAATGAACTCAATGAATTTAAAAAAATAAAATCCTTTGAATCGAAGCTTCAAAAGGCGGAGTCTGTACCTGTTTCAGAGTGGAATTAACTTGTGCTCGTGAACCTCGTATCCAAGATGTGCCGCGTGAATTAGAATTGCTGTGGCCACAGCTATTTTTTTGTATTCTAGCCATTCTGCAGGATTACCCTTAATTGCTAAAAGACGCTCAGCCTCTTCGGGACCCTCAACTGTGTAGCATTCGATACTAAGAGAATCCTTCTCCGTATAGACATTTGATATGTAGCCATCAAAGTTCGGGCCTTGAATTCCATAGATATTCTTCAGAGATGAATACCAGGATTCCTTTGTTATAACACTATGGCTAACTCCAGAGTCTCCTAAAGTCTTTAGGAGAACCTTGAATTTGGATACGAGCATTGTTGTACTGATTTATTTTATAAAGGGCTTGATCAAATTTTACCCTTGATTAATTATCAGTAATTGCATCAAGCAACGTGCCAAAGCCAATTCCTCCCATAAGAACAACTCCAACGACCATCAAGATAATCCCTCCCGTTTTTGAACCGGAACTATTCTTATCCGATTTCTTGGAATACATAAGATATCCTGGAATGAAGAAGGCTAAGCCAATCAATAAGAATACCATTTGTGAAAGACTAACACCGATGCCGATTCCAAATCCCGTCTTTATTAAGGACTTCATAGACATTGAATTACGCGCCATTCTTCTTCTAAGATAGACGCGGATAAAAATCCTTTAGAAGAGAATATCAATTGGATAGATGCCTTGTGCTTGTCAAATTCCACAACCGAATTATCCTGAAACTGCAAACTGGGGACCCATCCTATGGACAGTCTTACATGCCTTAGCAGAAAAGGGTGGCAAGGTGGTTGCACCTTCCTTTCGCGATGATGAGCGCAGACAATGGGCAAATATTATTCCTCTTTTACCGAAGATTATTCCGTGTCCAGATTGCAGGGCTCACGCCGAAGCCTGGATTCTTTTAAATCCAATTACGGCCATCAAGACTCTCGGAGACTCAGAAATCTACGACTGGCTGACAGATTGGTTCTACAGATTTCACGAGGATGTGAATCGGCGTACAGGGAAGCCATCGTTTGACAAAGCACTGCTTCCTCAACTCTATGGTAGGACATCTATACCCGAGGCTCTCAAGGCACTTAAGGCCCCGATTGAATTGGCGATTCGTCTTTCGGGAATCACCTTGTTGCCGTGGCAGAAATGGTTCGGCCACATTAAAATGCTTTCCTCGTTTTACGGGCTCTAATGATTAAAAATTATTGAACTTTTTCAGAGGTGCAATCGTTCCACTTAACGAGGGAATATATTTGCTGATGACATCCACTATACCCGTATAATCAATATCAAACAAAATAATCACTCCAGAGAATCGTAAGATAAGTGTATCTTCAAATTCCAGACCAGGGAACTGATGAATTAAAAAGAAACCAATCAAATAAATTCCTGCAGATAACTTGAATATGGTATCTGATAAAATATATGCATCTGAATTCTCTGTATGTTTCTTAAAAAATATCGCAACAATCTGTACTATAATCAATAGTTTAAGGATTATAAAATAGATTTGATATGCCTTCATAGACTTCTAGTCATAGGATAGAATTTAGGGTTTATAGCCTATGGCATAGCCACAGTCTTCTTGACCTTAAATACTTTCTTTGTTGCACCAGAGGCAATTGTTGCCGGTGCTGCTGCCGTTCCCGTCAGGCTAGGCCCACCCGTCCATAGGCGCAGCCAATCCTGAAACATCGCCTTACACGCCTTTGAGGCCGCCGCAATGGCCGCGCGGGCTGTCAGCTCATTGGAATCCTCCACGCCAATGCGCAGAAGCATCTCATCCTTCAGCGGATGGGGAATCTTGTATCCCGCAAACATAATACGCGGCTGAGCCTCACCCTCCACGTGATTGTCCACGAGCCACGTCTGAATCATATTGCCGAAGGTGTGGTCCTGACCCTTGAGAATGAAATCGAATCCCGTAATCTGTGCATCCGAAGGTAGCACCGTAATGGTATCAGGCAGGTCGCCGACATCAAGGCCCTCATATTCCCCACACATCTTGATGAGACCAAGAAGGGCTCTCTCGATAATGGCACGAGGTGACATCGTACCGACTGACTCAATCTCGAAGTCAAAGCTGTTCGGCTCACCCTTCTCATCCACCTTGAAGATACGCTGAATCTGCATTGTCTTGAACTCTCGGTCAAGCTCACCACGGCGCTCCTCATCCTGCTTGAGACTCTCGGGATCCACATTCTTGTGGGTAACCAGCCACTTCTCAAAGTAGGCATTGCGTCTCTCCGTGTTGACATCTAGGCTATTTCCGTAGGATGCCTGGCACGTGGGGATGAAACGGGCGTGCTCACGTCCGGTGCCTACGGTTGCACGCATCTCGGCCTTGAGTGAAGGCGTTACGGCTGAGCGTTTACCGGGAAGACTCGTAATGAGACACGTGTCGCGCGTCAAATAGTGAGGCACGAAGAAGGTTGAACCGGGAATCTCTACGAGGCTCTCTGTCAAATCAGCCGCCTTACGGCGCTCAAAGACCTTGATGTCTGAAGCGGTGACATCGAGAATCTCGGGTGAGGTATTCTCCAGGTCAATACGGAAGACATAGCGGTCTGGGTCAAACTTCTGGGCATCGACACCGTGAATGGGAATGAGACTGATACGGTGTGCAAGAAGTTCATTTGGCTGGGTGTGGCTGTCGTTGTGCAGAATCTTAATGTCTGAATTCTCAATGACAATGCCCGGCGGATCCGAGCGGAAGGCTACGTTATCCACCAGGGTCATAATTCCACGGCGCAGCGTATTCGCGAAAGGATATGAGGTATTTGCTAGGGTGAATTTTAGGCGTCTCTGGGAAAGAGGCTTAATATCTTCAAAGGATGCCATTGTACTAGTATTGGAATCGGTTTGATAATCAAATTTTATAGCGTGTACTTTATATTTATTTGGAATGCGTAAAATACCTTGCCTAAGTAGATGAACGCTTCTGCCCCGGCTCCCAATGTCGCCGCTAACTCTGGAAACAAGGGAAACAACAAGGGTTCCTTTATGTCAATGCTCGGTATGGGAACCCCTGCGAATAATGCGGCGGCTGCGCCTAGTGCGCCAGCAGTAGGAGGTCGCCGCCGCTCTACGCGCAGACACCGTAAGATGTCTCGCAAGCACAGATCAAAGAAGTCCAAGAAGTCCAAGAAGTCAAAGAAGTCCAAGAAGTCCAAGAAGAGCCGTAAGGGACGCAAGTAAACAGTAAACAGTAAACGGTAAACAGTAAACAGAAAATCACACGAATAAGTAGAATGCCAAATACAAACCCATCTTCATCAGAGTTAAATGCTGCAGAGGGACTCGCCTCCCTTGGGAAGCCATCTTCTTCCGAGTTAAATGCCGCCCAGGGACTCGCCTCGCTTGGAACAAAGCGCAAGAATTTAAAAGGCGGTGCACTTTTGCAGGCGCAGCCATCAAAAAAAGTGCGCAAAAGCCGTAAGAGTCGCAAGGCTCGTAAGACTCGCAGACACCGTAAGTAAACACTTGGGTTTTTGGGCTTTTTGCGCACTTTTTTCTAAAAAGTGCAGTTTTTGCGGACTTTTTTATAAAAAGTCCAGTTTTGCGCACTTTTTTAAAAGTGCTGCGGATTTACCAAAGATGTTTGGAGCAAAGATAAAATAGAATGGCTCTACGGCAAGGACAACCACCCAACATTTGTTTTTATAGCAACAAATGTGATTGGTCAGAAGCGTTCATAAAAGAAATTTCATCCACCCCCTACAAGGCTGAATTCCAGTATATCTGCGTCGATACGACTCCCAGAGCCCAGCTTCCGGATTGGCTCAAGCAGGTTCCCACACTCTTCATTCGCAATGACCAGGAGCCTATTAAGACGAATTCCGAGGTACTCAATTGGCTCTATGAACGCAAGATGAAGGATACATCTCGTGGTCCATCCAATGCCGTGACAGCACCTGTATCAGACGAACCCGAGGCCTGGAATATATCCGAGATGGGAGGAAAACTCAGTGAGTCCTATGGAAATCTCGTGAATGGCTCAGGAGCTGCAGTGGATAATAGCAGTTCCAAGAATTTTGATTTCGGCTTCTTAAATGGAAGTGCCGCCCCAGGGGTTCGCACGACACAGGATATTGGCTCTGGTTCAGCACAAAAGGAAGGCCGTTCAAAGTCCAAGAAGGAGGAGATGTTTGATAGACAGATGGAGGCCTATCAGAAGAATCGCGATGTTGGCTTACCCCAGAAGCGCACGGCTCCCAATGGAGGTCGTTTATAATGCAAATGTATATTAGGATGTTCACAGCGACCCCAACAAGGGCCCCAAGGGAAGAATATCGCACACCACGACCTGGTTCTGTCGCGAATAGTTCTGGAACGAGAAAGAACACATTTGCAACTGTACGTAATGAAGGTGCAACATATACGAACTCTCAGGGTCAATTAACTCCTGCTCAAATGAATAAAATGACAAAATTGATAAAGACAACGGATACACTATTTAATAGATTCGTTACACGTCTTAAGGATAAGACCTGCCCTAGAAAACCAGAGGAACTAAACTTATTTTTATATTCGGATATTCTCAAGAATCCAAGACAAAGCGAAGAGGCTAAATACGATGTGATGATGCAACTTGTTGCCTTAAAGCAAGTACTAAAAGGGGAGCGTGTTGTTGATAGAAATACTGTAAGTATCTTTAAGAAGAATGAAAGAGCACTTACGGTTATCGGAGTTGTCTTAGCCTGTGTAGGTTTTGTAATGCCCTTGGCGGCATTTGGAGATATGATAGAGCATGCAGATCCAGCAGATATCAAGTCTGCTGAGGATGATCTTCTTAAAGGGTATAGGCAAGACTATAAAAACATTAAACCTCAGGTATCAGATGAAAAAATACGTAATTTTCATTCTAAAACCTTTCAAGATACGCGTATCACTGCAACCTTAATATCTGGACGAGAACATCGGCCAATATCAGCCGCACTCTCTTCAATGGGTACAGGAATCCTTGGATTTATTCCTTCTTTGATTAGTTCATTTGTTACAGCGGCGGTTGGACCCTTACCCGTCGTTTTAATATTAAAGGCGGGTAAAAATTTTAATAAACGAGTCAATTTACAGGAGGCAATAGAAGAAATTGAACTCATTATCCAGGATCGTGAAAATCCACCTGGATTAGCAGAATCAGTAGAAAAAGAACTTAAAATTACTGCAATTGCACCTCCTTCTCCAGAAGAGTTAGCGCAAATGACTGCACCTGCACCTGAAGCAGCAGCCCCTTTACAGGCGATGAATGATTTTATGGAGCGTGGTCTAGGGGCAAATGGACTTCCTCCAACAGTTCAAAGACTAAATAACTTTACTAGAAATGCAAATGGCTCCCCTAGAACTTCTAAAAGAGGTATTCAATTTGCATCGGTGAATAATGAGTTTAATGCAAATCTTACAAATGCGAATGGAAATGCAGTAAGAAATTCACGCAAAGGCTTTACAATTAAATCTGGATTATTTACAACGGCAAAGGGTCGCCAGGCTCAAGCAAATGCGAATAATGCGAGATTAAATGCTGAATGGTATGCAAGACACCCAAAACAGTCATATATGCCAGAAGCCACACGGACACTCAATGGAAAAAAGAGTGCGTTTAAAAAGGGAGGCCGCAAGACACGAAAGAACCGCAAGTAGTTTTGCGGAGAATTTTCAAACTCCATAATCCGATTGGCTTTTGCGCACTTTTTAGATGGCTGTCCCTGCAAAAGTGTTTTTGCGGACTTTTTTAAAAAGTCCATCTAAATGCTAGACACATCTACCATAGTAGATATGTCTGTTCTTGGAGCATTCTGCAACCAACTCATTCGCTTCTTCGAGGAAATTGAGGGCTCCTATCCTGAGGAGAAGAGCATCTCAATGGGTCTGGAGGCCATCAAGGCCGCAAAGAAGGCGAACCCCAGACTCATTCTTGATATGTTTTACGAGTACATTTATGTTCCGGCGAATGACCTGATTGCTACACGTAAGGATGATGAGATCATTCTTCTCGCCAGAAAGATTATGTCGTCGCGTTTTAATGAGCTTATGCCGACGTTGATGATTTTCGACAAGTATTGGCCGACGATGTCGCAGTCAAACCGCGAGGTTATCTGGCAGTACTTGGATGTGTTGTGCAAGTTGTGTGAGAAGGCACGAAGCAACTAGGGCACGCAGTGCCTAATGCAAGGCAAAAGGCGCGAAGCAATTAAATTAACCCTACAAAATAGGATGTCAAACGATGAAATGACAAATGGAACAAGTGGAAACAATTCTAACAAGCAGCATCAGTATTATAAAAATGTGTATTTAAAGCAATACGGAAAGGAGGAAGAATTGGCGAAACTCGTGTCCTTAGCCGCCTCTGAAGAAAGACTTAACCGAATCAAGGCCTTGATTGCTCAAGGCGTTAACCTGAATCAGACATCCTATTATGACGCTGAAACACCTCTTGTAGGAGCGATACGGAAATCATTAGGCAATAATAATCTTACACTTATACACTTCTTGATTGATTCAGGTGCGAATGTGAATCATCAAGACCATAATGGAGAAACGGCTCTAATGGTCGCCACACAGTGGTCAAATCCAACAATTGTACAAGCGCTCCTTGATAAGGGTGCATCAATCAATCTACAGGATGGTCTTGGAAATAGTGCGCTTCATTATGCAAGGACTTTACCAGTCGCAAAAATCCTTGTTAAGAATGGAGCCAGTTTAACCTTACGTAATGCGCGTGGTCAATCTGCCTTAGAAGAAGCACGGGATCGTGGTCGAGCAGAAGTCCTAAGATTTTTTGAACAAGTCTTAAAACTAAAACAGAATGGTCGTAATTTAATGAGTTTATCCAGATTGGAAGGCAATCTAAATCCAAATGTCACTCTTGCAGCATCGAATTTTCTTAGAAGAAACAATGTGAATACCAGACGAAACCGTAAATGGCGGCGAAATGGAAATGGCTACGTCTATGCCAATACAGGTGAGCCTGTCTTGAATGCCAATGGTACGCGCAAGAAGTGGCAGCCTGTCAATGTTGCCAAGAAGTTAAAGAATACTAAGAATGCATACCTTAGACTTCTAGAGGGGGGGAAGAGACGGTAAACATAAAAATGGTTATACGGTCCAATGGTCCCATAAGCCTTCCGATAGGCTTTATGAGACCGTAATAGAATGACAACCGCGCTTATTACGAATACCTCAGGTATAAGCGGATTATCTGATACTTTGTTGTATGAATATGGCTCTGGTTCCAATCTACTGTCAGCAGTTCAGGTCGGCTGGTATGCACAGGGATCGGGTATTCTCAATGTGCCTATTACAGAGCTAACTGACAGTACTATATCGATTGTTATTAAGACAGCAACATCGGTATTCCAAATAGGATCTGGTGTGAATCAATACTATTTTACTCAGTCCACCATCGTTCCAAATCCAAATCCTCCTTGTTTCAAGGAAGGTTCAAAAATCTTATGTGTAAAAGATAATAAGGAGGTCTATGTTCCAATCGAGAATATCAAGGAAGGAGACCTAGTGCAGACAGCCGAGAATGGTCCTCTAAAGGTCACCGTTGTCGCGACAACCTTATTCAATAATAAGAAGGGCTCAGACCGTGAAAAAAATAAGCTTTATAAGTGCTCAACTGAGAACTACAGTGAATTAACAGAAGATCTCTATATCACTGGCAAGCATTCTATTCTGGTGAATACGATGAGCTTAGAGGAGCAAGAGATAATGAAGAAGACCTATGGAAGACTATATACCACAGGCAGAAAGTTTCGTCTGATGGCGTTCATAGATGAAAGGGCGCAACCTTGTACAGAAGAAGGCGTCTATTCAATTTATCATTTGGCCTTAGAAAACGATGAAATCTGTTTTAATTATGGAATCTATGCGAATGGCCTCCTCGTTGAATCCTGCAACACCAAGGAACTACTCAATACCAGTGGAATGCGAAGATATGCTCTTTAGTTAACCCAAATGATTATAATAACAAAGCACCTTCGGAATATATATATGATCAGATGGATTCTTATTATATACAGATTCAATCAAAATCCCGTCCGCCTTGTAATCATCAATCTTCCACGTGAAACCTTCAAAGAACTTCTTGGGTATGAGCACCTGCGCCGTATCAATGCGCTGCAACTTCAGAGTGTCACCCTTCAAAATCTTGCCCTTCTCGTTCTTAAAGAGAACCCAGTCGGTATCATCACCCGCTGGGTTTCTTAGCTGGTCCCACGAATAATACTTATCCAGGGTCATCTTGGGAATCTCCAGCCACAAATCTGGGTGCACCACATTGTCATCATCCAGGAAATAGACGAAACCATCCTCGGCCAGATTCAGACCACAGTTACGCTGGGCATTTCCAGAAATTCCACCGTCTGAGCACTCCACCTCGATAATCTTCGGGTGACCAGGATACTTACGAGTATAGGTACGATTGCGCGTCGTATCATAGACGATGTACCATCTGTAGATGAGGTCAAAGTTAATGGACTTGTACATCAAGTCAAGATTCGCTGGACGATAGCAAGGCGTCACAAGGTAGAGCTTCTGAGACATTCTCTGGATATACTCATTGGTTTCTGGCTTTACGTGTCTTTTTAACTCTTTTGGACTTATATTTATTTCTTCTAGTCTTCCTTTTCCATTGCCCTCCTTTAAAATTAATCAATGGTCCAACACCCAAGGCACCTAAGAGTCCTCCTTTGTTCAAGGCATATTGGTAAAATCTTGAATCGCCGATGGTTACATTAAATGTATCTCCACCCTTAGGATTCATAATCGTCTGAGAATCTTCCCAGCAAGCAGGGCGCTTTGAACCAAGGAGTAAGGCACCTTCTGCACCAAGGAGTAAGTCAGCTTCAGGATCACTTGTTCTCATATACGATGAAATCTCACGACAGCGACAGAGAATCGTTACACCGTCAACCGACCTAGGAGGAGTAAAAAGCATTTGACCAAACATTGACTTGTTATATGTTTTCTTGTATGGCCCCCAGGTTTCAGATTTTAGAGGGCCAGGTACCTTCTTTACCTCAGGGCCTGAGACAATATCTGGAGCTGTAAAGCTATAGCCTTTTTTCCAGTCCCACCCCCAGGAACCCATCTAATAAGAGACTGGATACGTAAAGCCTAGAAAGAACCACTATATATCCAGACTAGATGTCAAACCCATTAGACGGTATCTTCCAAGCCAAGTACGAGGAGTTTGCCGCGAGCCTACTGGAAATCTATCCTGAGCAGTCCACAAGCATCAAGGCGGCTCTCGCCTTGTCCAACGATGAGCGCCTGGCCAAGTATAAGGCAGAAATCTTACCTGCAGGTGGTCGTCCAGCGAAGCCGGCGGCGGAGTGTCCCGGCCAGGTTCTTCCCGGCGTTTCGATTTCCGAGGAAATGTGGAATTCAGAAACGGAAAGAACCAGAAATGCCATGAATCAGTTTCTTAGCCTTCTTACCTTTTCGTTTTTGATGAAAGAAGGATCACCGGAAGATTCTGGTTCAGACGCATTCGGGGGGGCCGCCTTTGAAGCCTGGGCGAATTCATTCATGGATGACTGGCGGGGGAAACTGAATCGGGCGGACTTTGATTCTTTCACTTCCAGATTTGCAGACTTGTTCGGTTCCGGAGGAAGTCGGTTGCCTCCGTTTCCGGAAAGACTTCGGAAGGGGAAGTTGGTTCAACTGGCGGAGGAGATTGTCCGTGAATTGAAGCCGGAGGAACTTGGTCTGGATCCGGAGACCGTGAAGAAGTGCGAGGAGGATCCAAGCAAGGCCTTCGAGATTTTGATGAACAGCACATTAAGGCACCCGCAGAAGCTCCAGGAGGCGATGAAACGTATCATTAAGCGACTCCAGGAGAAGTTTCAGAAGGGTCATTTCAAGCCCCAGGAACTCGCGGCCGAGGCGGAGGAGATGATGAAGGAATTCTCGGAGAACCCTCAGTTCGTGAGCATGATGGAGTCAATGCGCAACACATTTGGTGCAACTGATATGGATAATGCTCGTGCGACAGGTCAGGAGACGAGTGCGAGAATGAATATTGTCAGAGAACGTCTCCGACGGGCCCACGCCGCTAAGGAGGCTGCTAGAGGCCAGCGTATGCCTGTGCCTTCGGCAGTGCCTTCTACTCCTCAAAGACCTCGTGCTATGCAAGAAGAACCAGAGGATGAGTTTGTATCCATTTCAGTCAAGAGCAAGAAGGACAAGAAGGCAGCAAATAAATCAGGCCCTGTAAATCTTGAGATGGATTAGTAGGATGGTCAAAGTACCCATATGTACACCAGGATGGTGGGAAGATCCAACAATACTTATAACAGATTCGTGGTTAGCCCAGTGGAAGCGCAGAAACACGGGTCGCCCTCCGTGTTTCACTGAGCGTATCAATGCCTTGACACGCACTGCACTTGTAACACTCCTAGTGGCCTTACTGTTTTCCTTGTACAATCAGAGCCTCGTTGTTACGATGAGCTACTCAATTATTCTGGGTCTCATCATTACCCTACCGGATATCATTGATATGATTAAGGCTTCCTATATCCAGGAGACCTTCGTGGCTCGTATCACGCCAGATGAGCCTTCCAAGAATACTTGGAAGGCTGCTGCGAAGCCTCCAGTTGGCGGTTCGGATGATACGTATGATGATGGAGAGCTAATGACACTCCCCAGTCCGAGAAATCCCTTTATGAATGTCTTGGTGGATGAAATCAAGTACAATCCAAATAGGGCTGAGGCGGCATCTGTAGATATACCGGTTGTAAAGGCGACGCTCGATGATTATTTCAGGGTCAATTGGTTTTCCGATCCTACGGATATCTTTGGAAAGAAGCAAGGTCAGCGTCAGTTCATAACGATGCCGTCTACGACGATTCCGAATGACAGAAAGAGTTTCCAGGATTGGCTTTACAAAATTCCTGGTAAGACCTGCAAGGAGGGAGGTCGCGAGGCTTGTGTAGGGGGGACAGAGGGAGCGGCGATTCCTTGGCTCAATAGCAACTAACAAAAAAATTGAAAGTTCAATCCCTATAAAGTAGGATTACACCAAAATGAGCCTAACACGAGAACTGATTGAAGAAGAACTTGTTCCTTTATTGAAAACAATCAATGAACAAGTTTCTGTAGAGGATATCTATGGAGCAGATTATTATTATACGGATGGCTTTGCGAGAGGAGCCATTTGCAAGATTATGATACAATCCCTTCGTGTCTATATTTGGTCGAATGGAAAGATATCCTATAAAATGGAACCGTGGGCGCAAGATTTCATTGATCAGATTGACCGCTGGATTTCATCAAAGTTGAGCCTGAGTGGATAACTTGCCTTTCCGGCAACTGAATTTTTTAAGAGTACGCCCTCTTGATTGCAAAACAGATTTCACGCAGATTGCAATGGCGGCCTTTTCCTTGGCTGCTTTACCTTTTTGTTTACCAGTTCCAGACCGTAACTTAACTGTCTTCCGAACTGCCTTTACGCATCGGCAGAATCGCTCGGATTGTTTCATTCCCTATTTATGGGATATCTTTTTTCCCTGAAGACTTCTAGAAGATGGAGCTCAACCGCCTAACAAAGACGCGTGATGACCTCTGTGGAATCCAGCAGTATTACACGCAGAGCTTGGGACCTGGTAAGTACACGACGATGAACCTTGTCCCTGATGCGAGACAGGTCAATCCTATCGCTGCCGAGCAGCAGCTTTTGTACCCTCGTGAGGGATATGGACTCAACAATGCGAATGTTGATGCTGACTCTATGTTACGCAATGAGGTCTCGTTTAAGAGCAACCGCTGCCAGATTCGTGCCCAGGCGAGACCTTTCTTGACGGTCCCCTTTATGGGCGGTGGTCGTGGAAACCCAGATGTTGAGAGTGGCCTCATCCACGCCGAGCAGGTCAAGCAGATGAAGGAGTGTGGCACGGTGACGGAAAAGGCCTTTGAGGGTGTATGGACACCGATGGTGCAGAGCTTATCAGAGAATATCCAGAACCCGAAGAATTTGATTACCCAGGATGCGGCGGCGGGCTGGATTCGTGGTGGAATCCCGAGTAGATCTTATATGCGTGATATAAATGCCTAAGCATTTTGCAGGCACGGCCATCAAAAAAGTCCTGCAGTTTTTTAAAAGTGCAGGACTTTTTCTAAAAAGTCCCAAATAGATATGGACGACCCCTTCCAAACCCTAAAACATCCCTTTGAGGCCTCAGAAAATCCCCAGAATTACAGCGAAACACCCTTTGCCTACGTGCACGAGAAGCCTGCCCGGCATATGCTTGGTTTAATAGGAGGAAATAACGTAAGTCTTCCCAAGGGCAATATGGTTGATGTGGAATCTGATTTGCGCCGTCTAAATTTACCCTTGACATACTGCGCTGGTCGTCAGTATCAGCCTCCTCCTGCTACACAGGCTTCTATCAATCGCTCATCTACAAAGGGTAAGCAGGTCATTGATGTTCGCCAGAGACACTTGCCATCTATGCAGATGTGGTCTTACCAGCCGACCTTTGCTCCTGTGCCGATGAAGGTGACACAGTGTGGGCGGCCCGAAAAATATTGAAGACACGTTTAATTATTATCTTACATATCTAATATACTTTTTCCTAAAAAGGATATAGATATGACATCCACAAGACTCAGAAATGACAACTTCCACCAGCAAGATGATATGAGAATCACATCCTACTCCATTCGCTACCAGCTTGAGAAGCCAGAGCACAATTGTCCGTCAAGCTTTCCGGCGGAGCCAACCATACGCTTACAGCGTTCAGGTGCTTCCTGGCTAGACGGCCAGTGGCGCACAGATGTTGAGTCGGATTTGAAGAATATCAATCGCCTGGGAACCCGTGTGAAGTCAAACAGTCTTCAGTACAATCCTGAGACGAATAAAATGAACAATGTTGGCCTCACGAATGCCGCGGATATGACACTTGGACAGACCTTCCAGCGTCTCACGAATGCCCCTTGCACCTTGAGAGCGACTGGCTGGAACCGCTGGATTGATTTGCCCCACCAGCCTCAGGATAACTTTGAGACACCCTTTGATTACTTCGTTCCATCACGCACCCAGTCAAAGGATAACTGGGTGAAGCAGTCGTGTTATAATAATATAGAACGATCGATTCATAAGTAAAAAGCGGCAAATTATGGTTTAATGAAAAACACTATATCTTGGTAGTATGGAATTGGCGGCCCTATCAGGATTAGTAGCACTTGGAGTTGCCGTTTCACATCTTGCATCTGGTCCAAAAAAACCACAAGCGGTACAACAGACTAGAGAAGGATTTCAGGTCCCACGCCCAGGTATTCTACCATTGAATGCCCCTCCCTCCGACTCCTCAATGCCTGCCTCGGCGGAATACTACACAATCGGTATTCAGCAGTATTTAACGCCTGAGGAAGCCTTAACAGTCAGAGACTTGAATAGTCGTATCAATTCATTAACGGCTTCTGGAAATAAGGATAGCACAAGACCCTTGAAGGCTCAGATTCAGAGCCTCTATGAACGCGGAGCGCAGCGTCGTGCTAAGCAGCAGGGCCCCGAAGCTAAGAGACAGCTCGCCAATACGGCAATGGCTGCCTCAGAACTTGATATGATGTATAGCCCGTCCGGCTATGCATCGGAGCCGAACCCTGGCCCGCAATACGGAAATGCTCTTCAGTATGCCACAGGCCAAGGCCAGGGGCCACAACCTGAGCCCATTGATTCCTCGACTCCTCAAATTGCGATGATGAGCAGCGGAGTGGAAGCCTCGTCATCCTGGATTAAGGGTCACCATATCGTATCAGGTTTGAGTGGCCAGCATATCAAGGCGACTGACTTCAAGCACAACAATATGCAGCCTTTCTTTCGTGGAAACGCCAAGCAAAATATGGCCTCATCGGCCAACACAAGTCGCCTAGATATGTTTACAGGTGCTGGCTCTACGCAAATAGAGAAGCAGGAAATCGCGCCGATGTTTAACACGGCGGTTCCCTTTGGACAGCCTTTCGGAAACGAGGCCAACGCGGAATTCGTGCGCAGTCGTATCGTGGAGCCGTCTCGTCGTAACAACGAGAAGCTCTTTGAGCCTACACGTGTTGGCCCGGCTCTAGGAGACAAGGGTGGCATCATAGGAAATGGCGGATTCCAGCAGCTGGAGGTCAATGAGATTATGAAGCGTGCAATGCCGACGACGGATAAGCTGCGTGTCGCCACGAACCCGAAGCTCTCATACAATAACCAGGTCGTCCCTGGTACTCACTTTATCACGGCTCCTGCTCTTGATACAGGTGAGGTTCGCAAGTACAGACCTGATACCTTTTTCTTGAACGAGACGGGTGAGCGCAACGGTATTGCGTCAAGCGATGTGAAGAAGGAAACCGTGAGACCCATACAGGTTCTCAAGTACACCACGCGTACGGACACCACGGAGGAACTCATTGGTGCACCGGCCTCGCAGGAGGCCTTCAAGTCCTATGTGGCGGGTGACTACAAGACACCCAATACTCAGCAGTACGGAGGTGCTGGATACCGTAACACGGATGCTTCTACGTATGGCGCTGGAGCCCGTGATGACTATGGTGTGACGACCTACGAGGTTCGCCCCAATGAGCGCCTCGCGACGCAGGATCGCGTGATGGGTCTCAACTTGAATCCTGCGGAGTCAGGGCAGGTCGCGGTTCACTACGAGGATGATGCGCGCCCTACACGCCGTGGTGAGACGGTGGGTAACATCAGACAGACGGGAACACCGGTTGGCTATGCCAATGGTGCGCCGGCGATTACGACGTGGGATCCTTCGGACGTGGCTCGTACTACGGTCAAGGAGACGACTGTGGATTTCAATTATCGTGGTATCGTTGGACCTGGCGCGGGTCCTGAGCGCCTGAAGGTCTATGACCCGAAGGATATTGCCAAGCCGACGCAGAAGTCGCAGTTATCGCAGGATTCTCGTATGGCTGGACCGGCGATTTCAATGAACAAGGATTTCTTGTCGCACGAGTCGGCCTACAATATGCGCAAGAATGATTCCAAAACGACTATCTCAAGAGGCAGAAAGCCGATTGCGGGCAATGGTCTAGTTGCGGTATCCAACGGTTCTATCAACCAGTCGGCGAAGCGTCTGCAAGTGGATGATATGAATGATCGTTCATTGGCGGTCAATCGCGTGACGGGCTTGACACCTGGACCTGCAGATTTGGGCCGCGTGCAGTATCGTATGCCACTCAAGCTCGACGTGAGTATGGATCGTAATATGCCTTCAGTGGTAGATGCGATTGAGAACAATCCGTTGAACCAGTCGTTGCGCAAGAATGCGATTCGTGACTCGATGATTCTCGAGCAACTGCGTGGGTCACGATAAACATAAAATTGACTTTAACAAACCCAATATACCTGTATGGGCAATTTCTCCAGCATATCAAAAAAGCGTGAATTTATTAACTTCAAGGGTGCAGGATGTATATTTACAAATAAAATACACATCCTGGCTGGATACCAGCCAAACAAGAAGGAACCGACTGTCTCTGGATTTGGAGGGAAGCGGCAGGGCACGGAGACGTTTATTGAGACGGCCTTGCGTGAAACAATTGAGGAACTCTTTCATATCAAGAGTACCCATATACCACAAGGGCTACTGGATAGAATCCGAGACACCGTGGTTCCTGAGCGTATTATGTATCAGGGGCCTTATAGAGCCATTATCTATACCTTTGACCATCTAATAGAAATTCTGGCCTGTGTTAAGTACTACATTGGCAAATCGCATCTATATCCAGATGGAATTCCAATGACTCTGAATGAACTGATCATTGAGCGTAAAATAGATCCTTCGGCGGAGATTTCCCAACTCTGTTTACTTCCGGTTTCTAAGAATCTGTCCATTGATTCACTCTTTATAAAAGATATAAATCGTATTGGAGAGTAGATGCCGCCTATGCCTAAGCGGCCGCATTTAAATGCATCACAAAATTCAAGTGATAATAATTCTGGATCTGATTCTGGACCTGGTTCTGGATCACCTCCACCTCCACCTACACCACCGCCGTCTCCTCCTGTTCCACCTCCAGAAGCCCCTACTGCAAGACCTGAAGTCAATTTAAATGCGGTTGAAAGAGGACATCCAATTGCACCGCTACCATTGCCTGCAGGTTTATTTAACTTTAATACAAATGATGAATCGCCTGTATCGTCAAAACCTGAAGGGAGACCTGCATTTTTTCCAAATGCAAAAGCGGCAAAAAAACTAGAACAAGGCTGGATACAAGCAGCCGACCCTCTTAATAAGGGTCAAACTGGACTCTACGTAGAGGATGATGGGCCTGAAATAAATGTCAAAGTTATAAAAGTGGGTCATTATGAAGAAATAGAGGGTAAATTTAAATTAGTATATACATTACGAGCTGAAGATGGTAGTCTAATAAAACCAGCGATTAGACAAAGATTTTACGAGTGGGATTTTTATCTTCCTACCGCCCCAGTTCCTTTTGTTCCAGGACCCCGTGAGCAGCCTTTTACAAATGGAGGAAAGAGAAAGCGAAGCAAAAAGACACAAAAGAGAAAGGCAAAAAGAAGTAAAACGCGCTCCAAGGTAAAACGCGCCTAAATACCAGACACCTCTTAAAAAGAGACAATGCAGACAACCCGTGGAAAGAGTTATTTAATTGTTGGCCCACCAGGATGTGGTAAATCCCGCTGGATCAGACAAGCCGCCGCGGCTGCAGGACATACCCTGTTTCGCTGGAATTGCCGTGATGACCGCGCCCTAAGACAGGGTCGCGAACTTCTTCACGGACTGGTACGTACCAGAGAGCCGACGTGGGTCTGGCTAGAAGGAGCGGACGACATTACTCTAGATGCCCAGGCGTTTCTACGCCGAATTCTGGAGACCGCCTCGGCCCACGTGACGTGTGCCTTGGAGGTACGTCGTCTAGAATGTATGGCGGAGCCTATTCAATCGCGCTGCATCTTGAAGCGTCTTACTTTGACGCAGACACCGACGTGGAGACAGAAGGGAATTCAAAAAGAGTGGGGTCAGCCAGATGATATCAAGGTGCCTGAGGTGGAGACACCGACGACCTTAGATCAGCTAAGAGATGCTAGACTGATTGGAGCGGATCCATACGTGGTTATGTTACAGGTGGCGAAGGGAACGCCGATGGAGAGAGAGGTTTTGAAGCGGTCTACGATGGGAATGAGTCCGTGGATATTGAGTGCTTGGGTGATTGCCGCGAATCGCTAAAGCGTTTTTTACGCAGTTTTAATCTAACCCGAGCATTTAGCATTATGGATATCCAAGATACAAGTGCCGCTATTTACAGCGAGGCAAAGTCAGAATACACAAAGCAGCTGGTATTTAATTTCCAGCCGGTTTTACTCCGGTTCTTTCTTGACCGTTACACGGAAGCCAAGGCCTCGCAGAATGTCGTGACAAAGACGAAGTCCTCCTTGGGTGAATTCCAGGAGTCCTTGACGCAGATTCCTGAGTGGAATCTTGATAAGGTTCAGCGTGAGACGACAATTTTGCTACAGAATATTCACTGTGATTACGTGGAGGACCTCATCACGGCGGTTTTCATTGCGCACACGAAGATTCTATCGGCAATTCGCCTCAACGCGAAGCCCCGGCAGAAGATTCGCATCACAGTGCCGAAGCCGGATCATTTTATGCACCGATGCTTATCGGAGTCTTCCAGACTTCTTTGGTCCAATATCTACTTGTTCAATGATTCCGCGACATCGCTTGAACGCCAGAAGAATATGAATGACGTGAATCGTCTTCTAGAGGAAGGAATCGTGCAGGCCATTCGCAATCTTCTCCCGGTGAAGTCCATCTTACGAGACAGCCTCCAGGAGGACGATGACGATGTTCAGATATCGGATGATGTACCTTTATCAAATGCAGTTGTTGAAACTCCAGTTGAGTCATCTACGCCTGTTGTTGAGGCTCCTACTCCCGCAGCCGTTGAGACTCCTGTAGTTACCCCAGTCGTTGAGGCTCCTGTAGTTAGCCCAGCCGTTGAGACTCCTGTAGTCCAAGAAACAACTCTAGTAGTTGATACATCTTCAGATGTAATCAGTGAGCCTAAGCCTTTAGTTGTAGCTGTTGCGGCAGAAACAGCTAGACTAGAGCAAGACCCAGATATTAAGACCATCACTGCCACGAAGGTGCCATCAGTAGTATCTGTACAAAAGCAGGATTCCCTTGAGAATACTCCTCAGAATACCCTTGTCGTTGAGACGGAGAAAACGGTAGGATTCACGGGAATCGATTCTCTCTTTGGCACAGTTGGAGACGCTGAACTAAGAGAGACAATCGATGAGGCAAGTGAGGAGTTTAAGATTATTGGAGATTCGGAGTCCCTTGATTTATCGGACATTGAGGACCTTGATTCTCTTGAGCAAGTCAAACCGTTGTCGGTAGACGATTATGAAACTATTTAACCGCGTGATAAGACGCGCCTTTTTTCTAGAAAGGATGCTCAGAAAAAGCGATGGACCTTGAAATATTTATATGGGCACTTGCTGGAGGACTCTTTCTTGCCGTTCTTGGAACAGCTGCAATATATTACAAGGAAAAGGAATTTCCTTCTATGAAACAATTGAGTCGTGACTTCATCCTAGGTGCTGCAGTGACGGGTATTCTATATCCCATTCTTCCTGAAACTGCCGATGCAATACCCAGCCTTGGACAGACTGGATTAGAAATGCCTACGGCACCACTTAGTTCTGGTATAGATCCCGGTGTTCAGGTAGGGCCGGCGAATTTCTAAGATAATTGTACTCTCAGCGTGAGATAGATATGAGTGAGTCCGACTTATTAAATCAATTAAATGCGCAGTTCACGACTCTTGAACAGCGCATTCAAGAAACATTTAACATTTTCTCTGCAACCGTTCCTGTTGCATCAGGTCCCATTGGAAACACTGGAAACCAGGGTGTTCAAGGGTCTACCGGTCCTCTTGGTCAGACAGGCAATCAGGGTCCGATTGGTCCATCTGGGGGTCCGATTGGTCCAATAGGTGCACAGGGTGTCCAAGGTTCAATTGGTCCTATAGGACCGCAGGGTTTCCAGGGATTAACTGGCTTTACAGGTGCTCAGGGAACTCAAGGACTTATCGGACCAATTGGTAATCAGGGACCTATAGGAACTGGTTCTCAAGGTGCTCAAGGGAGCCCTGGTCCAACGGGTACTCAAGGAGTCATAGGTGTACAGGGGCCAATTGGTCTAGGTGCCCAGGGGTTTACAGGAGCACAAGGTATTAGGGGTGCACAGGGGGGCACAGGAGCTCAGGGATATAGTCAAATAGGTCCCACGGGTTCGACTGGATTTACGGGAACTCAGGGAATCAAGGGAGACATCGGTCCTGCATATGTATGGAAGGGTAATTACAATTCTTCTGCAACCTATGCAATTAATGATACCGTGTTTTATCTTGGATCATCCTACATTTATGCTGCAAGTCCACCAAGTCCCTTTGCAATTAGCACGCTTGGATTAAGTGGGGCTTCCACCTTTAATTATCCAACGAGTATTGCGGTAAAATCAGATGGAACAATCTTCGTGGCGGACAATCAGAATCACGTGATTAAGAGAATTAGTAATGGTGTAGTGACAATCTATGCTGGATCATTCCAGGGATACGTAGATAATGTAAATCCACTGAACGCAAGATTCAACAATCCTTATGGAATTGAATTGGATAGTTTAGGAAATCTGTATGTCGCAGATCGTGGAAACCATATGATTCGTAAGATTACGCCGGCAGGTATTGTGACAACTGTGGCAGGACAGATTCTAGGAGGTGCCATCATTGACTTGCCGACGACACAGGCCCGCTTCAATTCTCCATCTGGTCTGGCGGTAGATTCAGCCTTCAATATCTATGTCGCAGATACATATAACAATGCGATACGAAAGATTGATGCCGCTGGAAACGTAACAACCTATGCTGGAGGAACTCTTGGATCTGCAGATGGAATTGGTGCAGCGGCGAGATTTTTCAATCCGATTGATGTGGCCTTAGATTCAACGGGGGCAATCTTATATGTGGCGGATACGAAGAACAATCTCATTCGTAAGATTACGTCGGGTGGAAATGTCGTAACCTTCGCGGGCATCATAGCTGGAGGGCACCAGGATGGCATTGGTACAAATGCCTCCTTCAATGCACCCTACAGTTTAATTGTAGATACGATTGGAAATATCTTCGTTGCGGACAATGGAAACAATTGTATCCGTCAAATCACGTCGACTGGAACGGTGGTTACAGTCGCTGGAAATATCACCTTGGCACCTGACCCGTACAATAGAGGGTCACCACCGACGAATGGAATCGGATTGCTTGCGACCTTCTATAGTCCATCGGGCATTGCGGTAGATACAGCAGGGGACTTATACATTGCCGACACAGGGAATCAGTTGATTCGCAAGGGGGCACCGACAGGAACCCCTGCGGGTCTATCACTTATGTCACAGAAGGGTGATGTAGGACCGACGGGCGCTCAAGGTCATACGGGACAGACAGGGACTCAGGGTTCACAAGGGCCTCTTGGTTTCACGGGCGCACAGGGCCACACGGGTACCCAGGGTTTCACGGGTGCTCAGGGTTTCACGGGTAGTCAGGGTAATCAGGGTTTCACGGGTACCCAGGGTAACACGGGTGCCCAGGGTTTCACAGGTGCCCCGGGTTTTCCGGGTAGTCAGGGTAA
>Ga0114971_10000434_pt1 | contig 27128 bp, 19 predicted proteins | sample M_140625_MF_Meta_FD_87320 | JGI IMG/M metagenome (GOLD analysis project Ga0114971, IMG submission 87320) | Freshwater microbial communities from Lake Montjoie, Canada to study carbon cycling - M_140625_MF_MetaG | ecosystem: Environmental > Aquatic > Freshwater > Lake | place: Lake Montjoie... | reverse complement strand
ACCCGACACTTTTCATTAATAACAAATTAATATGTTAAAGTTGCTTTTACTTTTATTTAACGCTGCGGAAACCTTGCTCATAGTCATGGTCACTTTCTTTGTGACTATGCAAGAAGCTGTTGTAAAATATGTATCTCAAGGTTTTGAAAATGACTTTGCTCATTTTTCAAGGGCTTTTGCCCATCAAGCTCGTGTGACCATTCTCCTAGAAATGATCAAAAGCAATGGTATCGTTGAAGGGCGAGTGGTAGAGGTGCCTGGAATGTCTCCGTCTACTGTCATACAACATCTGAGAGAAATGAAGAAAAGTGGAATTATCGATGGTCGAATCTTCGGTATGCGTTCAAAATATTGGATCGTTGGAGATTGGTTGCTTTCTTTTGAAAAGGTGTCGCAATATTTTTTTGAAACTTTCAGACAATTGACCGTTCCACAGAATAGCTAACATGTTTATTTTTCGTCTCGTAAAGTCTTCCCCATTTTTCTTTTCTTTGTAAAGTTTAAAATTTATTTGAGTTGAAATGAAAGAAATCGTAATTCGAGTTTTATTGGTGGTGCTTTCTTTTTTTTCAATGATAGCCGTGAATGCTCAGCGAAAAAAAGACATTTATGTTCTCGATGCTGATAGAAATAAATATGCGTTTGTTTTAATCGGTGAAGATTATTGGTTGACTTCTAATTTAAGAGTGACTTCTTTTTCCAACCGGAATGGTATTTTAGAGGTTTCAACTCCCGAGAAATGGATTGAAGTCTGCACGAAAGGAATTCCCGCATATTGTTATTACGATTTCAATTCAGCCAATGCTGAGAAGTATGGCGCTATTTATAATTACAGTGCTATTTCCGATGCTCGAAATTTATGTCCCAAGGACTTCCACATTCCAACCGAAAATGAGTGGTATGCATTAATTATGAATCTAGGTGGAAGAGATGTGGCTGGCACTAAGCTTAAGTCAGATAACAATTGGGGAAGAGAAGAGGAGTATGAGTTAGCAAATTCAAGTCGAATGAATACTCCTGGCTCTGCCGGAATTACGGAAAACGGAGAGTTTTATGAAGACGAATTATCGGCCTATTTTTGGTCTGCTTCCGTTTCTCTTTCAGGAAATCCTATTATATTCACATTGAACGAACATTCTGGCAGTTTAGATGCCATGGAGCTCTCTAAATGCGGAGGATACTCGGTTCGCCTAGTTAAATCGAAATCTTCGAATTAATGAATCATTCCGCCACCAATCGTGTTCAACGATTGCGGGTCTACTAGAATAAAAGACCCTGTCGCTTGCTGCGAAAGATATGAGTCATAAGGAATCTCCTCGGAGGTCATGAATTCAACTTCTCCAATTTCATTTAGTTGAAGTGACGTAGTATGCTCATTTTCCAAAGTTTCAACATTAATTTTCGAATGAATTCCTGCGACCATTACCATGGCTTTTAACGTGCCAATGCGGAGAATAAGCTTTTGTTGCGCAACCAATGGTTTCTCTTGGAACCAACAAATCTTCGCAATGAATTGATTCGACTTAACGCATGGTTGCGAGCTTAAGGTTAAAACGTCGCCTCTTGAAATGTCGATGTCGTCACTCAACGTCAGTGTTATAGACTCTCCGTGAAAAGCGACCTCCTTACTCGTTTCGCCAACATAAATGTTTGTAATGGTCGATTTCTTTTCGGAAAGCGCAACTGAAACTTCATCTCCAACACGAAATCCGTTTCCAGCAATGCGACCTGCGTACCCTCTGAAATCTTGAAACTCGAATTTTTGCGGACGAATAACATATTGCACGGATAATCGAGAAGGGGATTGCAAATGATCTTGCGCGAGGTCAATATTTTCTAAAGTTTCAATTAATGTTCCTCCCACATACCAGGGCATTTGTTCACTTTTGTTAATGACATTATCACCACCGAGCGCACTAATGGGAATGAAGTCACATGTTGAAACAGGAATACTTTTAAGTAACGCTTGAAAATCAACAACAATAGCATTGAATTTCTCTTCAGAGAATTCAATCAAATCCATCTTGTTCACGCAAACGACTAGGTGCTTTATTCCTAAAAGTGAAGATAAGATTGTGTGTCTTCGCGTTTGCTCTAAAATTCCTTTTCTGGCATCAATGAGAATAACTGCAGCATTTGCAGTTGACGCTCCGGTTACCATGTTACGGGTATACTGAATATGTCCAGGAGTGTCTGCGATAATGAATTTTCTTTTGGGTGTCGCGAAATAGCGGTAGGCTACGTCGATGGTAATTCCTTGTTCTCGCTCGGCTTTCAATCCGTCTGTATAGAGAGATAGATCAATGTAGTCAAATCCTTTACTCTTACTTTTTATTTCAATGGCTGAGAGCTGGTCTTTGAATATTTTTTTGCTATCGTAAAATAAACGTCCAATCAACGTGCTCTTTCCATCGTCAACACTTCCTGCCGTTGTAAATCTTAATATATTTTTCATTTTACTTCTTCTTCTAATTTTTCTAATTTTTCATTTATTGAATGGCCCGACTTATTCAAATTCATTACAGCAATTTGAGCCACTTCTTTGGCTTGCACCTTTAATTCAGGTATGGCAACAGATTCCCAAAGCTCACCTTTGAGATTAACACCGAGCGTGTAAAAGCAAGGGACTCTTTTGTTGTTTGAATCTAGAATTTCGTAGGTTTTTAAGTCTATTTTCGTTCCCAAATTAAGTTCGTCTTGACTAAGAAATCCTTCAACAAATAATTTGTGAAGCAAGGCGTTCTCAGATTCCTTCAAATTGGTTTGTGGACCAGTGCAATTGATAATGCGCGAGACTTGAATGGTTTTAAACTTGTTCGATTTTTTATTGAAAAGCGTAACCTCGAGATGCGTTCCGGCATCGGAGATTTTATGAATTTCACCGGCAATTACTTCCAGCTTTTTATTTATGCGAAGATTTTGGATTTTTCGATAAATATGTGGAGCAATTCGATGTCTTGAAACTCCCCAAATATGACGCAAGTGGCGCATGAAAGATCTCTTTTCAGCAACTGTAAGCTTTTTCCAGATCTCTTGAGTTTTACTTCTTAATGCATCTACAACAGGCTCAGAAGTAATTCCAAGCTTACTCAGTTTTTTCACTTCAGCATTTACCTTTCGTAAGAGATAAGTCAATGAAAAATTTGGGTCATCTAAATCTAAGTCGAAGATGTATGCTATATTGTTGTGCAAATGCGGAAGAACGTTGAATCCGTTAGGAGAAACAGCGTAAATCTTATTTTGAAAATGGTTTTCGACCAATCCCATAGTAGTGTCTACCATGGTTAAGCCGTTCCCAATAATTAAAATATTAAGTTCCGGTTCAAAGTTGGTAATGGTTTCGATTTTCCAAGGGTTTTGGAAATACCGCGAATGATTGTTGTCTAGCTTTTGTCTCAGGGCTTTATTACTCGGAGTTTGATTCCCCGTTGCAAGAATAACTTGATTTGTAATTATTGAATCACCACTCTCAGTTGTAACGGTGTATTTTTCATCGAGTAGGTTTATATGTTCGGCAAAGGAATAAAAGCACTCGATTTGTATGTTTTTCGACTTGGCTTGTTCAATTGCATCATCCCAAATGGAAGACAAGTATTGTCTATAAATATCCCTTGGAAGGAACGAATTCGCGAGTGCTTCTCTGCTGAACAGTTCAAATGAGTTTTGTTTACAAACCCAATTTAAAAAATGATCGGGATCGTTGGAAAACGCACTCATTCGCTTGGTTACAACATTCAAAAGAAACATCGAAGAGCTAGGGTTATAGGCAATTCCTTTGTTGAATGATTCAAGTTTATCAATAATAGCAATGGAACAATTTTCTTGTGCAGTCTTGACGATGTTAGCAAGGACAAGGGTTCCTGAAAATCCCGATCCAATGATTGCAATATCTGAATTGAAATTTTTCATAACGATTCGATTAAAAGTACCCTTGTTTTTTTCTGTCTTCCATGGCCGTTTCCGAGCGAGCATCGTCGCTTCGAGTTCCTCGTTCTGTCACATCTGAAGTTGCGATTTCTGAGATAATATCATCAATGCTGTTGGCAATACTTTCAACGGCTCCAGTGCAGGTAATATCTCCAATTGTTCTAAATCTAACTTGTTTGGTTAATAACACTTCGTTCGATTGTAGAGGAAGGAATTCAGACTCTGCCAACAAACTTCCACGTCTTTCAAACACACTTCTTTCATGACTGAAGTACAAAGACGGCAATTCAATGTTACGTTCTTTGATATAATTCCAGATATCTAATTCTGTCCAATTGCTCAATGGGAAAACACGGAAATGTTCACCGAATTTTTTTTCAGCATTGAAGATATTCCACAATTCAGCACGCTGATTTTTAGGATCCCATTGTCCGAATGCATTTCGGTGTGAGAAAAAGCGTTCTTTAGCTCGAGCCTTTTCTTCATCTCTTCTCGCGCCACCTAGCGCGGCGTCGAACTGAAATTCAGCAATTGAGTCGAGAAGAGTAATGGTCTGTAGTGCATTGCGACTGGCAAATGGCCCTGTTTCTTCTGTTGCTTTTCCTTCATCAATGGATGTTTGTACGTATCGTACAATCAGTTCAGCATTGATTTCTTTCGCCAAATTATCGCGAAAAGTTAAAGTCTCTTCAAAATTATGGCCGGTATCTATATGCATAAGAGGGAAAGGAATTGCAGCGGGCCAAAAAGCCTTCTGAGCTAAATGGGTCATTACAATGCTGTCCTTTCCTCCAGAAAATAACAGTACAGGTTTGTCAAATTGCGCTGCAGTCTCTCGCAAAATATAAATTGATTCAGCTTCTAATTCTTCAAGGTGCGTCATCATTGTTTACTCTCTATTTGTATGTTGTTCAGAATAAAATCAACAGATTCTTGAACAGTTTGGTTGGTATTGTTTAAAGTCAAATGATTAAAACTCGGTATGTCGAACACGCTATCTATACCGGTAAATCCTTTGATTTCTCCGGCTCGAGCTTTTGCGTATAGCCCCTTCACGTCCCGTTTCTCGCACTCTTCGATAGATGTTGAAATATAGACTGAAAATAACTTTTCTTTAGGAATGAGGTCGGTAACGATTTCTTGGGCTTGCTTGTTCGGAGTTATGAAGCAACAGATAACACAAACACCTGAAGAGACAATGAGTTTGGCTACCTCAGCTGCTCTTCTGATATTTTCAATTCGATCATCATCTGAAAAGCCGAGGTTGCTATTTAGACCAAAGCGTAAATTGTCACCATCAAGCAGAGCGGTTACAATTCCCTTCGCTTCCAAGACTTGTTTCATTTCTTTGGCAATCGTCGATTTTCCTGATCCCGAAAGCCCCATTATCCAAATAACTTTAGGAAATAGTCTTGTCGGGACAGATTTGCTAACATTGGTTTCAACTTCGAAAGGGTATATGTTATTCGAACTCATTTTAGTAGGCATTTTTATCTCCTTGAAAAATCAAAAGTACTGTTCTGAATAAAATTTTCAGATCCGTATAAAGAGAATAATTCTCAATATACCAGGCATCAAACTCAACACGTTTTTTCATTTGCTCGAGATTCGAGGTATTTCCTCTAAATCCATTTATTTGGGCCCAGCCCGTAATTCCAGGGCGCACCGAATGCCTGAACATGAAATGCTCAAGTTGATTTCGATACGATTCAGTATGTTCTATCATGTGTGGCCTCGGACCTACAACGCTCATGTGCCCCATTAAAACGTTGTAAAACTGAGGTAATTCATCGAGACTGGTTTTCCTTAAAAATTTCCCCACGGTAGTTATCCGTGAATCGGATTCTGTTGCCTGTAGCGCTGGATCCGAATTGTTCAGAGCCATCGTACGAAACTTGTAACAGCTGAAGTTTTTTTCATTCATCCCTGTGCGCTGTTGCTTAAAAAACACAGGCCCTTTGGAATTGAGTTTTATGGCAATGGCAATTATGGGAAAGATGAATGGAGTTAGAATACCTAAAATGAGAAATGAAAAAAACAGGTCGAAAAGACGCTTCGCAAAACGGACGCCGAGATTTTCCATGGGCTCTTGTCGAAGCTTAATGACCAATACATTGTTGAAATACTCAAAGTCTAATTTCCGTGATAGTGAACCTGAAAACTCAGGGACAATTCTTAACTTAATGAATCGATCCGAACAAAATTGCTGAAGCATTGAAAGTTCGTTAACATCTGTTAAGTTCACAGCGCAATAGAGTTCATCAATTTGCAATTCTTGTTTATCTGTTTTCGGATGATTCATGATTTCTCCAAGATTCCTTATTTCCGAATTCTCTTTAGTGGAGTTAAAAACGCCCAAAACTTTAAAACCAAATTGAGGATTGCTTGTCATGAATTTAAACAGCTTGTCAGTGGCATTATTTTCTCTGTAATATGCGACACGAAGAAAGTTTTTCCCCGATGATCGGTACCTTTTGAGCAGAAGGAACTCTAAAAACCTTAGTGCACTTAACACGGTAAACAATAGACCGAAGGTTGTAATCGTATGTAATTGATTGCTTGCAGTTGAATCATTGAAAGTATAAAACAAAAAATATATGGGAAGACATGTTATGAACTGGTAAAGATGAAGTTGCCCTATTTTGTTTAATCCAATTATTCGATTGGTGAATGCCGATTGGAATAAAAAAAAAGATAGTGCCCATGCCAGTGAAAAGTCAGAAATGTTAAATTTTGAAAAGTCAAAAAATGAACCAGTAGCGTAAATCTCAAAGCACTTGCTAGCCGCAAAGATTACAACTAGATCAATGAATAGAATGAAAGAATTAATGTATTTAAAGTAACCTTTCGAGTGCATAGCTTATAATAAAGGCAAAACTGATTTGGTTAAGATAGCGAATTTAATGCAACTTAGATTGTCGCAAGGTTAACGCAATCGGAACGAATTGTAAAGCAAACTAAAAAGAACGGATAGTAAATGAATAGATTCCTGCGATTATTTTTAGGGATCGGAGGTGTGTTAACCTAATGATAATATTGAGAATACCATTTTTAAAGGGCTAGAGATATAATTTTGCAGTACAATAGATTATTATGAAAAAGTCAGTTTTTTTTGTTGCGATTCTTGCGGTTGTATTCTATTCTTGCGAGAAAGAGTCTAACTCGTCATCTTTTCCTTACACCCCAGAACTTGCTGAAAACTTAGTTTTAAAGGTGGAAGAGGATGCAAATCAGATTGTTACATTCTTTACAAATACGCCGAGCTTAATTTGTGGATATTCAGATTCAACCTATAATTTAGCCACTCAAACCTACCAACTTACATTCAACTCTACGAATTGTGATGGTGACATTGCTCGCTCAGGTCTTATTTCTGCGCAGCTCATTACAGGTGCATCTTGGAATGAAGTAGGTGCCCAGATTAAGGTTTCTTATGTGAATTACGAAGTCCTTTTCGTAAGCGCGGGGCAAACAGTTGTTGTAAACGGAGAAAAAACGTTTACAAATCTCTCTGGAACTCAAAACATTAACGATTTGCAGGTTGGAGCTGGAGAACTAAAAACATCGTGTACAGGCACTATAAATGTGCAGTTGAATGATGAATTATTTATGAATTGGAATGAGGCTTTTTCAAGAACTACACGGAAAACGGATTTCGCTGTTTTTGTGTCCTCAGTTAAACCAGAAGGATCCGGATTACCTTATGCGAACGTCATTCGTTGGGGTACTGACAACAAAGGAGGGGCCTATTACAATGTTATTGAAGATTCAATTCAGTCGCAACTCTGCTACGGAAACTGGAAAAGATTTGATGGTAAATACACGATCTATTCTACCGAGAACAATGGTCCTACAGAGATTTATTTAGGTTACAACAGCTCAAATACTCCGATTTCATCAAACTGTCAGTCTGCAAAGATGAAAGTTCTATGGACCGATGATTTAGGCCAAATAGTTGAATCGTTCCGTTTGATTTACTAAGTTTGCACATGCTTAGATTGCTTTTGAGAATTTTGCCGAAGGTGAAACTTATCTTTATTGGTTCATTTTGTTTGGTTTTGAATGGATGCGTGAAGCATGAAAATTTGGTTAGGTTGCAGAATTTAGATTCTCAATCACAAACAGCCTCTATATCTCCATATAAAATAAATGAACTGGATCAAATAGTCATTGATGTGAAATCATTGGATCCTGTTTCATCCTACTTTTACAATATAAAGTCTGAGCACGAAAGTGATCCTTATAACGAAGCATCCTTGTCCCTGAATAGCTATTGTGTAAATGACAATGGACAGATTGTTTTCCCAAAAATTGGTGCTGTAAGTGCGAAAGGATTGACAATTTTAGAATTGGAAAAATTACTTTCAGATAGTTTACAACACTATTTTACGCTTGTTTTTGTAAAGGCTAAAGTTGTGAATATGAAATTTACGGTTGGAGGGGAAGTTAAACAGCCGGGATCTAGAGTTATGACTCGAGACTTTTATACGGTTTCTGAAGCAATAGCAATGTCAGGAGATCTAACAGATGTGGCAGATTTATCGAAAGTACGCATAACCCGGAATGAAAATGGAACCTACACAAGTCGTATTTTAGATTTAAGAAATTCAGAATGTGTTTCAGATCCTTTTTATATCATTCGTGCAAATGATGAAATTTATGTGCAGCCAACGCGAATGAAAGCATTGGAGGCGAATTTGTCCCCAGTCCGCACAGCATTGCTTTTCCTAACCACAACGTTTGCAATTATTAGATTGTTCTAAGAATGAAAAATAATGATAATCCTTTCCAGGAAGAAAGAGCAGATTTAATGGACTTTTTTAACAGATTGATTTCATTGTGGCCTGTTTTTTTGCTTTCAACGTTCATATTAGTTTCAGCATCATTCATTGTTATTCGGTACATGCGTCCAAAGTTTAAAATTGGAACGACAATTATTCTTCGAGATGAAAACAACAGTTCATTAGGTGCCGAAAATATTATCGAAGGTCTTGAACTTTTTGCGGGAAAGAACAATTTAGAAAATGAAATTGGTGTATTGAAATCATATTCACTCACACGTCAAGCCGTTCTAAATTCAGATTTAGAAGTTTCCTATTTTTCTAAATCATTTTTCAAAGTCACAGAGCGTTTTGCAGAATTTCCCTTTCATGTTGAAATAAACAGAGATAAATTGCAAGCAACTGAAGTTCGGTTTTTCGTTAAAACCACGTCCGATAGCACTTTTTCTGTTGAATTTGACAGTGACAAATTTGATTATTTCGATTTTAAGGCAGAGAAAACAATAAAAAACACGAGTAATCAGCCCATTCAAGGGAAGGTAGATGGGGTTTATGGAAAGCCTTTGGAAACGAATGGTCTATCCGTTACGCTTGTAAAAAAGGAATACAATCAATCATTTATTAAGCAAGATGAAGTTGTATTCTTCACGATCAATAATTTAGAAGACATTATTGAAGGATATCGTAAGGAAATTATTATTCAACCGATAAACACGGAGGCTTCGATCTTGTCATTGCAACTCGAGCGCCCTTGTATTGACAAAGAAATTTTGTTTTTGAACAACTTGTGTAAAACGTTTATTGAGCGAGGTCTTTCAGAAAAAAATGAAGTAGCCGTAGGTACCATTAAATTCATTGAAGAGCAATTGAATTTAGTTAACGATTCTCTGAATCATTCAGAGAATGAATTGCAATCTTTCAGAGAAAATAATGAGGTTACGGATTTGTCTTTGGAGTTTCAACGTACGAAAGAATCAGAGAATGTATTAATCAATGAATTGGCTAAAGAGGAGCTCCGCGGGAATTATATTTCATTTATCAAGAGGAATATTTCAAACGACAACGTTGATTGGTCGAATTTGGAGAATCTGGGAATTGACGATCAGACCCTGAATGTGATGCTTCTTGAATTACGGAAATTACAACAAGAAGTGACGGTATTGCGGGGTTCTGTAAGTTCAATGCACCCGGGACTGCAAACAGCAGTTCAGCAAGTCAGCCAGTTGAAAGGTTCTATTTTAAGTCATGTCACGGGTTTAGAGAAATCTGCTTCTATGAATAAATCGGCTCTTCAAAACAGAATTGGAGAAGTAACGAGTTCTTATGGAAATTTGCCTCAAAAGCAGCGCATGCTCATTGATTTTGAACGAAAGTTCAACTTGAATAATGTGATGTTTACTTATTTGATGCAAAAGAGATCGGAAGCTCAAATTGCGAAGTCTTCGAACGCAGCAGACACCAAGGTTTTAGACAGTGCTCGACTTTTAGATAAAACTCCAACTTTCCCGAAGCCTCTTTTGTTTTATCTTGTAGCAGTGTTATTGGGATTTTTTATTCCAGTTTTGATTGTGATTGTTGTTGATTTATTAGATACTCGAATAAAAGATAAAAAAGACCTACAGAATTTGTCGGTTCCATTGCTGGGGTTAATTGGACATAATTTCACGAATTCTCAAATGCCAACAATAGATTCCCCAAGATCAAGTATTGCCGAATCGCTGAGACTGCTAAAAATTAATATGCAGTATTTGTTTCCAGGAAAGAGCAAAAGGATCATTGGATTAACATCAACTGTCAGTGGGGAAGGAAAGACGTTTGTTTCAATTAATTTGGCTGTATCGTTGGCTGTTGCCGGTTCGAGAACCCTTTTACTGGCCACAGATATGCGCAAACCGAGGATACACAAGGTGCTTAACATTCCAAATAATGTTGGTCTCTCAAACTATTTGGTTTCAGATATTTCATTGGACAGCGTTATTCAACAAACGCTAATTCAAAATTTGGATGTTATGTTATCTGGGCCAATTCCGCCGAATCCGTTTGAATTACTTTCTTTGGATAAAATGGGAACAATGTTAGAGGAACTTAAGGAAACCTACGACCATATCATTATTGATTCCGCACCAATTGGATTAGTCGCAGATTATTTTGCGATAAATGATAAGGTTGACGCTACAATTTTTATTTTGAGGCACGCTTATTCTCAAAGGAAATTTGTATCAGAGGTATTGCAAATGCAGCATGCGAACCGATTAAAGAATCCGTATTTTTTAATGAATGACTACAAAGAATTGAATTCGAAATATGGTTATTACGGAGCATACAAAGCCAAGTATGGTTACTCGTATTCTTACTCGTATTCTTACTCGAATAATTATTACAGCGATGGAGAAGATGAGTGGAAGAAAAAAGGGTTTTTCGCTCGACTAGTGAAACGCTTCAAGTAAGAAATTAATCAAATCTATATTTATGGAAAAAGTGAAAAAGGTCGATCTCATTCGAGTTTGTCCTACTTGTCACGGACAATTAATCGAGTTGAACAGTCGTTTAGGTTGCTCGTCCTGTAATGCAGATTACATGAAAATAAGTAGCGCAGATGTGTTGCTAAAAGAATCCCATTCCTTGCGTAATTATTATGAGAATGTTGAATATAAACCGCAAGAGATCAATAAGCGTAAATTGCCAACCCCGGAAGAGCGTTTGTGGTCGAATTCGAGCAAACGCTGTATTCGTAAATTACTTCAAGAAGTAAATCCGGACGATTCAAATAAAGTTGTTCTGAATTTAGGTGCTGGCATTGAAAAGGTTTTCATTTCAGCATTTTCAAGTTATAAGACTATTTTAAAATTGGGTTTACCCACTCGAGGTAAGGTAGATATTATTGGAGATGCAGAAGAGTTGCCGGTGGCCTCTGAATCTGTAGATGCCTATTTGTCCTCTTCTGTTTTAGAGCACGTTAAGAACCCAGACAAGGCTGTAGCCGAGATGTTTCGCGTGTTGAAGAAAGGTGGTGTCGTTTATGCCGAGATTCCGTTCATGCGCGCTTATCACATGGCACCGTGGGACTATCAGCGTTACACCATCAGTGGAATAGAGGCGTTGTTCGAACGTCACGGATTTACATTGGTGGAAAAGGGGATCTGTTCAGGACCGTTTACCGCATGGGCGCTCTTCACGCGAGACTTTTTCGTTGTAATTATGCCAATCGGAATTTTGAAGAAGATGGCGAGAATCTTTTTCTCTTGGACGTTGCATCCCGTAAAGTTTTTAGATCGTTTCGTTGAAAACAAGAAGTGGGCGAATTTTCTAGCTTGTAATTTTTATTATTACGGAAGGAAGAACTAGTTTTTTTTAATTTTTAGAGCATAAAAAAAGGTGTCCTTTCGGACACCTTTTCTCTTTCTTAGAAAAGAAATATTAGTTGTGATCAACCATTAAGTTGTTCGACTTAACCTCAGCACCGTTAGTGATAGAAACGATGTAAAGACCGTTCTCTAAAGATGAAGTGTTGAAGAAGAATTCATTTAATCCACCGTCAACTGTTTGACGAGTTTGGCTTACCAATTGTCCAGCTACGTTGTAGATAGAGATAGTAGCAGTACCAGCGTTGTTAAACTCAACTGAGAACATTGTTTGCTCGTTAGCTGGGTTAGGGAAGATAGCTACGTTTTCGAAATCGAATTGTGTAGCCTCGATAGTACGCTCAGCACCAGCAGCTTGTGGAGCCATGTAAGAACCGTAGTTACCTAAATCGTAGTTGTTAGTAAGTGGAGTGTAGCTCATCCAAGGAGATAAAGCAGAACCACCCCAGTTACCACCAAGACCGCGGTAAGCAACTGAATTGCTTAAACCAGCAGCACCTAAACCTGTAGGTAGAGTAGTTAAACGAGCAGCAGCGAAGCTAGCACCTGAAGCCATTGGGTTACCAGTTTTTGCAGCGAAGTTACGCGCGAAAGCAGAACCTGTAGAATTCAAAGTTGTTCCGTATGGGTTTTGATACTTAAGATCAACCCATGGTAATTCAACGTTGTTGTTAGCAGCAGCCCAATCAGCAATTACGAAACCAGCAGGAACAGTTCCAGCAGTAGAATACGTAACACCACCTGCAACAGAACCACCAACTGGGTTAATGTTAGAGAAGATGTTGTTTGCGAAAGTTACAGAAGTAGCAGCACCAGTTGTGTTTGCAGCAGCGTCAGATAATGTTGTAGTACCATCTAAAATTAAACCTTTTGGGAAACCAACCAATACACTGTTATGAACTCCGATTTGAGAGCTACGACGTAAGTGAGCAGCAGTTTGGAAAAGAGAGTTAATTGAAGTTACTGGAGTACCAGCGTTGTCTGGGTTGTAAGGACCGAAGATAGCGTAGTTAGAGAAAATAGCAGTTGTGCGTGGAGTAGCAGTAGTACCACCAGCGTTGTTATCAGACTCGAAACCGTTAGACTTAGAAACGTCAGCGATAGTTGGACTAGAAAGACCAATTCCCCACTGATTGAAACCAGAGAAACCGTTGTCTGTATCGAACATATCATCTAAAGTGTTGTAAGCGATCAAATAACGTGAGTTAACAGATCCACCGAACCATTCGAAAGCATCGTCTCCACCGTAAGAAACTTGAATGTGGTGAAGAACAGTACCTGAACCTACAGAACCCATGGTTAAACCGTTGATCTCTTGGTTAGGGTTCAAAGCGATACCAGCGAACTCGATACGTACGAATTTGATTGTTCCGCTGTTGTCAGTTGGGTTAGTTCCACCGTGGAATGCACCGTAGTTACCTTCCAATTGAACGTTGTTACCTAAGTTGTTAGGCGCAGAACCACAAATAACAACTCCACCCCAGTCACCAGCAGCACGTGAACCTGCAGCTACTGCAGATGTGAAGATAATAGGATCAGTGTTAGTTCCGATTGCCTTCATTTTACCACAACGCTTGATGATTAAAGTACCTTTTGTTGCTTTGTCACCTTTGATAACTGTTCCATCAGGAATGTTCAAAGTAACCAATGAATCTACGAATACATAACCAGACAACAAATACTGGTTGTGCTTACGGAAATAGAAGTTCTTGTCTTGAGCGTTGGTGTACGCGAAGTGACCAGAAACTTGGTAAAGAGTGTCACCAGCACCGTTGTCAGAAACATAGGTGAATGGGTGTTGAGCGAACGATGCTGGGCTGGTGATAGCCAAGTTGTCCACTGTTAACTGTGCACTTGCAGCAAATCCCAAGCTGCAAAGGGCAATAGATAAAAGTTTTTTCATTTGATAAATAATTTAGTTTGGTGCAAAGCTCGCCTCGTTATGTATCTTTTTTACTGTATGTTGGGTTAAGAAATTATAAAAAAAGCGCCACTTTCGTGACGCTTTTATGAAGCTTGTGTTAAGAGAATGTTTCTTACAGTTTGACGGTAAATCCAATGGTTACATAACTTCCTCGTTTGTAATTGTTGAAGATTACATCGCTCGAACTGTTGCTATCTAAAACGCCATCTTGATTGTAATCTTGAAGGAAATAGTTGTTCTGATTTAGAATATCTGCCACTGCTACGCGCAACTCATATTTCTCTTTGAAGTTTTTGGTGAAGGTCAAATCCAATTGGTGACGCGGCATTTGATAAACATCCGGACGGTCGATTGCACCCGTAATATCGCGGCTACCTACAATATAAATACGCGGGCCAATGATGTTATACAATAAAGCAATGTTGTAATCTGCGCTGTCGTTTGTATAGTAATACCCGAAGTTCACGCTGTAAGGAGACTGACCAAACATAGGTCTGCTCGCATTTTGAGTAACAATAGAAGGATCGAACTGTACTTCACTTTTGATATAAGCCGCATTCAATAAGACATTGCTCTTGTTTAATATTTTGTTCTTTGGAAACCAATCCACCAAGTTTTTTCTTATTTCTACTTCTGCTCCAGCACTGTATGCTGTTGGTGCATTCGTGAAAGAGAATGAAGGGTTCGCTTGAATAAGCAAGTAGTTTTCAATTGGGTTCGTGAAGTCTTTGTAGAATAAACCGAAAGAAACAATTTCGTCATAACTAGGATAATACTCATAACGAACATCGTAGTTCTTTATACTTGGTGTTTTCAAATTTGGATTACCATCGATGGTTGCGAATGAATTGAAATCGAAGTAAGACAAAGGTGCAATCTCACGGAATTCAGGGCGATTCAACGTTTTTGAAAATGCCGCACGAAGAAGGTTGTTGTCATCCAATTTATAAGTGAAGTTTACTGAAGGTAGAATACTAACAATCGGAGTGTTTACCGTAATATAGCCTTCTGGATTTTCCGGAGACATAAGCTCGAGCGATTGTGAATTCAGAGATTGTGTGTTGTTTTCAATACGCACCCCACCAATGATTTCAATGTGTTTTTTCACCGGAATACTTGCCATTGCGAAATAAGAAAGGTTTCTGTTCCCAGCAGTATAACTGAAATCAGGTTTAGTGTCTTCATTTAAAACAAATCCATTAGTTCCTGAATTGAAATTTACATCGGCGAATAAATCTTCCAAGGATTGATTTTGAAGCGTTAGTGGGTTTGGTGCATAAAATCCAAGGTTTCGAACATTGTAACTTCTGTCCTTTAAATCATAGAATACACCTGCTTTAAATGTGGGTTTGAATTCAAATTCAGGAAAATCTGCGAATAATTTATGGATTAATTCATTAAAGAATTGAGGTGTGTATGAAAAGTTGGCAGTTGCAGTTAAAATACTTTCTGTTAAATTGGAATAAATTCGACCGAAAGAGAAAGGAGTAATACCGCCTGAAGGAATGATATTGGTATATGGAAAATTCGATCCGGCATCACGGCCTTGACGGTATCTGCGTGTATCTGGATCATCTTTGTCTGTTACAGAATAACCAATGCTCCAATCTGCTTTCAAGCTTTTAGACAACGTGTGTATTCCATTCAATTGAGAAGAGTATAATGCTTTGTATGAATTAGATAAAGTGTAGTCCTTTACATCAGAAGAAATTTCATCCAGGTAACCTTCTCGGTAGTTGTATGCAATATTGGATTGGTGATTGTACAAATTGCGGAAGAAAATGCTATGCTTACTTCCAACACGTACTGCATAGTTTGCCATTAATCCTAAACGCGTACTGTGTAAATAATTGCTTTCATTGAAGTTAAATGAAGGCAATTCGAGTAAACTTGGTTTTGCAACCAAACGTGTACCTTGTGACAATTGACGCGTGTCTGAATACATTAAGGCATACAGCGAGCCGAATGTTACACTATCGCTTATTTCTTTACGTCTTCCAACAGAAAAATTGAAACGCTTGTCTAACGGGGCAATGCCTTCTTTCGCAAGCCAAGTATTATTGAATTTAGATCCCAAATCTAATCTTTGAGATTCTGATAAATTCTGAATGTCAGAAGAAGGTGCACCTTCAGGAAGTGAATACGTGCCATCGTCGTATCCTAAAGAGGCATATTTTCCATTCGGTTGCTCATAAAAAGGATTGAAAGTTGTTTGAGATCTTACAGAGTTTGAATAATTTACATGAATGAAATTCTTGTCGGGAATGGTTTTCGAGAAAATTTTGAAAACACCACCAGCGAATTCACCGGGTAAATCGGGAGAAGCTGTTTTTGAAACAATAATGCGGTCGATAACTGAACTAGGGAAGATATCGAACGCGAAAGCTTTCATATCAGCCTCAGAACTTGGCATAGAAGACTCATTAAAAAGAACGTAATTGTAACGTTCAGATAATCCGCGCACAATTGCAAATTTTCCTTCGCTAATGTTTACACCGGGTAATCTTTTCACAGATTCTGCAGCATTTACGTCTGGACTCTTCTTAATTTGTTCAGCAGAGATACCAACGGCAATAACATCTAATCCTTTCATTTCAGAAAGAACAGCCGCTTCATTTCCCGTTACGCGTTCAGCAATAATTTCAAATCCGCCAAGCTTGAAAGCATCGGACTTCATGTTGATTGTTCCGAGGTCTGTTTTTCCTCCGGTTCTGACTTGCACACTGTTGAATTTTTTGGTGGTAAATCCAAAAATTGTAATAGTTACCGAGTGAATCCCAGGAGGTATTCCTTGAATATTGAATTTCCCGTCGAAGTCTGTTTGTGCACCAAAACCAGCCGAACCATCGTCAACAACAACTAAGGCGCCATAAATTGGTTTGTTTTCAGTGGTATCCATCACAGTTCCGAAAATTGCATCCTGTGCATGTGTCGTGTGTCCTAGAATGAATATTGTAGAAAATAACAAGAGATGTTTTAAGCTCATAAACGAATATTGTATGACGCGCAAAATTATTGTATCAGCTCTTTGAAGAAGTAGATTGATTATTAAGTATATGTTATAATTTCAGGTCACATACGCTTAACATATAATTCACATTGGCGTCATAATGCCATTTTGAGCGTGCTTATTTTATCAAATTCTTATTTCGGACATGATAGGCAGCAAATAATGATTGACTGTTTTATTTTTGAAAAAAAATGTAAAGTGAAAAAAAATACTCTTGCTCTTTTATTAGCTATTTTGGTTTATAATTCATATTCTCAGGAGATATTGCAATTCACGAAATACACTATTGCAAACTCTTCATTGTTATCGAATAACGTCACTTCAATTGAAGTTTTGCAGAATGGTGCGGTATGGATTGGTCATGATGTTGGAATTAATGTTTTGACAAACGGAGTTTGGTCATCTTTCAATACGTTTAACTCGGCCATTCCAAATGATATTGTAAACGATATTGAACGAGTAACGGACACGAATATTTGGATAGCCACAGATGATGGTATTGCTAATTACGTAGGCTCGGTGTGGACTTCGTACACGAGCACAAACACGAACAACTTTCCAAATGGGCGCGTTTTGAATATCGTGGAAGTGAGTGGTTCTGTGTTTTTTTCTGTCGATGGAGTTGGTTTGTTTAAGTTATCTAATGGAGAAGTTTTCTCAATTAACAGCAGTAATTCCACTGTGAATGGTTCGGTTATTTTAGATATTGAAGAGGGTAATCAAAGCGAGCTACTTGTGTTGGAGCCTCATTCTTTGAGTAAACTTGCTAATTCAACATGGAGTTCCTTCAATGCGACAGCCAGTGAGGGTTTCAATTTGAATTTGCAAGGTGTTTCGGTTAATCCAACCAATGGAGATGTTTTTATTCCTGCCGCAGCAGGAAAAATAATAAAATACAGCTCAAATGTATTTTCTATTCTTTCGGTTCAAGGATCTGGAAGTTCCTCTGTTATTCAGGATGTGTTTTATTCGTCGGCAAATTCTCAATATTTTCTTGCTACAAATGAAGGATTGCTCGTTGGGTCAATCTCAGGAAATCAATTCACAACAGTTAGTCAGTTTCAGCCTTCAAATTCAACTATCCCGTCCTTATTTCTTTCAGAGATTGTAAGCAACAGTTCGAACGCATTTTGGTTGGCCTCTTCAGGTGGAATAGCTTCTTTTTGTAATGCAATAACCCCAGTTATCACAAGTTCTTCAACTTTGCTTTGCGGAAATGGAGCTAGCACACTATTATCCGCGAATACAATTGCGGGTTATTCTTATACCTGGAAAAAAAACGGAGCCACCGTATCTGGTGCCGTCACTACAACGTACACTGCAAATTCAAGTGGTACTTATTCATTGAGTGTAACAAGTCCTTCAGGTTGTAATGCTTCTTCGAACGCTATAATTATTTCTGCCAATGCCCCAGTAAGTTTTGTTACGCAACCTCCCGCTAGCCAAGTGGTATGTGTTGGAACCAACGCTTCTATTTCTTGCAGTGCAGTAGGTTGCGGACTCACATACAAGTGGCAAGAATTGGTTAACGGTGTTTGGACCTTATTAACCAACAACACAACTTTTCAGGGGACAGCAACAAGCACATTGATTGTTCAGAATGTCGTTCAGAATATGAATGGAAGATCTTTTCGGTGCAGAATTATGGGAACTTATGTTCCAACATTGGTGTATTCTTCCGCTTGTCAACTTGCAGTCAATACAACTCCGAATATTTCTCTGACAAACACACCAAGTGCCGTTTGTTTTCCTGGAACTGTAAATATTACTTCAACAACAGTTGTCGATGCCAATTCTTCTTTTGGAACAATTTCATACTTGGACGCACAAGGCGTTGTCGTTAATAATCCAACAGCAATAACTACTTCGGGAATTTACACAATTCGTAAAACGACCACATGTGGATTGATTTCGAATGCGAATTTAACAGTTCAGATTAATACCACTCCAGCATTATCGGCAACAGAGCCACAACATATTTGTAAGCCAGGGTCTTTTGATTTAGCAAATTTGGTTTTCTCAGATGCCATGAATACAACAGGAGTAACGACGGTTTATTCCAATGTGGCATGCACAGTTCCTGTTCTTGCGAACACTGTTTTCACTACAAGTGCGCAGCTTTACGGGGTCAAAGTTTCCAATGATGGATGTAGCGATACATTAGGTGTTTACATTGGAATCGGGACAAAAGTTATTCAACAAGCGAAAAATCAAATCGTTTGCGGAAACGATATTGCGCATTTCAATACCGTTTCAAGAGGAATTGAATTGTCTTATCAATGGCAAATGTCAGACGCTTCGAATGGCGTATATGCCAATTTAGTTGAGTCTTCAACATTTAATGGAGTTAACGACGATAGCTTGAGCGTTAATGTTCAAAATAATTTGGCTTTGGAAGGAAAGTATTTCCGCTGCAAAGTTTCAACCTCTTGCGCTGGTGATGCCCCAGTTTATTCATTCCCTAAAAATTTACATATTAAGTTACTTCCGCAGTTCACCGTTCAGCCAATTGATTTAGTGGTCTGTGCCGGAGGATGGGAAGATTTCTCAATTGCTACAGTGTGTGAAGATTTTGTGAACTACCAATGGCAAATGCAAACTAATTTCTCAGCAACTTCAAACCTGTACAACACGGGTTCAATTGCTTCGAATTCCGGAAACTATATTGGTGTAAGAAATGACACATTAACAGTGAAAGCAAAATCGGCTTTCAATGGTAATCAATTCCGAGTTGTAGCTTCTTCGGCTTGTGGAATTACGAATTCAAATTATGCAACGCTTTATGTAAACACAAGCATTAGCGGACAATCTGGAAATGCGATTGCTTGCACCTCTGATACTGCACATTTTACAGTAGACGCGCATGGAGTAGGTATTACTTACCAATGGCAAGTATTGGAAGGATCTGTTTATGTAAATATTGCTAACAGCAATATTTACAATGGAGTAACCACGAATGAGTTGAGCATTATTCAGCCATCGACTTCATTAAACAACAAGTATTATCGCTGCAAGGTTTTGGGAACTTGTAATGTTTTGTCGAGTTTCTCTACTCCGAAGAAACTTATTGTATGGAGCAACAACGGTCCGTTGAATGTAGTTTCACATCCAACCAACCAACAGGCATGTGAAAACTCTACTGCACTATTCTCTTGCTCGGGTACTGCTAACACAACCTTCAGATATCAATGGCAATACTTCAATGTTCCTCAGCAGAAATGGCTGAATTTGATTAACGATGCAAACTATTCAGGTGTGAAAACTGCGAATATGCAAGTGCTTACGAATGCAATCACTGCAGGAAAGGATTATCGTTGTGTGCTTATTGCGAATTGTCCGCCATACGCTGTATCTCAAGTTGCATCCCTTAACCAAATTCAATGCATGGATTTGGCAAATGATAACGTGGGAACAATTAAAAGTGTTTATCAGTCGTCTGAAAAATCTGTCTGGGTTCAATCATTAGATGGAAATGCAATATTGCAGATTGAGATGTATGATCTTACAGGAAAGAAAATTCTTTCAGAAAGCAAGCAGAGCGCTTCACACAAAATAGATGTTTCAAATTTCAGTGAAGGAATTTATTTGGTGAAGTCGAAAAATTCTAACGGAGAAACGAAAACAGAGCGCGTGCTTATTTCGAATTAAGCATTTTTTGAAATAGATCTAAGTAACAGCTGGAAATGAAATTCCAGCTGTACTTGTTTTCAATAAGATTTCGGTTTCCTTTAATCCAAGATTCAAATTCTTCTTTTTGAATGGTTTTATTCATTAGATCAGCAACTTCCTGTGCGTTTGTGAAATGAAATCCATATTCTTCGATTACACTGTTGTTGAAAATATTGTTGTGAACACATAAGAGCGCATTTGAAGCCATAGCCTCTAGTAAGCTAGGATTTGTTCCGCCGGCAGAGTGACCATGGAAATAAAGGCGCGAGAAGTGTCTCAATTCATTTAGTTCTTCTATGTTGAAATTTGGATCTTCGAAAATAATCGAGTCATTCTTGTATTTCGAACGAAGGAAGAGACCGTATTCGTTTTTAGAATTCCCCAACATAATCAATGGATGCTTCTGCTCTGAAAGCAGATACCCATCGAGTATCATTTCCAAATTATTATCAGCAACGAATCGCGTAATGACTAAATCGTACTGAAAGGGTTTTAAATAGTTGTACTTTGTTGGTAACGACGCGTCGACCCCAGGAGAATACAAGTGGGCGCCGTATGCAATAAATGTAGAATCTTTTTTATAGGTCTCTTGCAAATAAGATTGAATTCCTCTTGAATCGGCGACCATGGCGTGGCTTTGTTTAACCGCCCATCTTTCAGCTGTTTTCAGGAATGCTTTAACAGTCTTCCCGTATTTTGCTCTTTTCCATTCAAGACCGTCCATGTTTGTAATGACACATGTCTTTTTTGGGAATAAAAATCCCCAAACCGAACTGCTGGTATACCCGAGCTGTAAGAAAATATCGAAGTTTCTCTTCCGAGCGTCACGAATGCAATTGAGGTCATAAAAGAACTGTCCAATGGTACCCATTCTTTCTTCCGGATCATTTACAACAATGCGATGAACACCATTGAATTCTGTTGATTGGTAGGGATGGTTGTGCGGACAATACACATAAACTTCGTGTCCTTCCTTCACCCAAACTTGAGATACAATGTCTGCGAATTGCTCGAAACCTCCATAGTTATTTGGAATTCCTCGTGTGCCAATAATTGCGATCTTCATAGCATGGTTGATTTGAATTGAACCGCAATTGAATTCCAATCGTGATGGTCATTCATGGTTCGAATTGAATTTTTTTCAATGGAAATAACATTATCCTGATTATGGAATAATGCCGTAATTTTTTCTGCTAAATCCGTTGGATTTTCTGATTGGAAAAGCATTCCATTTTCACCGCTTGAAATAATTTCTTTGAAAGCAGGTAGGTCTGAAGTTACACACGGCAGGCCGAAGGACATACTCATAAGCAGCACACCGCTTTGATAAATCTTCGTGTAGGGAAGAATTGCGGCGTCTGCGGCTGAAAAGTAAACGTTTCTCTCTGCGTTCGTAATATATCTGAATTCACGTGTAATGCGACTTTCAATATTCAGCTCCTTGATTCGATGTTCAATATCGGAAGTGGAGTATTGAGGCTTTCCCGCGATAATAAGATGAAATTTTTCAGGGAGTAATGCCATGGCTTCAATGAGAAACGAAAGTCCCTTCACAGCTTTTATTTGTCCGAAAAACAAAAGGTAAACCTGAGTTGTATCCAATTGAAGTTCTTCTTTAGCTTTGGTCTTATCGATTTGATTTTTATTCAACTCAAGGAAATGACCATGAGGAATAACGACAGTTTTTTCAGCTGTTCCAGGTATGTTGAGCTGTTCCATTTCTTTTTTTGAAAATTCATTGTGAACCATGATGCGCTTGCATCTTTGAAGTATGAATTTCTTAATCCAGAATTTATCTCCGGATGCGAAGTTGTCTACGTCGTGCGCGATGGTTAAAATTTCCCGATTGCCCATGAGCAACAAAAGAATGACCCACAAATCTTTGTAGGTATATGAAAACGAATGGAGCAGGATGTTGTGTTCTTTTCGAATGACACAAAAAAATAATGCTGAAATGTATCCATGAAAAAAGCCGAAGGCTTTCAAAATATTATTGGAAGAACTTTGAAAATAAAATGTTTTCCTTGCTGGAACGGAAGAGAAATCGTGTTTGAAATTACTGTAGTAAGAAACACGCGTGTTGTTTAGCGCTAGCGATTCGAGCAATGACAAACTGTAAAAGTCAATGCCGGCCTTGGTTCCAACATGATCGATAATGGTTATTTGCTTTTCCATTGGTCGAGTGGTCTTTGGAGCATTAGTTCCAGCTCTCTAATTGATTCTGCGTAATAGAGGTCGAGATCTTTCAAGAACTGTTCTGAAAACGCAGGTTTTTCCTTTGTGAAAAAAGTTTTTTTGATTTTCCCAATGAGCGACTTTGGAATGAGGAATTTACTGAGCTGTCTTAATCGTTCGCTTTTGTAAAGGGAAGCTATAGCCTTGCCTTTCGGAGCTTCAAAGGCATTTCTATTTGAGGAAGAAAATTTGAATTCAACATTAGAAAGTTCCAGTTTGTTGCAGACTTCTTGAAAGAATGCGTTCGTGTCTTTCTTTATTTCATCGTAAAAAAAGATGTGAATTTGTTTTTCTGGAAAGTATTCGAAATATCGTTTCAGTTGCGTGCTATACAATCCAAGTTCAAACACTTGTTGAAACCACAGATGAGCGTTTTTATGTTGTGATTTTTTATAAAAAATATTTTCAACGGAATCTTGAATAAATCCTAGTCGACTGTCCATTAAAAAATGTGAAAGGGCACGTTCAGCAGGGTTTCTGAGGAGAACAATTATGTTTGCTTGCGCATTGTACTGAAACAAATCGTGAGCTACATTCGGATAGAATAAATAGGATACACTTCCTTCACCTAAAACTTTGCGGCTCTTCACTTCATTGAAAAGTTGCTCATACTGCTCAAGAGTTTGAATTTTTTCTGCGTCGTAATAAAGCTTTTGCTCTTTTATTGGAACGTATGAGAAAAAATTGGGTTCCTTGGGCTCACTCATGAAAGCTTGAGGATGATTATTTAGGAAATGATAAAGTAGCGTAGTCCCTGATTTAGGAGCACCTACAATGAAGAGATTTGGTCTGTTATTGTTGCTGTTCATGCTCACAATCCGAGTCGTTTTTTAATCGTTTTCCTTAAGTTTTTAAATCGGTTGAGATTAAGCATTAGACTTAAGCTGGATTTAAAAAAGAAAAGTAAAAAGTTCAATGAGAGGCCAAAGTACGGCACGCGTTTTCGTTCTGTGTTAACGTAATTAAAACGCAGTATTAAGTTGGCATTTATTCGCTCACAAATGAATCTTTCGGCTGCCGTAATTCCTTGAAAACTATTTTCTGTTGATGATTTGGCAACAACGCCTTTTTTGTCTTGATCGGCTCCAGTTGAAGAGCCTTTAACTTCGACTTGAAGCATATTTTCTTCAAATGGAATATTCAATTTCCTACATAAATCAACTATTGTCGCCTTCGGATTCTGAGTGAAATCCTCAAATTTCACGAGTGTTACGTTCGGGTGATTTTCGTATTGAATAGCAATTTTGGCGATACTGTTCCACATCTTACTGATGAGGTAGGGGTGGAAATTCGCCCAAGACCGTATGGATTCGCGTAAAGGAATATTTGAAGCTCCAAGGTATCTTCTTTTCCATTTAAGTTTTTGAGACAACAAGACGGCTCTAGGATCGCGCAACATAAATACAATGTGCGAATCGGGGAAGGATGTTAAAATATCTTCTATGTAAAAAGCATTCCGAGGAGTTTGCTCACAAAAAAGTTTTTTTTCGGCAGTTAACGTTCGTGTTGTGAGCATGTGTTTAAACACATCAATGGCTTTATCTGTATGTGTTGGAAGTGGAAAATCTAAATGACTTAGCAGCGGACCCTTCGATTTATATTCAAGGTATCCATAGAGATCTCGAGCCATTAATGTATTGAACAGATTGTTGCATTCAGATTCAGATTCAGATAGACGAGGAGAATTGATTTGAGGTTCGTATAACTCCTCGTAAAAATGAAGTTCATTCAATTGATAAATGTCGGAATGACTCCCAAGCACTCGGCTCATGAGCGTTGTTCCGGATCGACTATTTCCAACTACAAATACACCTTTCATGTATAAATAATTATTGAGTAATGAAATAGAGTGAATTAGTGGGTAGAGTTATCGTTCTCGAATTAATTGCTTGAATGTTTATAGATTTATCTGTAAACAAGTGAAGTTTATATTTAGCATATCCATTCAACATAAAAGCGGGTAGTTCCAATTGTATTTCTTCTTGGGTGATTCCTACAATGGAATTTTTTTCGCCTTGAATACATGCGAATGAATTGTCACAAATTTTAGAATAAGTCGCTTGGTTATTGCATTTATAAAAAGTTGAAAAAGATTGGAAGGAATAGTTCTGTTTTGTTTCGTTTTTGTCTTTGCTGAGCAACGAAAAGGCATTATCGCTTCCTAATAAATTATGATAGATAAGTAAACTTAATTCATTGGAATTTACCAAAGCGTGTGAAATTAATCGGCTGTTCTGGAGTGCCTGAAAATGTGAATTGCCAAATTCTTTCCCAGGATGAAGGAGGTTGAACTCGCTTAGCCAAAAATGTTTATTCGGAAAAAGTTCAAGCAATAGTTTATACCTCGCTTCATAATCTTCAACGTAATCTTTTTTAGATGGATCTGAATAATAATGAATAGATAAATACTCTGAGTTTCCTTTGTCGTGAATTTCAGAATTCCAATCTGTCGCTCGCTTCACACCAGAATGACCAAAAGAAACAGGAATTGAATAAGGAATGGAGGGGTGATTTGCTTTTAGGAATTCAATGAACGGAGTTATTCGATTCAAGTATTCATTCGCAGTTGGAAAGTAATTCACGTAGGCCGGAAGGAACAGTTCGTTTCCCAATTCAACACCTTCAATTTTTAAGTTGCTTTGCAAAAGTGTTGAAATAAGATATTCCAATTCTTGAGGCGTTCCCGTTATGACATTAGCCACAAGCAAAACCGAGGCGTTAGTTTGTTTGGCTAATTCGATAAATGGAATAAGGTAGTTTGTGGAGTCGCCAGAGAATTTAGCCAATTGGTTGCTTAAGGTTTCGGGAGCCTTGCCTTCAAGCTTCTCAAATTCACTGGGTATTAATCCGTAGCCACCTCCGGTTGGATGATAAAAATTGCCAATGGTTCCGCCAGGGAAGCGAAGAACTTCAGCGTGAAGTGAGGAAATCAATTCAATATCTTTTTCATTAAGTGGAATATGAAAGGTATTGCTTGTATTGAATCCTAATTTTTTGTGCGAAGCATTTCCCACTTTAATCGAATTCAAGGATTCGGGAATGGAACAAACTTGTTTCGAAGTTTGTTTGCAGCTGTTTTGTGTCGAACAAACAATGGCCAGTAAAACAAGCTTAAGCAATATTTTCATCAGATGATTGTATTAAATCAGTATTCGAGTTATTGCTATTTAACTTGTAATAGGCGTAGAGTATTGAAATAATTATCATGCTGTTCGCAGCATAGAAAATTGTTTGTCCAGCGGTTAATGAATCCAGAAAGGTATAGAGTAAAAAGTAACTGAGCACGATGAAGAAATGATCGTGTTTTTGGTCTTTGGTTTTTCTAATGTAGAATGCGCCAAAAATAAATTGGAAGTGAAGGAGCAATGTTCCGACAATTCCAAAAACATACAGTTCACCAATTAATCCAATGTCAGACGGGAAGAAATATCCGAATATGTTTTCGTACCCGCCATTCCATTGGTTACTCAATTCGCCATTTCCGAAATAGGGATTTTTCGCAATGTAGGGTAGGGCAATAGCAATCTCTTTTGAACGAATGTTAGTAGATGCTTCGTTCGTTTCTTCACCTGAGAATGCTGTGATTAAATTCGAGAATTTTTCGAAATAATTCGTTTGAACAACTTCTAAAAACAAACCAATGGAGAAGGAAAAGATGATGGAGATTAATCCATACTTAATTTTATTTGAAGGGAAAATTCGTTTTAGAAAAAAAATGATAAATGTGAGGCCGAACAATAGAATGATCGATCGGTCTTGACGTACAAAAAACAAATAATACAAAAATGGAATAGCGTATAGCCCGTCGAGAACACGCTTGCTTCGAAAGAATAAAATACCATAATAAAGAAATCCGAATACCATGAAGGTCATTACGAATTTATAAATGTAACCTCCTTTCAAGGGGTTGAATCCAACAAAATCCGTAGCTAAATATTTCTCAGGATCAATAAAAAGAGGAGTTACAATAAATAGAAAGAGACTTAGCCAACAAATAAGAACGAATGATCTTTCAATGTATTTGAGTTCTGTTGTTGATTTTATTTGATAGGCTATAACAATTCCAATTAGAAACAAATAAAAATCTCTTTGGTGAATGAAACCGTGTTTAAGGGGTTGGCCAAACTCAGTATATGCGCTTAGACTTCCAATAACAGGAAACAAACACATGGCCAAATTCAAATACAGGAAATTCTCTATTTTCTTTCTAGAATAAAATT
>Ga0114971_10000433_pt1 | contig 27225 bp, 16 predicted proteins | sample M_140625_MF_Meta_FD_87320 | JGI IMG/M metagenome (GOLD analysis project Ga0114971, IMG submission 87320) | Freshwater microbial communities from Lake Montjoie, Canada to study carbon cycling - M_140625_MF_MetaG | ecosystem: Environmental > Aquatic > Freshwater > Lake | place: Lake Montjoie... | reverse complement strand
TCGTGTAACAGCTAATATTACATACAATGGTTCCTCTAGTCAATCAAATCCCTTTACTGCAGGCACTACACCAGCTGGCCCCACGAATCTAACTCCATCTTTGAATACAACATCTGGATTTACAGTCAGCTGGACAGCTGGTACCGGTGCGACAAGTTACACTTATAAATTAAATGGTGGTACTGCTACCTCTATTGGTCTAGTCACAAGCTATGCTTTTAGTGGATTATTAGCAGGATCAACCAACACGGTAGTTATAACAGCAGTTTCATCCTATGGTTCTACGGATTCTACAAGTCTTACAGCATACACCCCTCCATCGGATATCACAATTGCTTCTCAATCTAGTACTTCTCAGACAGGCTTTACAATCAATTGGACTGGAGGTACAGGTACAGGTGCAATTACGTATAGTTACACATTGAATGGTGGCACTTCATATACACTTGGCACACAGACTTCAACAAGTGCGGTGTTTACTGGATTATCCGCAGGAACACCCTATGCGGTTATTGTAACCGCGACATACTCTGGATATTCTACAGCTTCTTCTAGTTTTTCAGCATTCACGCTTCCATCTGCCCCAACTTCCCTTGTCTTTTCAAGTGTAACCCCAACCGGAGTTACAGTAAGCTGGTCAGGAGGAACGGGTGCATTCATATTCACCTTCACCTTGAATGGCCAAGCAACAACTCCTGTAAGTACAACTGCAAGCCCTGTCACCTTCACTGGTTTAACTGCGGGGAAATCCTACGCTCTCATAATCACTGGTACAGCCAACGGTCTTTCAACGAGTTCACCTACTTACTATTTTTCAACGACCTACACTACGTTTTCGCCTACTAGCTTGCAGAATCTGCAACTCTGGTTTGACTCCTCTAAAATAACGGGTACCAATGGTTCAACGATTACTGGTACATCGTGGGCAAATCTTGCAGGAACGAGTTATAGTCTTATAGCCAATGGTACAAATACCTTCCCAACTCTTTCAACTGGAGCGAATGGTCTGAATAATCTAAATATTGCCTCATTTTCCGCAACGAATTCTCTTAAAATTAGCCCATCGTATAGTGGGCTTAGTACAATGGTGTCTTCATCACAGTCATTCTTCGCGGTTTCAAGGCAGACAGGTGTAACAAACGGTGCAGTCTTCGGTAGCTCCGATTACAGTGATTTATATCCATATTCCAGTGCAAATAAACAAACAATGAGTCTATCAGGTTTACCGAATACTGTCAATCAGATTGCTTGGACAAGTACAAATCCGTCAAATAACAGTTGGATAAAAACAAGTGACGCATATTTTACAATACTATCATCTACCTCAATCACTGGTACTAATATACCTGGGTGGTCCTCATTAATATATTCAGCGGCCTCTTATACAAATGGATGTTATATTTCATTTACTGTTCCAAGTACTACAACTGTGATAGTCGTTGGATTGACAGATAATCTTACACCGAATGCTTGGAATCCAAGACAAGGGTACTATATAGATAGTACGAGTGCTCAAGTTATAATGAATGGAGCTCAAAATGGACCTGGTCTTTCTTATACACCGAATTCTACAATATTTACGATTCGTCATGATGGTACGAATATAATATGGTCTATGAATGATTCAAGTGGAAATACACGTACAGCAAGTACAGCAAGATCTGTAGGACTTCCCTTGTATGCTGGAATCGCAACTGGAGGTAGTACTGGAACATTCCAAGTAGATAATATAAACTTTAGTGCGACGATTCCGAGCCTTTGGTCAAGTGTAACACCTGTAGGTACAACTTTTACAATTAAATCACAAACATCTATTTCGTTTAATTCAACCGTTAATACTGGTTGGAATGCATCCGCTTATGCTGGACCTTTTACAACTCCGTTTTATTTCTCCTTTACAACGAATATAACAACAGGTCCCTTAATTGCTGGATTATCGACATCATTTACACCAAATGTATGGAATCCAACGTATGCATTTAATATGGATTCTTCAACTGGTGTTCATCAAGATACAAATAATACATATAATCCATCCTATACAGTAACACCTTCAACGATTTTTACAATGGTATACGATGGTGCAAATATTATATGGTATGTGAATGGAGTTTCAACAAGAAGTGTAGGGGTAACCGCAGGAATAAGTCTATATATAGTATTTTCAATTGGAGGAAACTATGGAAACTATCAAGTCAATAATATTTCCTTCGGAACAATCTATATACCTCCTCTTAGCAATACCTCCTGGGATTTAGTCAGTATAACGCGCAGCTCAACTAACTTACTGAATATGTATTTCAATGGCCTACTCATACCCTATTTCACGAATCGCATTTCAAATCCATTGCGTAATTTACAAATGAATGGCTACAATGGCTCAAATCAGCTAGGTACAGCGCAAATCGCTGAAGTCCTCTTCTTCAATACCATCCTAACTCAATACCAGCGCCAGATTGTAGAAGGCTATCTCGCCTGGAAGTGGCAACTCCAATTCAACTTGCCCACAGGCCATCCATTCTATACCAAGCCGCCTCTGAATACACAGGTTGTATGGAGTCCTACGAATATACCGTCTATGCAACTCTGGTTAGATGGCCTAGATCCTCTCAACACTGGAATTGCACCGGCATCGGCATCTGATGTAAGTATCTGGTATGACAAATCAGTGAATAGCTACAATGCAACGACTGCTGTAAGTGGAACAACACCGAAGTATCTATCTGGTGTTGTCTTTGATGGCTCTGGTAATTATACTTTGGCGAATTCAGCCTTACCGAGTGCAAACTCTTCTTATGCATATTACGCAGTCGTGAGCTTCTCAAATACGACTGCAAGTCGCGGAATTATCGGTGGAGGAGGAACTGCAACAAATACTGCCTTCAATATAAGAACTCAAGTGAATGGAGCATCTGCACAAATTGTTAGTTCCTGGTCAGGAAATGACATTACAACATCTAGCGCGTTTGGAGCAAATTTCACCTTACTCTTTGTATCCTTATACTTATCTGGAAATCGCAGAAATATGTATGTGAATGGATATCTCGATGGCCAAGATACACCTGCTGTTATACGTAACCAGCCAAATACAGGAAATGTAGTAGGCTCAACAACCCTCGGTGTAAGAATGCTCGGTACAATCTATGAAATCCTTGTCTATGCTACGAATCACACGCTGGCTCAGAGACAGGCAGTAGAGGGATATCTAGCGTGGAAATGGAATCTAGTACTACCTGCCGCCCACTTTTTCTATTCAACACCTCCTGTAGTCAATCATAATATTTCCTTGATAGGCGGTCTAACTGGAGCTACAGGGGCCCAAGGAGCTACAGGTGCTCAGGGCGCCACGGGCTCTCAAGGCGCAACAGGAGCTCAGGGTATCACGGGAAATCAGGGCGCAACGGGTGCTCAGGGTGCCACAGGTGCTCAGGGCTCGACGGGCAGTCAAGGTGCACAGGGATTCACTGGGTCCACGGGTCTGTATTATACATCATTATTGACATTTTCACCATTAAGTGTAGGAGGCCTACAATTGTGGTTTGATGGAACAGACCCATATGGAGATGGCACCCAACTTACAAATAATACAACTCTTACAAAACTTATAAATAAAGGAACTGCTACAACATCTATCACAGTTTCAGGAACTCCTACCTTTGTTACAAATTTTGCAAATGGAAAGGGTGCTATAAAATTCTCAGGAGATGGAAATATAACAGATACAAGCTTTAATTTTAGTTTGGCAACAAGAAGTGTGTTCATAGTATGTAACACATACTATGGAGGAAATAATCCACCAAATGGTATATTTTTACTTGGAAATAATTACGGTAGTAAATCTGGTACTGCATACCAGGGACCCGACCCATCCTTTAATAATACCTTTGGATTCTTACAAGCCTATGGAAACGGTGGATACTATTATGCACTAGGTCCAGCTTACGGTGATGTACCACTTGGAATCTACAGTGACACAAACAACGGAACTGCCGCTGCGCTATATGTAAATGGTACGAATGTATCAAATCAAACTCTCAGCTATACACCTTCAAATTCAACTGGATTTAAGATCGGTGCGCGTGAAAGTAATACAAATCCTCTCTATGGGCATATCTGTGAAATATTAGTGTTTAATTCACCATTATCAACATCCAATAGACAAGCAATTGAAGGTTATTTAGCTTTGAAATGGGGTCTGCAGAATAAGTTAGCAACCTCACATCCAAATTATTCAATTCCCTATATAATTGCAGCAGCCGCCACCGGTGCGCAAGGTGCTAGAGGTGCACAAGGCGCCCAAGGCTCCCAGGCCGCCACGGGCGCCCAAGGCACCACGGGCACCCAGGGAGCAACCGGTACTCAAGGTGCTCAGGGTGCAAGAGGTGCCCAAGGTTTCACAGGAACTCAGGGAGCCCAAGGCGTCACAGGTGCCCAAGGTCAAACGGGAGCCCAAGGATTCACAGGTGCACAGGGTGATCAAGGTTCAACAGGAAATACTGGAGCCCAAGGTCAAACAGGTGGTACGGGTATTACTGGAACACAAGGTGCAACTGGATTGACTGGCCACACTGGCTCGCAAGGTGCTACGGGTTACACAGGTAATCAAGGGGCTACAGGAGCACAGGGTCTCACAGGTACCACGGGTGCCCAGGGTTCAAGAGGACTTACAGGAGCTCAAGGTTCCACGGGTTCCACAGGTGCCACTGGCTCTACAGGTATAGGCTTTATAGACCAAAACGGATTACCGAGTTATACAGGTACCACAGGTGCCACGGGTGGCACAGGGTCTACTGGAGCAACAGGGGCCCAGGGCTCTACAGGTATAGGCTTTATAAGCCAAACCGGCTTACCGAGTTACACAGGTGCAACGGGTGCAACGGGTAATAGAGGAGCCACAGGTGCAACTGGATATACAGGTAATACGGGAGTGCAGGGAGCCACCGGTGCTCAGGGACGCACTGGTTACAGAGGACAATACGGCCTACCTGGACCTCCTGGTTCCACTGGATTACCAGGGCAAATAGGGAATCCTGGGCAAGCAGGTCTACCTGGTCTAGGTGGGCAAATAGGCTTCCCTGGAAACTTAGGGGCTGTAGGAAGCACTGGTGAGCCTGGACTCCCTGGAAGCATTATGGCAGGGTCACCTGGTGTAGCCGGTGTAGTGGGCAATATGGGATATACAGGATTTATAGGAGCCTTGAATCCAACGGGTCTAACGGGCTATCCTGGTGTTCCAGGACAACTAGGTGAAGCTGGCCTAGAAGGGGCTGGAGGAAATATAGGATTCCCTGGTGATATAGCTAAAGCAGGTTTAATAGGAAATCGTGGATATCAAGGATATCCAGGAAGTCAGGGCCTCCCTGGGTCCTCTGGTAATATAGGTAAACCTGGTGGAATTGGCTATACAGGATTTCTTGGTCTACCAGGGTCTACAGGAAGTGTTGGATTAATAGGTATTCCAGGTGGCCTAGGTGTTCCTGGAAACCTAGGTATGGCCGGCGTTGCAGGAAATGCTGGTTTACCTGGTATACTCGGAATAGGAGGAGTACTAGGAGATATAGGTCTACCTGGTGCACAAGGTCTACCTGGACCACCAGGAATCCCTGGTACAATAGGAACAGCCTTAGGAGCTTCAGGGTTGCTGGGTCAATTAGGTGACCCAGGCCAGGTTGGTTCAGTAGGAGGTTCTCAAGGTTGGCCTGGTGCTCTAGGCTTAGTCGCTGTAAGAGGAGTGCCTGGTCAAGGAGGCATCCCTGGCCCCCCTGGTCTTCCTGGCCCCCCTGGTGTTCCTGGGCAAAAAGCGATTGCAGGAATCATAGGTGTTCCTGGACAAATAGGTGCTGCAGGGCTTCCAGGTGGAGTCGATGACCAGGGAATCACGGGTCCTACAGGCTCAACAGGAGCTCAAGGTTCGACAGGAGCTCAGGGTTCGACAGGAGCCCAGGGTTTCACGGGAGCTCAAGGGTTCACGGGGGCTCAAGGGTCCACAGGAGCACAAGGGTCCACAGGAGCACAAGGGTCCACAGGAGCTCAAGGTTCCACTGGTCACACTGGTTCTACAGGGGCTCAGGGTGCCACAGGTGCCCAAGGTGCCACGGGTCATAAGGGTGCCATTGGTGCCCAGGGTTCCACGGGTGCTCAAGGGTTCACAGGTGCCCAGGGTTTTACAGGTGCAAAAGGTGCACAAGGTGCGCAAGGTGCTCAGGGTTCCACGGGTGCTCAAGGTTCCACCGGCTATAGTGGTGCGCAAGGTTCCACGGGTGCTCAGGGTTCCACTGGATCACAAGGTGCAACAGGAGCCACGGGCTACACCGGCTCCCAGGGTTACACGGGTTCAAAGGGTTACACAGGTGCCCAGGGTTCCACAGGATATACAGGTTACACAGGTGCCCAAGGCTGGACAGGTTACACAGGTAGCCAGGGTTCGACAGGTGCCCAGGGTTCGACGGGTTCCACGGGTTCTCAAGGATTCACGGGTTCCAGGGGCTGCCAAGGGTCTACAGGAAGAACAGGACCCACGGGTTATACAGGAGCATCTGGTTATACAGGAGCTACGGGTTACACCGGTTCCACAGGCAACACAGGAGCTCAGGGGTCCACGGGAGCCACGGGATACACCGGTACGACAGGAGCCACCGGTACGACAGGAGCCACGGGTTCTACAGGTTCAACGGGTCTAATGGGTTTTACGGGTTCACAGGGAGCGACAGGTTTAATGGGTGCAATAGGACCCTTAAATCTTAATACAATGATTGTTAGCGATAAGGCTGGAAATTTGTATGTTCCAGACACTGGAAACAATTGTATTCGTATGATTGCGATATCAAGTGGCCTCGTCACTACCGTTGCAGGGCTGGCAGGGTCTCAGGGTCAGGGTCTTGTAGATGGCCCTGGTACTCTAGCCAGATTCAATCACCCACAGGGTATCGCCATAGATATCTCTGGAAACTTGTATGTAACAGATACTGGAAATAACTGTGTTCGCAAGATTACCTCTGATATGAATGTTACAACAGTGTTCCCTAATACATCGACTGATTCCTTGAATTATCCAACGGGAATTGATATTGATGAAAATGGAACTCTCTATATTGCAGATACAAGTAATAATCGTATTTGCATTATGACTCAGAATTACCAGATTAAAACAATGATAGGGTATAAGGAAGCGGGATATGCAAATGGTACAAATGACTTGGTGCATTTCAATCACCCGACTGGTATTAAGTATCACGCAGACAATGTGATTTATGTAACAGACCAATACAATAGTGTCATTCGAAAGATTGCCTTGGAAGATGTACATAGAAAGGTTCTCATAGACACCTATGCTATACCTGGAGTCCCAGCGGAAACATCATTTAACTACGCGGATATCGCCTTAACGCCTGTTTATACACAGACAGCATCACCAATGATTTCAGCACAGAATGTGAATGTTTCCAGAGGCACTAATGTATCAGGACAGCTTGGCCCTACGTTATCACGTCAGCTTGGCTCCATACCCCCTTCAATTATGGGTCACCAGCGTGGAAGAAGATAAAAATATTCTAGGAATAAAGTAAGACTGCCAATGGCAGAGGTATTAAATTTAGGCTACATCGCTTGGAAAAACGATCTAGCTTGGACAGAATCACAGAAAGGCTCACATTGGGAAAAGGCTATCCAGGGTGAGAACGAGAACTTTACTTCTTCATTAAAGGGGCTTTCTATAAAGCCCATTGAAAAGGATTTGAAATCTGCAGATATCAGCCATCCTTGGAATTATAAGGGTTTCACAATTAGACGATCCCATTTTTCTCCAAATCAGACCTGGCTTTATAAAGGGCTCAAACAGATTTGCTGGGATGCAGATATAGATTCATCTGAAACGTACTTTGCTGCGGCCGTCCAGGACCCGAAAGGGTTTGAACGATTTTCTGTAGAAATCTTTCAGATTCAAAAGGGTCAGATTTCTAAGGTGAAATCCATTCAAGGCTGTGGTCCCCAGGTGGCCTTTTATAAGGATGAATTAATCTATCTAGAATCCTCCAAGGATCTCCGATATGATTCCGTGAGAGCCTACAATCCAGGAACAGATACGGATACCCTGCTTTATAGCTTGAAGGACCCTAAGGAAAATCTTGAACTTAAGCGTGCTGAAGACGGTTCTGTCTATGTCATCGTGGATGACTTTGTAATGAAACGTGTTGGTTTCATAAAGAAACGAGTCGGCATCCTTTGGAAAGGTAAGGGCAAGGATATCTTCGTGGTGTCCAATGATACTTGGATTCTCAATCAGAAATCGTCAATCAAGGACACCATTCTTGAATCAATGTCTAAAAAGGGCAACTGGCTTGTCACACGTTCCAAGGGAATACGCACCTTATGGAATACATCGAAGGATGAACCTGAATCGATGATTACAGTCTGGGGAGAAATTAACTTTGATGCAAGAGATGTTACAAGGCTATACATAACAGATCTACGCTATGAGCCATACATAGTCGATACTACAAGCTGGACACTGAGCAATCCAGAGGCATATCCCTTTCCTATTACGCATTATCTACATCCGGCACCTAGCTTTCTAGTGTATCCTGAGGGCCCTGTAAAGGGTCTCTTAGTGACAGCCTATGGTGCCTATGGCTCTCCAACTCACGTGGGCAGCCTAGTTGAACGATGGCATCCTCTTCTTTTACGGGGGTGGGCAGTTGCATCCGTGTGTGTGCCTGGTAGTGGAGACCACGACATAGAATGGAAGGAGGCTGGTCAGCGTCTGAACCGAAAGGTAGCCATCGATAGCTTACGTGATGCTGTTCAAAACTTACAAGAAGAACTATCTATTTCACCAAAAAAGACGTGCCTCTATGGACGTTCTGCAGGTGGTCTTCTAGTCATTTCTACGGCGACCTTGTATCCTAGTTTACTAGGCGCTCTCTATGTGGAATCTCCATATGTAGATGTCTTGAGAACGATTAGCAATGAAAAATTGCCATTGACCGATTTGGAAACGAGGGAGTTTGGAATCGGAACGAATCCTGTAGATATCTTGGCCACTCAGTCTTGGAGTCCGATGGAGCATACTCCGGCTGATGGAATTCCTGAACTCTTTGTTGTTGCGAGATCTGATTCTGCAGATTTGGAGGTATTCCCTTATGAAGTTCTGAAATGGATTTGGAGAGTCAGGGGTTTAAATACAAAGACTAAACAAAAGAAGCTTCTCTATATTGACAATGGCCAGGGTCATTTTGCGACGGGCTTCAAAAGTCGCGCGGAAGACTTGGCCTTGCTGGATCGATGGTTAAACTCTCCGGATGGAATTTCTGATAAAAATTACGCGGTGCGTAGAAAAAATCGAAGTACTAAGTATAAAATGGCTCTCTCTCGCAAGAACAAGAAGAACATGACGCGCAAGAACAAGAAGAACAACGCGCCCATGATGGGCGGCCGCCGTCGCCGTGGCTCGCGCAAGTCGACGCGCCGTGGCCGCAAGGGATCCCGCCGCCATTAAGCGGTTTACCCGCCATTAAGCGGTTTACCCGCCATTAAGCGGTTTACCCGCCACTAAAGCACTTTTTAGAAAAAAGTGCGCAAAAGCTAATGCAATAAGCATAAGCCACTTGATTTTTGCGCACTTTTTTCTAAAAAGTGCACCAGTTACGAATAAATTGGCTTCGGTGCATTCCGTGTGCACCGTGGGCTTTTAAGCCCTCTCTATGTTTCGCTGTGCCATATCCTTTATTGCTCAGCAAATCATAACGGCTCTGAATTTCCTTATGCTGCTCACTTGCATTGCACCATTCTGTGACCCATCGGTCTCGCCCCACCTTCGCCAGAATCGATGCCGCGGCAATAGGCAAATAGAGTCCATCGCCACCAGGGATACACTCGTAGTTTATGTCATCCTTCGGAAGTCCTAGAACACCATCAATTAAGAGCAAGTCAGGCTCAAGTCCTGATGTACATGCTCCTAAGGCTCGACGAAAGGCTTCCTGATTGGCCCACGTCATCCCTTTCTCATCAATTTCGGTTGCACTTACTGAGCCGACCCCCCAATCAATGGCGAGAGCCTTGATGCCTGATTCAACCAGTAGTCTCTTCTTTTCAGATAATTTCTTACTATCCTTGATATTTGGCTGCAGCTCTCTATATTCATCCGTCCATTCCTCTTCAGGGGGCCAGATTACGGCTCCGGCATATAAGGGTCCCCAGAAACAGCCACGCCCTGCCTCATCAATGCCGACTTCCACGGCTTCACCGAGGGAATATGTGGTTTTCATTGTAATTATAATTTGCAATGATTCACTTGTCAATTTTCATTACTGACTATAGAGGGTCAATGAAGACAACCCAAATGTTATATTTAGTTCTATTCATAGGAATTGTTATATGGGTCGCGACAAGCACACATCTACTTGATAGAGTTGGCGAGGGCTTTCAGAATGTTCCATTGAAATCATCGGAGCCCATCATTGCAAAGGGTGTTGAACCAACAAAGTTACCTACTGAGGCGATGCCGAATCCTTTGACGCTTGATTCGATTCCCTTTGCGCCTTATGGACAGACGGCCTCAGTAGGGTCCTTCCCTTTCCAGGACCCCGCTATGTCCCCTGCCGAGCTCAATCAGATTAAGAAAATTAATGAGGAACTTCGTTCCTTCCTAGTATTCGAGGGTGCCAATATATCGAGTAGCAGTGACCCTAACGTTCAGCTTCCTTTGACCCAGCTTCGCGCGGATAGCCAGAAGTTGCAGCAGGAAAGCTCTACGCTTGAAAAGAATCCTGGAATCAAGTCGACTTTGACACAGCGGGACCTTGGAGATATTGAAGGTGCCCTGGCCTTCTTACAGAGAAAGGTACACCTGTTTGAATCATCTGGTGTTGTTTCAGACGATGTAGAAGGATTCACGGGTTCATATGATAGGGAATCAAATCCAAAGCCAAAGACGAAAGCAACAAAGGAGGATCTTCAAGATTTGCAGAAGAAAATATATGGTGCTATCTTAATCCTATCCTCAAGTGGAACAAGGGACCCTGTTGTACAGTCTCGCATCAAGCGCTTACAGGATATGTATACGGCTGTAAGCGATATGATAGTAAAACTGAATAAGGGTATTATGAAACCAGAAGATGTCCCGGTCTACAAGGAAGATATTAAGGAGCTTTTACCCTTCCTTGCGAATCCTTCTATAAAACTAGGTGATATCTTTACAAAGGGCAGTGGAAAGAAGTTGAGCCCGGTCGAGCAACAGCTTGCAAATCTTGTTGGCGAAGAGAATGCACCAGGTGTTTTTAAGAATCTGATGGATAAGGGTATGTTCAAGATGAGTATGGACCTTGGATACAATGTAGGTGATTCTAGAGCAAATTGTGCGAATGATTCAAAGGACTCATCTATCTATTCTAAGAAATTCAGCCTTCAGCCCGATGGCACAATGGGCCTAGATGACAAAGATAATAAGCTAAATTCATCACCCTACAAATCATCTGATGATGTTCCAATGCAAAATGATACACCCTTCGATTCTAGATCCCCTGGAATGGATGACCGTGCTCCAAATGGAAAGAATAACCCTTCAGGTCTTGACTGGAAGAAGAGAGGGCAGTCGATTTGCGAACAGGTTCGTCTTCGCGGCTTAGACCCCCTAGACTTTGGATGTATTCCTCAAGGGTCTCTAACATCCCCAGCGTATTCCTGGCGCGGACATACAAAGATGGTTTGCGGAAGATTAGGAGCCACAATGGATCCTGATTTACCTGTTGTCTGTGGATGCCCTCCAACAGGCTGGAAAGGCTGGAACCTCTCTTATTAGAGAGATTTTAGTATTTCATTATGTTAGATAGGGTGATGAAGTTCACTAAGATTCATTTAATATTTCTTGTAGTCATAGTCCTTAGTATAAGTTCACTAGGGGTTCTAGGCTTTGCTTATAGACAAGGATTCCTAAGTGAGGGTCTCCTTGTTCGTGTAGGGGGTGGAGAAGGATTTCGTGATCTAGATTCATATTCAAAGGCCCCGGTCTGTGGCGGTTGTAAAAAGCCCAAGCCATGTGGATGTAAGAACTCAGATAATTCAGATTCCCGGGCCTGCAATGAGTGTAATAAGCCTAAGCCTTGCGCGTGTGACAAGAATGGCAACCTCGATGCCTTGAAGGGTCTTTTCTCTAAGACCCAGCCTGCTCCTATTGCGCCCTGTCCTCGTGTGGTCGAGCCTGACTTAAGCAAGTATATTCTAAAGACGCAGGTGCCTGTATGCAGCAAGACTAAATCTGTAATGATGCCTGAAATGACAAATTATATGTTGAAGACCGAGTGCCCACCTGTACCTGACTTGAGCAAGTATGTTCTAAAGAGTAGCATACCTAAGCCCCAGCCAGTCATCATTGACAACAGTTCTTGCAAGAAGGATGCAGGTGAGTGCCCCCCTTGCCCGAGACCTCGTTGCCCAACGGTGACGTGCCCTGCGCCGACGAAGTGCCCGCCACCGGCTCCCTGCCCACGCCCAGTCTGCCCACCTACGGTAGTGAAGTGCAAGTCAGAGGAGGTGAATCAGCCGACAGTACGCCCATTCTTGGCTCCTCTTAATATGGGATCGTTTGGATCTGCCTAGGGACTTTTTAGAAAAAAGTCCGCAAAAATCCCTAGGGACTTTTCAGGCGCAGCCATCAAAAAAAGTGCAGTGCAGTAAAAATCTGCAACTTAAAAGAACTCCTTATATATTTAGCATTGGATGCAATCCATTCCTAAATTTGTAATTAATTTGAAACGAAGACCAGATAGACTCAAACAATTCTATGATCGTTGTCCATTCACAGATGTCATTGCAATGAATGCCTTTGATGGACGTAGCCCTCAAGATGAGCCTGAAGACGATTTGAAGCTTTTTTCTAAGTTAAACTGCAACCTTTCAGGAGAAAAGGCCCTCTTTGTAAGTCATTTACGTATTTACCAGGAAATTGTAAATAAGGGTTATTCATCTGCTGTTATCTTTGAGGACGACGCAGAATTTTGTGAAAGCTTCTTAAAAAAATACGTAATAAGTACCAAACATGTTCCAGATGATTTTGATTTACTCTATATTGGTGGACGATTTGCACCTCATTTTACAATGAATCCATCAACCTACATTCAAAGCGCAAGAAATCTTGTAAAGTACAGATTTGATATACCCTGGGATGGTCATACAATGGATAGAACAACTCACGCCTATATTATATCGAATTCTGCAGCAAAGCGACTTCTTGAGCAATTTCATTCATCCTATATGGACAATACACCAATTGACCACTGGATTATGCGATTTTTTGCAAGAACTACAAAACAGATTTACAGTGTCTTACCACTCTTATGTCATTCGCCAATGGTATCCGATTCGGATATACGATGAAGGCGCTAACCAATAGTCTCCGCGCTCATAAAATAACAAATTATCTGTAGATGGACACCCGATTCTGGGGCCCCTCCGGTTGGAGGCTTCTTCATAGCATAGCCTTTGCCTATGATCCTAAAATAGACAAGGCATCTACCAGATTCTTATTTCACTCCCTACCCTTTGTTTTACCTTGCAAATTCTGCCGCACGAGTTTGTCCGAGTATATGGATGAGCTACCCTTAGAACCAGCCTTGCAATCTAGAGATACCCTGACTCGATGGCTCTATAAGATTCACAATAAGGTGAATGCGAAATTGCGCTCCCAGAAAATCCAGGTTCAGGAGGACCCGCCCTTTGAATCGGTAGAAACCTTTTACACGGAACTTCTTTCGCGTGGTTGCTCTAAGACAGAGTTTCCAGGTTGGGACTTTCTCTTTTCCATTGCCGATTTGCATCCTACGTCTAGAGCCGCACGTCAGTCAGTACCTATACCCGGCACACCCCCGTGTGATGAGCTAAACACCATGGATGAAAAGAACAAGCGCAATTGTTTAACACCTGAGGAAAGACTTCCTATTTATAAGGCCTTCTGGATAAGTCTCGGCAAGTGCCTACCCTTTAAGGAGTGGCGCCGATCCTGGTCTACAGTTCCACCGAAAATACTTGAATCAAAGGATTCTACGATGAAGTGGCTTTGGGCAACTCGCTGTAAGATGGAATCCGACCTTGAGCTCTTGAACAGCTGCAAGTATTCATCCTTGTGCAAGAATTTGAAGACTCACAGAAGTGGCTGTAATAAGTCACGTAGAGCTAGAACTTGCCGAAAACGTAAAGATAAGTAGATATGATAAGTGGTATAGAATTAACAGGATTCCAATGGGTACTGTTAATACTATTGGTCTTTGGATTTTGTCATTATTTATGGCTTATCTGGAACAAATATCTGAAGAATAAATCTACGAAGGCCAGTGATACACTTATGGAAAAGCCTGAAAACACTTTAGAGCAGATTACCAATGATTATAAAGAAGATTCTATATCTGTATCGTCTAGCATACCATCAACCTTTGCAAAACATAATGTAAAGATCGCAATTTTCAATGGACTCCCCTTTCATTTTGAAATGTTTGGGTATATTATCTATTTCTGTAAATTGAATCAGTATGATTTAACAATTTATTCAGTGGATGATAGCAAACACGGTTGGAAAGAAATATATCTTGAAATGTATTCCAACTTAGAATGGAAAGATCCAAGTTTATTTGGTTCAGAGTATATGAACTATGATTACATAGTGCTAACGACGGATGATGATAATAAATTCCCAGAGAAACTTAATTATAAGAATAATGTAATATGTATTGACCATCATTATACAATAAGGAGACCTAGTATTGATCATTCTTTTCATATAGCAACAAGGCCATTTTCAGATAATTATAGAAAATGGGGACTCCCTTGTTATCCAATCGTTCAAACTATTTTAGAAAAAGTAAATATGCTTAGACCTGCAGAAGCAGCCAATACTATACATATTGCAATTATAGGTGGTAATAATAATTATGAAATAGAACAAATTAATCGTCTTTCTAGTTCATCAAAGATGTGCTTACATATTCTTGCTAGAAAAGTGAACAGTGACTTAATAAAAGCATTAAATAAAAAATTTATATTATATATACACGAAAATAGCTCAACAAGTGAAATGCTTGAGATTCTTAAAGAAACAAAATATCTCTTATGTGATATGACTCGAAATAAAGATCATATCAACGGAAAGTCTATGTCTGGTAGTCTTCCGCTTGCATTTTCGAATTTAAATACATTAATATTATCAACGATGAATAACAAAATATATAACTTCAAGTCTGCATATACATTTGAGCTTGATTCAAACGAGCCAATTGAACTGAATTCTAAAGTAGAATCTGCACAGATTGAGAAAATATACCAAGAGAGAAACTCACTCATTCAATCGTTCCATAATCATATGAATGCAATAATCAATCAATAATAAACTCCGGTTCATACTTTCTTTCCGAAAACGTAAACATAAGTAGATATGGTATTTGGTATAGAATTAACAGGATTCCAATGGGTACTGTTAATACTATTAGTCTTTGGGTGTGGTCATTATTTGTGGCTCATCTGGGACGATAAATATACTCCTTTGCAATCTGGCTTGAAAGAAGGCTTCACGAATGATGATTCAAGCGAAAGCACCGAATCCGATAAATCTCAGATTATCTGGTTTGAAAACGAGGAACTCTACGATGACTTCTACGCCTCCGTCTATGATAATCTGACGCAACTTGCTGGAAGATATCCGCAGGAAGTCTCCTTGATTATGCACCAGTGGAAGAAGACAAACCAGGCCGATACAATGGATATTCTTGATTGCGGCTGTGGCTCAGGGATCGCCTCCGTTATGTTTGCGAAACAGGGTGTCAATTCAATCATAGGTCTTGATAGGAGCGAATCTATGCTCCGGCGTGCAAGAGCTGTCACGTTACCAGCGGGTGGACTACCTAAGGAACAGTCCGATTCCGTGAGTTTCTTGAAGGGAGATATGAACAATGAGAACACCTTTTCGCCAGGGCAGTTCAGCCACGCGGCCCTACTATTTTTCACGGTGTATTACTCAAAGGATACAGTGGGTGTTTTCAGAAATCTCTTTTACTGGATAAAACCAGGCGGTCAGATTGCCATAGAGGTTGTGAACAAGTATAAGTTTGACCCCTTGCTAGAGGCGGCCTCTCCTTTTACAGGACTTACAGTGCAGAAATATTCCAAGAAACGTGTAACAAAGAGCAATGTGGAATTCGACAAGTTTTCCTATGAGGCGGAGTTTGATTTGCAGGATCCCATAGCGGAATTCAGAGAAGTCTTTCGATTCAAGGATAAGTCTGTGAGAAGACAGCGCCACACGTTCACTATGCGCGATATCAATGAAATTGTTCACTTGGCGCAAACGGCGGGATGGACCTACAATGGTTATATTGACTTGGTGACAGCTGGATTTGAATATGCCTATGTCTTAATATTCAATCATCCATAGATACCGGTAAGTGCCAAAGTTAAAGTGCTACGCATATCCCCATACGTTAGGCTGCGTAGCAGCCTAATGATATTGGAGTCTCATAATCTTTGGTACACTTACCTTAAAGTGAAGTACTTAAATTAAGCACTTCACGGTAGCCTATTCCTCTTCATCTTCATCTTCTTCTGTTTTACGAACTACACTTCTATCATAATGAACTGTATTTAAGATTCGTTCTCTTCTCTGCAAAGCCTTATTTGCAGCCATTGCAGATGGATTACTTGAAAATATTGAAGAATGATTTTGTACAATTCTACGTACAGGATTGTTATAGTTCATCTGTGCTCGAGTCGCCATTTTAGCTGCCGCAACAGCAGCCGCAACAGCAGCAGCAACCGCCGCTGCCTTACTTGCAGCTCTAGATGTATCGCTGGTTAAACTCGATTTCACTTGAACTTGAGCTGCTTGTTTATATACAGGCTGCGCTAAAGCTTGCGTTAAAGGTTGATTTATAAGTTGTGTATCTAGATTCTCCTCTACAGCAATTGGCTTTGCAATATATGAGTCCTCATCTCTATCCTTAAAATACTCTAAGCACTGTGAATTTATAAGAGCATCAGTGCATTCCCAGAATCCACAATTGTTTTTTAAAAAGCTATTGACTAACTGAATATCTTTTAATATCTTATATCTTGAGGTATATCTTCGATTCGTAATGACCCCGTGAAATAAATGATAGACGGTTGATTCTAAAAAAGTAATTCTAGGAGGATGTATCTGTAAGAGTTCTCTATACTTATTATAAGGTTCCTTAAGAAACGTGTAAATTGGATTGGGTGATTCAGACGGTGACTTATTCAATATCGCAGTATAGAATAATGAATCCCCCCCACCTAAAACACAGGCGTCAAAGAAACCACCTATTTTCGAAAGATAATCTCTGCGTATAGCCCAACCGTAGCCATATCCACGTTCATTTGCATCCTTATGAGTTGATACAACGGTATCGATAGGTGTATAGGATTCATTTAGTAAATGGGCAGTTTCAAAGGGATGAACTAAGTCATGAGAATCTAGCATTTGAGAAAGTCTATCTAGCCAATCTGATTTATCAAATATGATATCTGAATCTAGAAAACATATCTTTGTATATTCTTGAGGAATCTCTTTTTCTAGGAGGTTCCATAGATTTTCCTTATAAAATAAAGGAGAGTTTGAATATAATTGCAGGGATGAATTATGTAAAACGGGTTTTTGATTTCCTATAACCATTTCGGCAGAATAACAGGGAATACCAGCTAAACGCAATTTATTCTCAAAGAATAGTAAATTCTGTATAGGCCTTACATATCCACAAGAATTGAAATAGGCAAAGGCTACACAGATATCCTTGTTTTTAGGATGTAAATATGGATTATGCAAGATATGGCTACTACTAATATGTGAATCATTTTGATTCGTTCCACCATTATCCTCATTTCTATCTACAAAATACTTGTAGAATTTCAGATTTAATACAGGGTTATTTAATTCCCAAAAGCCATCGGCATTCTTAGAAAATACGGAATCCCAGGAATCTTGTATGTTTTCTATGATTTCAGAACGTCTATCATATTGCCTATTCTTAAAAGTTCCGTGATACAAATGAAGTGTATCACAATGCAAATATGTCAAAGAATATTCAAGATTTGAAATCAGATTATAATAATCTTGCACTTGTTTATATATAAGTGAATATGCGGAACTAGTAATCATAGTATGATTCTTCATTATACATCCACAGAATATCTGATCACTGGACCCTAACATATTTGTATCAAAGAAGCCGCCAATCTTTGAAAAGAATGAACGCGTGATAGCCCAACCTAAGCCAGGTGCACTTCTTTTTATATTGTTATTATGAATATATTTTCTTGCAATATGCGACATTGTTTTTGGATTACTGTGATCACTTGTTGCTTCATTGTATGATATATCTAAATATGTAAGTACACTGAAGGGATGTACAATATCGTGTATATCAAGTAGCCTTGATAAGGTATCTACCCAATCAGGTCTTTGATAAATAATATCTGAATCTAGGAAGCAAATCTTCGTATATTCTGGTGGTATTTCTTTTTCTAGGCGATTCCAAAGTGCTTCCTTATAGAAAAGACTTGATTTTGAGTAGACACGTAGGGTTGGATTTTCTAGCATAGGAGGCTGATCTCCAATAACCATTTCAATGGAGAAATATGGAATGTTAGCTAGCTTCAGTTTATTTTCAAAGAATAATAAGTTTTGAAAGGGTCGTATATAGCCACATGTGTTAAAAAAACAGAAGGCTACACAGATATCCTTTCTTTTTGGTTGTAAATACTGGATATGAATATCCATTTACTATATCTGACTATTTAAAATTCTTCTATATAAAATCAAGTATATTATGCACGATACACTTTGTAAACAAGTGAAGGCGCATATTGATACCTCAGATTCAAGTGGAAACTATAGTGGCTGGTGTTATCATTTGGAAAAGGGAGTGTTGCCCTTAAGAGTTAAAACGGAGAATGCTTCAACTGAAGTAACTCCTAGAGAACGCCTAGATGTTGCATCCTTTTTCAAGAAGCCTCTATTGAATATGTGTGGATGGACAACAAATGTAAATCTAGAGCTTGACTCTGCTCTAGAAATCAACATTGATGGTACGTGGACTCCTATTCTAGAAATGAAGAAGTCAAGGATAGATGCAACAGAATTAATGAAACTCAATTTATTTACCCCTTATAAGCTACCTACCTTTATTGTAGTCGATAACTTCTATAAGAATCCAGAAGTCATTCGAGAATTCGCTTTAAAGCAGGATTTCCAGGAGAACCCTGGATTTCATAAGGGTAAGCGCTGTATCAATCCTATCTTTCTTTTCCCGGGATTAAAGGAGCAGTTTGAGAAGATTCTTTGCGGAAAGATTGGTGATTTTACGAAGTACGCTACAAATGGATGTTTTCAGTATTGTATCGCGGGTGAGCAGGCGGTATATCACTGTGATACGCAACAATATGCAGGTGTTCTCTTTCTAACGCCGGATGCACCCCCTGAAACAGGTACACGATTCTATAGGTCGAAGGCGACCAAGAAGATGAAGGTGGGGCCCTACGAATATGGACAGGTCTTTCCTACGGGTCATCTTGATTCCACGCCTTTTGAGCAGGTGGATGTCGTTGGAAATGTCTATAACCGTCTGGTGTTATTTGACGCAAATATGATTCACGCGGCCCCCCTTTACTTTGGAAATGACTTGAACAATGGTCGTCTATTTCAGCTTTTCTTCTTTGACTTGGAGGTTTAAATATTTTAATGTCTTAGCATTTATAGAGATGGAGATTCTTGCTGGACTCATTTACACAGGTATTATCGCAGTTCAATCGGTGGTATGCCTAGTAAGCTCTTGTAGAACAAATGAGCGAATTGATGAATTGAAGGCGACTGTAGAGAAAATCTCTAAAAATGCATCTGCACGGATCATAAAACTTGAAAATAGTCAGTATTATTTACCACCTTCACCATCTGCTCCTATGATGTATGATTCTCAGCCGAAAATGTATCTTGCTCCGCAACATAGTCAGAATCCAACTCCGCAACCCACGGTTTATGGTTCATTATAATTCATAGAACGGGGAATAGATGGCTCAGGTTCAGCATAATGTATTTCAGGAGGGATTAACCCGTGGTAAGGCTCATCTAGCTCACGATCCTGCAAAGTCCTATTTCTATGTGGAGCATCCTATAGAGGGCTGGCGTGTGTATCTCCGTGGAGTCTGCTTCATTCACGAGGAAGGCCATCCCTTCGATGCGAAGCGTTTTCTAGTTGTGAAACGAACGGAGGCGGATGCATCAGGGAAGTCTTGGGAACCCCCGAAGGGTCAGATGGAAGGCAAGGATGCAAAGCAGGGTCGTACCCATATAGAAAAACTCATTAAGGAAAATGTCCGGCGTGAAGTGTATGAGGAAGCGCACATTGGTATTCTACACAATCTAAGACATACTGGTCTTATTTTCCAAGGAAGAGAACCGGATTATCCTGCAAATACCTTTTTCCAGTACCACGTGTTTCAGGGATTTACGCCAAGCAATGTCATTCAACGAGGTCTCTCGTGGTTCGCCTGGCTGAAGGAGCACCCGAAGTATTTTGCACGGATGAAGCGGGATAAAAAGGAGAAGGATGCCTTGCGCTGGTTTGACCCCAAGGAGACACGACTTATGGGTCGCTGGTCTCCAGCCATCGTGGCCTTGTATTTGTCGCATTTTCAGGCCCTAGTATAGAATGGAGATCACTGACATCGCCCTTCTTGCAATATCTTCTATAATCATTGCTGTTTCAGCAACAGTTATAGGATATACAAATTGCAAGTGCCGCAGAATACGACCAGATGAACAAGTAATGCCTGTAGTTACGGAATGGAAAACCCCCAGTCCTAAATAGATGAACTACAAGATACTCCTTGTATCCTTGGCCGCATTATGTATCCTTGTTTATTTGCAGCGAATCCTTCGGCCCATAGATGGCTTCGCTGCAACAAGCCCAGGCACAATGGTGCAACTACGGACAAGTCACGTGCCGACGGAGGAAGATGAGTATTATTATAAGCACGTCTATCCGAAGATTGTTGCGCGGGAAATACGTAATATGACCGAATCAGATTTGTAAAAAATATTGCATAAATATAGATGCCAAAGCCAGGCAGTATTAAATCTGTGTATGTAAAGGGTAGCTTTATCAATGGAACCCGCAGAAAGGTTCCGTCTGGAAATGACTTGCCCGACCTGGAAGTTAAATCACTAAAACAACTCATAAAAGAGCATCCTACGTTGAAAAAGATTTTTAAGAAGGTTACAATCAAGGATCCTCTACCACCGCGTGAATCAAGGTCTTTGGCAAGAAGGGCTACGGTGGAATTAAGGGCTCAGGAAAGGGCCAAGGAAGAAGCCATAAAAAAGGCGATTCAAGATGAGCAACGCAAGGCGAAGGCGGATCTCGCCAAGGCGCGTAAGGAAAAGAAGGAAGCCGAAGATAGGCTCAAGGAGGCCAAGGAAAAAGAAGAATCTGAGGCTGCGGCTTTAAAGGCCTTAGAGGAAGCCAATGAAAATGAAAGAAAGGCGGAAGAGTTTAATGCGGCGATGGATAAATTGGCGACATCCTATAGCACGTTGCATATAGGTGCACCCTTTCTATCTACAGGGCGTTCACACCCTTGGCAAAACAGAGGAAAAACGGTTGTAAAGCACGGGGGTCGTAGAACACGCAGACTAAAAAGAAAGTGTGATTAAACTACTGTATGAAAATTATAAGTTAAGCACTTTTTAGTGCTAAACTTTTAATTTACCGTGGAGTGCTTAAATTAAGCACTCCTAAGTGGTGCCACCAAGTGACAAACAAGCACACTTAATAGTGCTGCGCACAGCACTCGCAAAGCGAGTGTTGACATTAAGGGTTCTTAAGTTTGGCACTTGGCGGTATATTAAATCTTACTTCTTATTCTTACGTGTCTTTCTAGCTTTCAAGACTCTTGATTTTCTGGTTTTCCTGAATCGTGAGTATTTACCGCCTTCAGTACGTCTAACAAGAGGTGGACCACGTATTCCACTTGAATTATTTGACATAGAATTAGCTGCATTTGCTGCATTCGCATTTCCAAGACCCTGTGTATCTTGAGCTGGTGTAGGAGGTACAGATTGTCCTGATGCTGCTAATCCAACACCTGCAGCACCCGCTGGTGTAACGAATTCAAGTCTACGTAATTTACGTGGTGGAGAAGCTTCATTAAATCTAGTTTCTTGCCTCGCCTTCGCTTCAGAAATAGCATTTGCAGTAACTTTCGCAAGTTCTGCACCCTGAGCTAATACATTCAGACCAGATTTATTGGCCGCCTGAACCAGCATTCCTAAACCTTCACTTGGTTTTATCTCATAATATTCATTATAAAAGACAACAAGTGGTAACTTCTCTATTCTATCTATCTCTCTATAGTATTTAATTAATCTATCATCCAATGGTACTTCACGTATATATATAAAATGATTAAATATTCTGAATATAAAATCTTCAAAGTCTTGAGGACGAGCATGAAGATTAAGTTTTGTACGCATATCCCATAATAAAGTATTTTCAGATAAATCGATTGCTTTTCCATCTTGTTTCAAGGTTCCACCACGGAGTATTTTATAGCCTCCTTCATGATTCGAATTATTACCGCGTGTCTTTCTTCTAGTATTACCTTTTTTATTTGCTGTAATTAGTTTCTGTATCATACTTCCAAACGATAATCCTGAATTAAATATAATATCATCGTCTTCTAATTCAGGACAATTCACAAATAATGATTGTAAGGGTGATACAACTCGAAGCCTTTCATTAATAGGTGTCTTAACAAAATACTTTACTAATTCGTCCTTATATAATGCTGGATCCATATCTGTATCAACATCCTCTGCTAAATCTGTAGCTTTGTCAATTTTCTCAAGTATTTCCTTAAATAATTCTCTTAGTTTATCAAATACAAATATTTTATCAGCTCCAAGATAAAATCCTCCTGCAATTGCCCTATTTATATCAAGCTTCACTTTACGATTATTTGTTACACAAGCATTCAAATATGACTGTCTAAGTTGTATATTCGCCTCATCCTCATCTAACTGGGATAAATAAATAAGGATTCTATGTCCAATTTTACCAAGTTTTGGACTATGATCTTGTACGCAGGCCTGTAAACCCATTAGGCGAGACCGAGCCGCGACAACATAATCTGTAGTAAAGATACAATTTGAATATCTAGCTTGATCTTCATCTCTATGTAAGCGCGTCATATTGATAATAGCAAACAGAATCTGTGAAAAATCAGATAATTCCTTTGCTATTATATATTTCTTTATTTCATTTCTACCCTCTTGCGTATTTTCTTGTTTATTTATAGCTTGATTTTTTTGTTCATTTCCCGCATAGTAATCAATAGGTGTATGCGTACTTACGGATGAAAAAGATGCATCCCTTATATCTAGAAACCCATTACCATTTATTGCAATAACAACCATACATTTACTCTCTGGAAGCATCCAAGCATTAAATTTTAGATTAGGAAATCCGAGATTTTCAAAGATAGAATTCTCAATTGTTATCTGTTCACCAATACTAGGAAATAGCTTAGTCTTAGGCTTAGTAGGTTTATATCTTCTTGCAGGGTCAATAAAGGAACCAGGTGTAATCCATGTTGTAGCATTTTCAATAATTTCCGCTGGATTATATCCAGAATCATGATAAACATTTATAATATCATCAGGTATACGTGCAGATATGTAGCCCCCTCCTGGCTTTGTTAGCATAGACTCTTGTATTGCAAGTTTACCAAGAACTTTAGCCTTAAAAATATCATTGTTTATTATTTCAAGTGTGTCTTTTTTTGGATTTAGTTTAATTCTACCAAATAATTCCTGCATTGCAGCTCTGTAAGCATCTTTCCTTGTATCAACTTTAATATCACTCGCGTTAGCGTCTTTTTCAATATCAAGAACATTTATTTTGGCATTTAATTCACGTAAATCATCTTCATCGTCAATATATTTTTTTTGAAATTCTTGAATGTAATCAAATGCAACATTAACTATATCATCCATCTAATAAGTCTCAAGATAAAAAAAATTAGTTGCCGATATTAAGCTCAGATGCGATCCATCTTATCCGCCACCGCCTTCACCAGGCTCTTCTCTAGAAGCTTATTCCCCGCCGCCTTGTAATCAAAGGTACACGAATGGGACTCTGCATACCGGTGCTTTGAACAATAGAAGCCCTTACATTGACAGGCAAAATCGCTGAGAACGAGTTTTGCCTTACAATCGGTACCCTGACACCGCTTCGGTCTTAGTTCCTTTTTATCGCTTGAATCATTTTGCGAAGGCTCGGGGACCCTTGGCTTCACGTTCTCCATGGCCTGAACCATATTGTCCATATCCGCCTTCGCCATCTCATCAAGAAGACTCGCTAGGTAATCCATATCAATTGGCATCTTCTACTATATCCGGTATTGCGTAAGTATTAAGTCGCCGAATTTCAATTTTTTAAGTAAGCAGCAATGTTCTGGAAAGGTAAGATACCAGTCCTAACACACGTAGAAGCCTATTTGATGAATCGCGACTTGGCTCTTGCGACTAACTTACCTCTACCAGAGATACCTATTGATCCGATTGTAGGGGGGTGTAGGGTAGGCGTTGCATCTGTAGATGACTGTCAGGGCATTTCAAACTTACTGAACGAATGGTTTGAAAAGGGAAAAGTCCAAACGAAGGTATCTGCAAAGTGGATTCGGGCAACTTTCTTAGATAACGCCGCAATCTGGATTGTCGCCAAGGATATCCGAGGAACTGTTCGCGCCTGTATTTCCAGTTTCCAGATCACGGCTCCCTATCCGAATGCCTTGTCACGTTGTGGCGAGATGCATCCTTGGGGTCTAGTGGATTGGTTCTGTGTGCACCCCCTTTGGAGAGCGAAGGGAATTGCATCCAATATCTTGGAAACCCTTGATTACATTACATATAAGCTGGGGCGAAAGGCGCACGTTTTTTTGAAGGAAGGTTACCCCTTGCAATTCCCACTAATCCCTGTGTATACAACAGTCTTGAAATATCGCCGGGCTGGGTCATCTAAAGTAAAACAAATGCGCGAAGGAACTGGTCTCTTAATACACGATTATCATTGTATTGAACGGGAATCAGGTCTGCCTATGATTCGTATAGAAGGTCATCATAATCAAACAGATTTACAACAATGGGAAAATGCCTTGGACAAGGAGTTACCTGAATGCTGGGTCTTTGTATCGGGGTCTACCTTGGTAGATATGGGTAGAGGCTGGAAGCCAGACTCGCTCGTATCTATGTATGCATTTCGTTGGATTCCTGGGAAGTGGCTTACTACAAAACCGAGTCAGGATATTCTTTAACGGCGACGGCCTCCTGTAGAAGCTGCTGGAGGAGATGAAGGTCCAGATGAAGGTCCAGATGAAGGTCCAGGTGGAGGTCCAGATGAAGGTCCAGGTGAAGAGACAGGGGAAGCAGGAACAACTGCCGCTGCCGCTGGCTTCACTGGACCCTTGGCCTCATCTGAGTTCTTCCAAGCCTTCAAGCCTCCCTGATAGATTTCCTCGCATCCTGAATAATAATCAATTAACAATGCCCGCGCCTGTTTCGTCAATTCATCTAGAACAGGAAACCCAGCAAACAAAATCTCCGCACGAGGTCCTTCCACCTTCCAGCGTGGTCCATCATCTCCTGGAATCTCCGAAATATTGAAGACCTTCTTTAAGAACTTGGATATCATAATCGTCTTATTAAGATGCTCGGCTAACAAACGCTGAGCCGCTGACTGCATCTGAATGACTGTCTGCTGATTCGCTATTTTCATTGACTCATTGGTCTTGCATTCCTTTGGTCTTGATAGCTGAATCTGACTAAAGGAATCAAGGGGGTCCTTATGAACAAACTCAAAGGCCTTTGCAAGACGATCGAGAGCCCCAGAAAGTTCTTGAGCCTCCTCATCTTGCTTCATTCCCTTCAAATCCTTGACACCAATCGGCCCCAAGGTCGCCGCCGAACCAACAAAGGCCTGAAGAATCTTCTGGCTTTCCTTAAAGTTCGCGGGATTGATTTTGCCATAGAGTTGCGCAACAGATTTCATCGGCTTATACGCATCCAAACCTGCCGGTCCTAGTACACCTGACTTTATATCTCCAACCGCAAATTTACAGATTTGTGTAACCGCACCCCCTGGAGAATACGCCTGAATTGACGCACTATCAAGAAGTTGCAAGGCACGAGCGATACAGTGAGGCTGCTGCTTTCCCTTGAGGCCCTGTAAAAGCTCATTAATCATTGAACTGGCTGCAATCTTATCGGGTATCTGGCCAACATTCGCGGCCTTTCCGCTTGTCTCAACGGGGGCGATTTCGTAGAGTCTAAGATTCGGGTTTTCCTGGCGAACAGCACCCAATACGACTTCCTGTAAGACCTTCGTGAAATCCTTTCTATCAAGGCGACCAAGAATGTCATCCATCTTAGTTCCTTCACTTATGTAATAATCAACACCGCCCTTCCAGTCGTCATCCTTCGGGTCAATACGGGTAAAGGTTGCGCTATGCATTGTCTTGGTTCCAGAGGTAGGTAGACCGATAGTGACTGTGATAGGATAGAGTTCCTTTTCGTTATCCAAGGATTCAGGAGTCTTAAACTGAGGAAGACCACCTGTTCCCATATTAATGGCTTGTATGATGGAATCCTTCTTTACGAATAACTTGGAACCAATCGTGGAATCCTTGGTCAAAATGAAAAAAGAGGACTTGGAATATTCCTTCGGCTGAACACGCTTACGATTCGTTTCCAAATCAACATTGTACTTGAAAAAGAGATTCGGCGTAATCATATATGTGTCTTTCAAATCTGCACTGAAACGGCTCTGATACGAAGTAATATCTTCCGATGACGGTTTCCGTAGAATTTTGCGTAGAAATTCATAGGGGCCGAGAGGAACATCCTTCGGAAAGGAGCCACCCCCACTCATCGTTTTATAACTGAATCTAGGTAGACCCTGGCTTGTAATGGGGCGATTTACGCTCGTAATATTCGCTGAATATTCATTGATTCCTCTAGCCTGATTGAACACAGGAAAGTTAATGTCCTTGACTACGAGAAGCAAGGCTCCCATAATCTGAAACAGACGCACGAAATAGAAGGCAATAATCTGTGCATTTTCCTTGTGCTTCTGGTATCCAGGGGAGCCAGGGCCCGCCGGCGCAAGTTTATCCTTCTGCTTG
>Ga0114971_10000432_pt1 | contig 27250 bp, 19 predicted proteins | sample M_140625_MF_Meta_FD_87320 | JGI IMG/M metagenome (GOLD analysis project Ga0114971, IMG submission 87320) | Freshwater microbial communities from Lake Montjoie, Canada to study carbon cycling - M_140625_MF_MetaG | ecosystem: Environmental > Aquatic > Freshwater > Lake | place: Lake Montjoie... | reverse complement strand
TGGAGTGTGTGCGCAAAACGCCGCGAATGATTCGGGTAGAACATTTCTCATGAGCTTTCGCACTCTTCACGACCGAGGCGTCATTGCCCGCTACCGCGACTATTTGCCTGTAACCGAGGCGACGCCGGTGGTTTCCTTAAACGAGGGTTCTACTCCGTTGATACATTCGCCCAAATTAAGCGCCAAGGTGGGCCGTGGTTGCGAGGTGTACATCAAGTACGAGGGGTTGAACCCGACGGGTTCCTTCAAGGATCGTGGAATGACGGTGGCCCTCTCCAAGGCTTTGGAGGATGGGGCGCGGGCCGTGATTTGCGCCTCGACGGGGAACACCAGCGCGGCGGCTGCGGCTTACGCGGCCCGTGCAAACATGACGTGCATTGTACTGCTACCCGCAGGCAAAATCTCGTTTGGAAAACTGGTCCAGGCCTTCATGTATGGGGCGAAAGTGGTGGCCATCGATGGCAACTTTGACGACGCGCTGAGGTTGGTGCGCGAAATCGGCGAGACCGAACCCATCGCGGTGGTTAATTCCATTAATCCGCACCGGTTGCAGGGCCAGAAAACGGCGAGTTTCGAGATCATTGAAGAACTCGGGGACGCCCCAGATGTGCATATTCTTCCGGTTGGAAATGCGGGTAATATCAGCGCTTTCTGGATGGGTTATCAGGAGTTTTATACACTCAAAAAGTCTACACGAATGCCTGTGATGCTTGGTTTTCAGGCTGCGGGATCCGCTCCCATTTTTCACCAGAAAGTCATCGAGCATCCTGAGACCGTGGCCACCGCCATTCGAATTGGGAATCCGGCGAGTTGGGACAAGGCCAATGATGCGATTGCTCACAGCCGAGGAGCGGTAGATATCGTCACGGACGAAGAAATTCTCGCAGCTCAGTTTTGGTTGGCCTCGAATGAAGGTATTTTTGTAGAACCCGCGAGCGCTTCGAGCATTGCCGGTTTGTTGAAGTCGCTGGATCCGAAGAGCACTCGAGCTTACGATGCAGCTCAGTTTCCTGAAGGGTCAAAGATCGTGTGTGTGGTCACCGGGCACGGGTTGAAGGACCCAGATGTCGGCAAAGAACAGTGCGAAAAAGTGATCTCCGCGCGTGCGGAACGCAGCGAAATCTTGCGTTTAATTGGGTAAAAGTTGGCCGCCGGGCGGACCTTGCGGGCTACCTCACGATTTCGGTGCCGATGCCGGCATCGGTGAAAATTTCCTGAAGGAGGGCGTGGGGCTGGCGACCGTCGATAAAGTGCACCTTGCGCACCCCGCGCTGTAGGGCATTCAGTGCGGAGTGCACCTTGGGCAGCATCCCTCCGGCGATGATGCCTTGAGAGACGAGTTGCTCGATTTGGGCGCGATTGACCGAAGCGATGAGCGTGCTCGGGTCGAGATGGTCGCGCATGATACCGGGGACGTCCGAGAGGTAGATCATCTTGGCTGCGCGCAAGCCGCCTGCGACAGTGCCAGCGGCGATGTCTGCGTTGATGTTGAGCGATGCACCGGAGGCGTCTCGAGCCAGCGGCGAAATCACTGGCACAGCTTCGGCCGCGATGGCGCGCTCGATCTCGTCGAGGCGCACGTCGACGACTTCGCCTACGAAGCCGAGGTCCACTAATTCGCCGCGGTCTTCTTGCGGGGCGAGCTTTTTACCCAGAAGCACCCGTTTGCCGGGGATGCCCACGGCGCGTCCGCCATTGGCGTTGAGGTGGCTAACGATACTCGGATTTATGACGGTATCAAGAACGCTTTCAACAATTTGCACCGCTTCAGCGCTGGTGACTCGCAGGCCGTTGACGAAGCGCGCCGCTAGACCCGCCTCTGCCATGCGCTGGGTGATCGCCTTGCCGCCCCCATGGATTAAAACGGGGTTGATGCCCACCGCCTCCAAAAACACCACGTCCTGCAACATCCCGGCCACGATGGACTCATCCTCCATGGCGCTGCCGCCATATTTGATGACAAATATCTGGCCTCGATACTTTTGGAGATAAGGAAGCGCCTCTATAAGGGCCTCCATGCGGGAGTGGGTGGGCGATGGCATAACGGAACCTCATCAACTGAGCCGAGCCAACGGCGGGTGGAAACTTAAAAGTATTTGAAAATTTCGATACCCTGCACGAGTGTGAGGGTGCGGGCGCGTCGCCACCCCTGTCGACGCGCCCGCGGAAACACACCCATGTAATGTTGCGGTTTCCATCCTATCTATCGCGGGTTCCCTTGACCTCGGTTGTGTGATGTGCGGGAAATCAGAGCGAAATTCAGAAATAATCTAAATTTTGGGAGAACATTGAAAAAATACGGGTTATGGTACTAGGAAACTCTGCTTGGGCTCGAACAGTGGACACGTTTACAATTGCCAGTGCTAAGCGGGTTGCTACGTCTCTGAAGAGCGGTTTCTGAGGGATTATAGAAAATATGGGAACATCACCCGTACTTGCGCGGTTTTTAAAAACATGGGCGCTCTTGTTGCTTTTGCTTCAGGTAGCGTCGCTTCCCGCTTTTTCTCACGGGATATTCTCTAAAGGGGCGCAGGAAGGTTTCCACGCTCAGGGTCATTGCGAGGGGCCGTTCGAGGGACTTACCCATACTGCGCGTGTTTGTTGTGCTCTGCCTGCTCTTGCCGAGGCTAAGCCAGTCTTGAGCGAGTGCGGCTCGCCGTGTTGTCGACGTCAACCGGAAGTGCGCGCAGCTTTTGAAGAGGCTGTGCAACGCATCGAAGTTGGGATTGGCGTAATGACGGAGGTGGGTTTTGAACGGGGAAGTGCCGGCTGTTGTTGTGCAATTAAAGTGGATTTTCCATTATTGCAACCCGTTGTGCCGCCGACCTCGGCGCCTTCAAGCGGGATGGCTCCTGAACTTTCTTGGACGGCCGTACGCATGGGGCCGGGATTCACGCGGCGCTGTTGGGATCCGCAGTTGGTTGGCGAAGCCCGTATCTTAGCGAGTGTGCGAGCCCAAAGGGGAGTGTGCCGTGTGGTTCATCGGGTCGAGGGGGAGGCGGTTGAGGTGTTGCATTGTAGTTTTTTACTCTGAGTCGATCTCGCTCAGAGACGACTTGTGTCCCGTCCCAGTAATCTGGCGGTGACGAATTGCCTTCGTGGCGCTCTCTAGGCGCATGAGCGCGAAGTTTAAAGCAGCTTACTCAACAGATGCTTGCGCGTTTAATCAACGCGCGCCTTTTTCAACCCATTTTTCAATGAACTACTCTTTTTTCCCCCATTCTTTAACAGGCTTCCTGTTCAGCTTGATGCTGTTCGGTTCCTCAACCTACTCCGCAAGAGCCCACAAACCGGCTGCGATGTACGCGCAGTCCGAGCGTCGCAATTCCGCTGATTTGCCCACCACCGCCCCCGCCCTGACTGGCCGCCGAGCGTGGCAGGCGACCGGTCGCGTGGTGGAATATGACCTCGAGGTTGCTGAGCAAATGCTCTCCCCCGCGGGTAAGTCGGTGCGTGTTCTCACAATCAACGGCGAATTTCCGGGTCCCACCCTGCGGTTTAACGAAGGTGATATGGCGCGCATTCGCCTTCATAACGGTCTGGCGCGCGATGAGACGTCTCTCCATTGGCACGGGCTGCTCCTTCCCAACGATCAGGACGGAGTGCCGCATTTGACCACGCCTCCGGTGGCGCCTGGAGGGACGTTTACTTACGAGTTCCCTATCAGGCAAAGTGGCACGTACTGGTACCATTCCCACACTGGGATGCAGGAACAACGCGGGGTTTTGGGTTCCATCGTCGTTCTGCCTCGCAAACCGGATACCTTCCACTCAGATCGCGATCAGGTGTTTGTGTTAAGTGATTGGACCAATGAGAGTCCAGAGGAAGTGCTGCGCACTTTGAAGCGCGGCTCGAACTGGTACCCTATCCAAAAAGGGGCGCCCCAGTCGCTGCTCGGAGCGGTCCGAGCGGGCTTTTTGGGGCAGTACGTGAAGCGGGAGGGAGCGCGCCTTCCCCCAATGGACGTGGCGGACGTAGCCTACGACGCATTCTTGGTGAACGGTCAGCGCCGCTTTCAAGTGGAGGGAAAACCGGGGGAGACAATCCGGTTGCGCGTGATCAACGCCTCCGCGTCCAGTTACTTTTATGTGGAATCCGCGACAGGCCCCTTAACGATTGTTGCCGCTGATGGCCCTGCCGTGAAGCCGGTGGGCGTTAAGCGCCTGCTGATCGGGATAGCGGAAACGTACGATGTTTTGGTGAAAGTTCCGCCCACTGGAAGCTGGGAAATTCGGGCGACGGCGCATGACGGGGCGGGCTCCGCGTCTGCTTTGGTGGGAAGCGGTCCTTTGCACGAGGCACCTGCCGTGCCGCGCCCAAACCTATATAACATGGACGAGTTGTTGATGCCGGCGTTGGAGGAGGGCGATCTTGCGCAACCGCGTGAAGAAGAGTCGGCTCGCTCGGATGCGTACTCAAAAGAATCAGGCGGGCGGCCGGGGATTTGCAAGTCGTGTATGGAGAGGCCACTTCCGCCCTATCGCCAACTGCGTGCTTTGCAGTCTACCGCGCTGGCAGAGTCCCTGCCGCGGCGCACGCTTGCGTTGCATTTGACTGGCGATATGCAGCGATACGTTTGGTCCTTGAACCAGAAAACGATGAGCGAGGAGAGCACTATTCTGGTAAAGCGCGGCGAGGTGCTTCGCTTGGAGCTGACTAATGACACCATGATGCACCACCCGATGCATCTTCACGGGCACTTCTTCCGGTTGCTAAACGGGCAGGGCGATTACTCGCCGCTCAAGCACACCGTCGACGTACCGCCCATGAGTCGTCGGGTCATTGAATTCGAGGCCAACGAGGAGGGCGACTGGTTGTTCCATTGCCATGTGTTGTATCACATGATGGAAGGGATGGGGCGCGTTATGCATTACGGTTCGGCGAGTGAGAAGCCGATGATGGGCGAGCACGGGAAGGATATGCGCTATGCGTTTGCGGATTTCAACGCGCTTTCCAATATGTCCAGTGGGCAGGCTCGGATTCAGCAGGGGCGCAACAGCTTGCTAGTGCCTTGGGAGCTGGGCTGGCGGCACACCGACGGGCTCACTGAGTATGAAGTGGATGCGCTGGGGGAACACGTGCTCAGCAGCAACCTAGCTCTGGTGGGTGGGATGCGCTTGAGTAATATGCATCCCGGCGGCAATCGGCCCTTGGCTGGCGGGTGGTATCGTTTCCCCTATTTGGTAATGGGGATGGCCACAGTGGATGCCAAGGGGGCGGTCCGTCTCATGCTCAGCAAAGATTTTCAGCTAACCTCCCGATTGAACGTCCAAGTGCGAGGCCAGTTCGACACTCGCCAGCGTTGGCAGGAGGCCGTCCGTGCCGACTACACCCTAACTAAAACGGTCGCTCTGAGCGCCGCATTCCACACCGACTACGGCTTTGGTGCCGGATTGTCCTTTCGATTTTGAGTCATAGAAAATGCTACCCCGCAGTGAATTACATTAAACCGACCTAAATTATGAACCTGATGACGAATCCGAAGCGCCCAACTCAACCCTCTCTACACAGACTCACCCGTTTCTTGGGTATAACCTGTCTCACATTGATTTTGGGGGCCTGTGCCACATCGAAAACTGTTTCTAGCGTAACACCCTACCCACTAAAAGTTTGTTTGGTGACTGGAAATGATTTGGACTCCATGGGAGACCTCCGTGTGGAAGTCTACAACGGACAGGAATTGCGCTTTTGCTGCGCACCCTGCGTGCGGAAATTTCACGCAAATCCGGAGAAATATTTGGCAAAGCTCAGAAAATGAATTCTGAGAGGGTCCATTGAGGCCGCGGAGTATTTTTGAGAATTGACCCTGCGCTTCCAGTTGTTACACTGAGAGGCATGAGCCGATCCCTCCCCTCCGCTGCATTGCTTTTAGTTAGCCCGCTGCTGCTGATGTTGAGCGGTTGCGATACGATTTACTCGAACAATTACGCCTACCAGAAGACGAAGTTTATGGTGGTGAAAGATTCCGCTGGGAATAATCGCATAAAGTCGAGTTATTCATTTCAACCCTATGAGCAGCAAGCGCTTGCGCGTGCGGAGGTGGATAGGCAGCGAGGCGAGGCTGAGAGGCTGAGTCTGGCGGCGCGGAATTCGGAAAAGGTGAATGCGGATCGTATGGCCACGGATTCCCCAGCGTTAAAATTGGATTCAGGCTTGGGCGGGCTTCCTCCGGCAGGAGCAGGGGGCATGGGCGGGTCGTCTTCTATACCCGGACTCGATTCGATGTCGTCTGGGGCCTCATCCATGTCTTCAGGCAGCATCCCCGGCTTGGATTCGAGCATGTCGGGTAGTTCAATGTCCGGGTCGGCTCCCACGCCAGCCCCGACGATGGGCGGTGGGATGATGGGCGCGCCCATGGACGGAGGAATGTCTTCAGGGGCGGCTCCTGCTCCCGCTTCCGCTCCGAAACCAGCCGCACCCGCAATGCTTCCGGGCCTTTAGAACAGCGCTCTCGCAAGCAAAAGCTCGAGGCGTTCCAAGGCTTGGGATCTTTTTTTCTGGCGTGAAAGGGTTTTTCGATTTTTTACAACTAAAGTTTCACAAAGCGCGGGGTTTCAGTACGACGTAGGTTGGCTGTGATTTTTAGCTGAACCAACCGCGGGTTTGACTGAGAGATAAGGAGTGAGGGAAGACCGATGACGAAATCTCCTCCATCTTCAAAACCGGCAACATGGATGTCGGCGTCTTCTGGGGCGGGGCCTAAGACGGAACTTTTCAGAGAGACTTTTGTTAAGGCGGAGATTCACGTCTTCGTGGGGGCGGAACCCGTTGCGATTTATTCTATTCAACCTGGGATTTACTTGTTGGGACAGGATGACAGTTGCCATTTACCCATTCATGCGGAGCGAGTTGCGAGGATGCATTTGCGGCTTTCCTTTCACGGGCATCGGCTGTTGGTGGAGGATTTGGAGAATACAGGGGGAGTTTTTATTGGTGGTGCGCAGATTCGTTTACCCACGCCGATTTACCAAAAAACTGAGGTTCATTTGGGAGCTGCGCGCTTCTACTTCGAGTTTGATGAGGAGAGTCGCGTCCAGATCGCAGCGGAGCTTTCCGATCCGACTTTAGGGCTGGAGGGCATTCGCAGTGAATTGCTGCAGGAACCTCATCAGGTGACGAATACATTGGGGCAAGGAGGGATGGGGCTTGTCCTCGCTGCTAGGGATTTACGGATTCACCGGTCTGTGGCGATGAAGGTGTTGCGTCCTGGGAATGAGTTTTCGGCAGACAAACTGTTGCGGTTTGTGAGTGAGGCGCAACTCACTGGGCAGCTGGAGCATCCCAATATTATTCCAGTGTATCAGCTTGGGGTTGGGGCTGATGCACAGGTCTTTTACACGATGAAGCATGTTCGTGGCCGGACGCTGGAGGAGGTGCTGGAGGGGCTGAAGGCGGGGGATGCGCAGATGTGTGCTCAGTATCCTTTGCCTGCGCTGCTGACGGTTTTCATGAAGGTCGCCGATGCCATTGCTTTTGCACATGCCCAAGGAGTGGTGCACCGGGACTTGAAACCGGCCAACATTATGATTGGCGCCTTCGGGGAAGTATTGGTGATGGACTGGGGGCTGGCGCGGCGCATTGCGGAGGGGCCTCAGGCGGTGGGTACGGAGGAAACGAGTTCGCTCAAAATTATCCTGCCTTCCGAGGGGCGTTTTGAGACCCTCGATGGGGCGGTGGTTGGCACGCCTCCTTTTTTGTCACCTGAGCAGGCCGCAGGGAACGCTCCGTTGGACGTACGCTCGGACGTCTTTGTGATGGGGGTGATATTGTATAACATTATCGCATTAAGATTACCGCTGGAATTGCATGATTTGGACGCGGTACTGCAGAAAATCTGTGCGGGGCGTTGGGTGCCTTTGGAGGAAAGGGTGCGGCAACCTAGGAAAAATGGGGCACCTGCGCCCGCTCTGCTGCATTGTCCTGGAGGCAAGCCGCCCGAGGGATTAGTGGCAATTGTCGAAAAGGCAATGCAGTACAACGCGCAGAATCGCTACCAAAGCATGGATGCGTTTCAGCGGGATCTTCTGGCGTACCAAAACGGCTTTGCGCCCTCGGCGGAGAAGGCTGGTTTTTTTCGGCAATTGCAGTTGTTGCTGGGGCGCAGGCGCAGGGAGGCGGTGGTCGCGGTGTGTTTTCTAGTGTTTTCGCAAGTGTTGCTGACTTATTTTTTAGGGCGTATATCCGCAGATCGGACGGCTTTGCGACGAAATGAATCAGAATTGGCCAGCGCCAACCAAGATTTGAAGGGGAAGAATCAACAACTGGAGCAAATTGTATTCCAGTTGCGCGCCACTTCCCTGCGCAACTTTGAAGACGCTTTGGCGCAGCTCAAACAGAAGCGGGGCGGGCAGGCTCTTTCTCAGATTAACTTGGCGCTTGTGGGGGTTAATGATTCACCCAAAGTCCAAGCGAAGTACCTTATCATTAGGGGCTTGGCAAACACGCAGCTAGGCTTTTATTCTGAGGCCCTTACAGACTTTAGACTCGCAGCTACCGCTGACCCAGGCTGTATCCCGCTAGAACAAATGGAGTCGGACCTTGAGCTTGGTTTGGAGAATGGCAGTCATCCTCAAGAGGGTTGGGCGTGGGAGAAACGTGAATTATCAGCCGCTGTGCAGTTTGCGTCATCAATCAAGCGAACTCACCTCAATACGCCGTCAAATATGCTCCAGAATCCAGAGGGCAACCGAATAAAACTTCGTCCTTAACGAAGTTTCGATGTAGCGCAACGGCTCTATTTGTATTCTGATGGTCTGGGCGCTTGTTTTGGGCGCTAACGCTCTTCTCTTCGTTCCCTCCGCCCCGTCACACCTCCTGCATTCTCATGAGCGATCTGCTCTCATCTCTCGATCTTAAATTTCTGCCTGATTGGTTGAAGGAATCACCCGCGCCGAACCGTTATGCTGGGTTTGAGGGGGATTCCTCGGAGCGCAGACAAGAGGGGCGTGAACGTTTTGGTCGTGGCCAAGGCGGTGGTGGTGGTGGGCGGGGAGGTCCCGGTGGTGCAGGCGGCGGCCGTGGTGGTGGTGGTGGTGGTGGTGGTGGTGGTCAAGGGCGGCGTGATGGAGGCGGCGGTGGCGCGCGATCCGGTCGCTCAGACAGCCGCCCCCAAGGTGGCGGTCGCAGTGGCCCCGGAGGACCGCGGCGCGAGCATCACACACAAGACGCTAGCCGAGGAAATGACGCCCGTCGTGAGTCTGCTGGAGGGGATAAGATTCCCGCGCAGGTGCGCATTCAGTTTTTACCTGAACCTATTGCTGCGGAAAATATTGCCAAACAGATTCGTCAGAGTGGACGGGCTTATCCGCTATTTGGAACCGCTCGGATGTTTCTGGAAAAGCCTGAGCGCCACGTGGTGCGCATTACCAGTAACGATGCGGCGCATCCGCTGCATCAATTGGAGGATGGGGCAATTGGGTTTGACGCCGAAATTCTGGAACGAGGTGCCTTTCGTGCGTTGTGGGATCGATTTTATCGCGAAGAAGTGGTTGAGACTGAACCACCCAAGGGAAATTATACCAGCGTCGCTCGTTGCCGCGCCAACGGCCAGATTCTTGGGCCGACGAGTTACCACGGTTATCAGGTGGCGTTGCGCAAACTTTACGAAGAGCGCTTCAGCCGCCGGATGAGTTTTCTCGAATTTCAACGCGAGGAAATTGAGATCCTTGCCGGCGAGCAAGCCGTGGCAGATTGGAAAGCCTTGGCGAGTCGTCAGACGGTTTATCACACTAAGGATGAAGTTGCGCCTATTCAGTTTAAGTCCATTGAAGAAACTGAGGCTCATTTCCGTAAAGTCTGTCTGCCGCCGCTGCGCAAATCTGCGACGACGCTCTCGTGTTCAGGACGGTCTTCTCGCGAGCTGCCGGAGCGTGGTTTGGTGAACTCCGCGCGCGATGCATTCGAGCGAGAACTCGCGTATCCGGCGGGGATGGTGCACGGGTTGCGCGCATTTTTTGACGAACAGGGGCTCCAAGTTTTTAAGCACAAAAAGCGTGTGCTTTACGTCTCCGCGATCCGTCCGAAGCGCGCGGTTGTCGCCGGTTTTGCCGAGGGGCCAGCTTCGCTTTTACGCTTGGTGGAAGCCTCGCCTCGCATTACCAAGCGTGACGCTGCCATCAAACTGTTGGGCGTTGCGAACACTGAAGAACTGGAGTCGCCTGAAATTGCAGAACGGAAGTCGCAGCTCGCCGCAGATTTGTATTATCTCATTCACGCTGGCCACATTGTAGAATTTGCCGATGGCCGTTTGGATTTGCCTCTTTCGCCGCAAGGATCCGGTACTCGGGAGGGTGCCGAAGAGCAGGAAGACGCTGCTGGGGAAGAGGACGGTTCGCAAGCCGCCGTTGATTCGGCTCCTGAGGATGCTAGTGCTGTGGCGGTTGTTTCTGTTGAAGAAGTCGTCGCTCCGATTGAAGAAGCGGTCCTTCCACCCGCCGACGAGATTGAGGTCGCCTCGACGATTCCCGAGGTTGGGTCACACGGGGACGAGGCTGATGAAGTGCCCGTCGAGGAAGCTGATGTGCCTAGCGCACACCAATCAGAGCACGTTGATTTGGATGCTACGGCTTCCGCGGTGTCCTCGCCTCCCTCGGAGGATGCGCCTTCTACGCACGCAAATTTGGAACACGAAGTTCCTTTGACTCCGGATAATCAAATTAATCCGGCTTAACTTAATCGCCTCAGCGGCTTAAGCATTGCCTCAGATCGAAGCCTCTTTCGAAATGGGCTTCTGGTTGACAATTTTTAGTAGGCCCACGAGGGCGCGCCGTGATTCGCCATGATGCAGCGCGCCTAACTCCGAGGGATTAATGCGTTTATCGGCTCCTGCCTCCGAATCGCGAACCGCTGTTGGTCGAAAACCGCCGTCCACCACCACCTCCGCCACCGCCACCACCGCCGCCATTACGACGGCCCCGTTCCTCGTCTCTGGGTTGGTTGAGAGGCTCGGGTTCTGCGTAGTTGAAGTCCTTCGCCAGCTTACGGATCAGTCCGCGGCCAATGAAGCGCTCCAAAGCGCGTAAATTACTATGGTCGTCCTGACAAATAAAGCTGATGGCGTCCCCAATCGCTTTGGCTCGGCCGGTTCGCCCGATACGGTGTACATAGTCTTCCACTTGAGGAGGAAAGTCTAAGTTTACTACGTGTGAAATCCCGTCCACATCGATGCCGCGCGCGGCGATATCTGTGGCGATTAGCACCCGGACGGCCCCTGAGCGAAAGTCATCCAAGGCGCGCAGTCGTTGGTTTTGAGAGCGGTTGGAATGAAGTGTCGCTGTTTTAATTGAAAGCGATTCTAGCTTACGGGCCACGCGATCTGCGCCGTGCTTGGTCCGAGTAAAGACGAGCACCATGTTCATGGTAGGGTCGGTGAGCAAGTGGCACAGGAGTGACGCTTTGAGATGCCTGGGAACTTCGTAAACCAGTTGGGTTACCGTCTCCGCCGGATTGGAGCGGCGTCCGATTTGGACGACCTTTGGGCTACGCTGAAATTCGTGAGTGAGCGACTCGATTTCCTTAGAGAGCGTCGCCGAAAACATGAGGGTTTGCCGCTTTTTGGGTAGCGCACTCACCACCCGGCGGATGGCTGGGAGGAAGCCCATGTCCAACATGCGATCCGCCTCGTCGAGAACAAGATGCTCCAGCGCGGAGAAGTCGGCGCAGCGCTGGCTCATCAGGTCTAACAGACGGCCTGGGGTAGCGATGATCATTTGTGCTCCGGAGCGTAGCGCCTGGATTTGAGGTCGCTCTGAGACGCCGCCGAAGACTTTTGCGATGCTTATGGGCAGATGTTTGGCGTAAACTTGAACGTTTTCCTCGATTTGCACCACGAGTTCGCGGGTTGGGGCTAAGATGAGCGTGCGCGTCGCGTTTTGTCTCGCAGGTGCAATGCTGTGAAGGCGATGCAACAGTGGGAGCGTAAACGCAGCGGTCTTGCCCGTGCCCGTTTGGGCGACGCCGATTAGGTCGTTGCCTTTGAGGATTTCAGGAATGGCGGCGTCTTGAATGGGGGTCGGTTCGGTGTAACCGGTTTCTTGGATGGCCTGCAGAATGAGTGGATGAAGGCCGAGCGCTTGGAATGGCATGGAAACGTTGATTTGTAACTAACTGCGCGGATGCGCTTTGTTACGCCCCGCCGAGGGGCTAAAGTCACATAGTAAACTCAAATCCCTGCCAGAATAGCATTTACCGATGTGAAACATTCTGCAATCGTTTTCCGTTTTTGTCGTAAGATGTTTACAAACATTTGCTAACTGTTTTGCGAGATCTTCGGGAATGAGCCCAGTTTACTCAACCGTGTGTAACCGTTCCGTAGAGAATTTTTCGGAATTCCTGCAGGTGTTGGAAACTACGGTTTGCCAAGCGAGTCGCCAGATCACTCGCCAGGTCGCGTTCAGGAAAGACCCCGCGCTGTTACTGATTCGAGCAATTTTCGACGTAATTCTACCGCGGATAAGCCGCTGAAGCGAACGACCTTGTCGCGTGTTTTTGCCCCAGAAACGAGTTCGGCAGTCCCGGTCTTCCCCACCGTCTGCGCCACAAACGCGAGCAACGCAGCGTTGGCTTTTCCTTCCAACGCCGGACTGGCCACTTTGAGTTTGACTGCTTCCCCGTGCATGCCAACCACGGCTGTTTTTTTGGCGTTGGGGACAACTCGCAGCGCCACGCCGCTTTCCTCAAACGCTTGCCGCGCGGCAGCCGACTGTTTCACTACCGAGGTTTGACGTAGACGCCAATGAGCGGGCGAGGCGAGGGCTTTGCGGAAATAAAGTCACTCACAAAGCCTTCTTTCAAACGCAGTTCGACGTGGCCTGCGCCGGAGCCACCGTACACTAGCACAGATCCGGGAGGTGCTTTGTAAGGGTCGGAAACTGCAATTTTGCGAAAGCCGAAGGAGTTTTGTAACTCGATTCCAGCTTCCTTGGCGTAACGTGTTTTGGGGTAGGAGTCTATGATGTGCGCTTGGAGCAGCGCTGTTTTCACATAGCGCCAGCAACTCATTCGCGAAGAACTTGCGGCGCGTTGGGCTGCGAGTTCGGCCGCTTCCACCATGCGGCTATCGTAACGAAAACTATTGGAGCGCGGGCCGAAAAACCGCCGTGCTTCTGGGGAGGGAGACTTGACTTGGTCGGGAGTGTAGAGTGAGTAACTCGCCTGCGCCGAGGGGGGTGGTACGCAAATTGCGCACAGAATTGCGAAGAGAAAAAATCTCAAGAGTCTAAATTGGAAGGTGTTGTTGTGTCGCATGATGAGCGCCGAAGAATGGCGTTATAACTAATCGGAACTGACCGAGAATTGGCTGAATCGAGGACAAGTTGCTCGAAAGGAGGAATCCAGTCACTCCAAGATTACACCGCCAAGCCTTGGTGCGCAAGCTAATATGCAATGGAGTGATGTTTACCCTTTGCGCTGTTCGGAATTAGTTATGGAAGCGGCCTCGCCAAAGCAGCCTCAAGCTATTCAAGACCACTACCAACGTGCTGCCTTCGTGGCCCATGACGCCAAGGGTCAGGGGAATGCGTCCTGCCAGTGCGAAGCCCACAAGCACCAGAATGACGGCAAGTGAGAGAATCATGTTCTGCCGGATAATGCGTCCCGCCGCCGCGCTCAGGTCGAACGCCTCCAAAAAGCCCTCCAAACGATCGTGCATCAACACCACGTCGGCTTGCTCCAGTGCCGCGTCCGACCCGCGCGCCCCCATCGCCACCCCCACGTGTGCCGCCGCCAGACTTGGCGCGTCGTTAATCCCGTCCCCGATCATCGCCGTCTTTCGCCCGCTGCGTGCCGTCTCCAAGATGAATTCCAGCTTTTGCTCCGGACGCAATCCCGAACGAATCTCCTGCACTGCAATAATTTCCTGTAGGTGCGCCGCTGCCTCTGGCCGGTCCCCCGTGAGTACCACGGTGCGCAAACCCCGCTTGTGCAGCGCCTCCACCACGGCGCGCGCCTGCGGCCGAATATCGTCACGCAGGGTCAGTCGCCCCGACACTCCACCGCAGGAGACCCAAACTTCCGAGACTCCCAACGCCGCTTGCATCTCCGCTTGCTGTGGAGCGGTCGCGCCTTCCAAAACCCACTCCCGTTTTCCCAAACGCACTTTCCTTCCCTCATCCTCCGCCTCCAAGCCAAAGCCCGTCACCGAGTTGAACTTGAGCACCACACGCTCGCGACTTTTGTGCAGGCGCGCGTGTTTCGTGATGGCTCGGGCCAAGGGATGGGTCGAAAGCCGCTCCAGAGCGTAAGCCCATTCGAGCACCTCAGTTTCGTGTCCGAGGGGAAAACTTTCGACGCTTTCCACCCGCAATTCTCCAGTTGTGAGGGTCCCGGTTTTGTCCATCGCGACTACGCGCACTTGGGCCAGTTGTTCTACGGCAACTCCGCCGCGAAACAGAATTCCGTGGCGTGCCCCGGCGGCGATCGCTGCGAGAATTGCTGATGGCACAGAAAGTACTAGAGCGCATGGGGATGCGACTACAAGAAGCGTCATCGCAAGGTAAAAGGCACTGGGTTGGCCGGAAACGGATTCAAAGGGAGCTTTACTTTGGAAAAGCCACCAGAAGAGGAACATGCTCCCGGTCAAAGAGAGGATGGCGAAGGTGTAATTGCTTCCGAAGCGGTCCGTGAAGCGTTGGGAGGGCGCCTTTTGCCGTTGTGCTTCCTGGATGAGGTGAATGATGCGTTGCAACGCGCTTTCGGCTGCCAGCTTGGTGACGTGGACGTCCACCGCTCCCCAAAGATTGAGCGTGCCTGCCATCACGGAGTCGCCCGGTTTCTTTTCCACCGGAGTTGCTTCGCCGGTAAGGGTCGCTTCGTCCACAGCCGTTTCTCCGGCTGCCAACTCGCCGTCCAAAGGGAAAAGCGCGCCCGGGAGGATTCGCAACATATGCCCTGGACGCACCTGAATCACGGGTACTTCGTGCTCCGAGCCGTCGGCGGTCACGAGTGTGGCGGTTTTAGGTGCCGTGTCGATGAGCGCACGAATTTCTCGCTGAGTGCGTTCCATTGCAAAATGTTCGAGCGCGCCCGCGAAAGAAAAAAGGAAAAGGAGAGTGACGCCCTCATTCCATTCGCCGATGGACGCGGCACCTACGGCGACGGCGAGCATGAGAAAATGCACGTCGATTTCGCGTTTAAGAAGCAGCTCCCAAGTGTCTTTCACGGCGAACCAGCCGCCGGCAATGTACCCCGCAAGGTGAAGTCCGAGAGCCAATGCATTGCCCTCCGGTGCCAGCCAGCCGCCAACACCAAAGGCTGCGCACATCCCCGCGGCCCCCAATTGCCAGCGCCATTCGCCCGAATGCTCCGCATCGACCTCGATACGGCGTTGTGTCACGCGCAGTAAACAGGTCCGACACTCGGGTGGTTCCACGACTGTGACGGTTGAGTTCATCACTTCATTTTGCCTTTCGCGCTCGAAAACCCAAATCCCTTTTTGCTACGATACTCTTTGAAATGCTATAGCTCCATTCCGACTTTGTCGAAGGGCCGCCCCCGTTTCCTTTTACCCCTTTATTCCTGTGTCTGCTTTGGCTTCCGATTCCTCTCATATCGCTCCGCACTCTGGCCGTCCGCCTCGCCCTCGAGGGCCTATTAGGCGTCTGCTGCTGGCTGTAGTGTTGCTGTTGGCTTTTCTGAGTGTGCCACCTGTGTTTCGGGGAATTGTGAGATTGATATGCCAAGAGGAAGTTCGGCGCCAAGGGGGCGAGCTTCACATCGGGGCCCTAACCGGATCGCTTTGGGAGCCATTGGTTCTTTCCGAGGTGACGCTCAGCCTTCCGAGCTTTCGGGGTGGGTATTTTCAACTTTCTGCGGATCAAGTTCGTATTCAGTACCGTTGGATCGCGTTGCTGGAGCGGGTGGGGACACGGCCGTTTTTGCAAAAATGCACGCTTTTAGGTGGCCATGTGCTTTGGGAACCTGGTCAACGCAGGGGTGAAGTTTCTACTCCATCTTTTTTTGGGTGGGGGGCGCCTCTTCCCCTGCCAATGCCCGAACAACTCGATCTCCAATTACAAGATGCCACTTTGCGTTTTGGCGATTCCCAGCTGCTTCTCGAAGACGCTATTCTGACTCTTAGCGATGTCGCGCCGGGCGAATTCAAAGCTGCTCGAGTGGAGGTGCGCGCCCAAGGCTGGAGCAAGTCTTTTCGGGATTTGCAGGGGAAAACCGCGATACAAGATGGTCGCCTGCAGTTGGGGGAGCTCGCTCTTCTGGATGGGCTTAAGATCATTTCGTTCACCTCTAACCTTTCCGCTCTTTCTGAAGGTCGAGCGGATTTTGAGCTTCAAACCGAAGTGTTCGGGGGTGAACTTCGCGTTCTGGCCCAGTTTAATTCGGCCTCCCAAGATTCCCCGCTAGAGGCTAGTGGCACGTTTTCCAAACTCGGCGTTGCGCAGCTCGCCTCTTTTCTGAACGTAACCGAAGCCGCTGGGGGTTCGCTGGAAACGGGCAAGTTCAGCTTTCGCGGGCGCCCCTCACAATTGGAACGTGGTACTGCCAGTCTTCGTTTGGAGGCGCGCAATTTTCAGTGGGAATCCCGGCAATGGGACGCTCTGGTGCTTGGCGCGACACTTTTAGATCATCATATTCAAGTGCCGGAGTTTTCCTTGCGGCAAGGTCATAACCAGCTGGTTTTAAACGGTGATATGCAATGGCCCGGCGGAGATACTTCTTGGTGGAAGGCTGATTTTGGAGTGAATCTTACCGCGAAGATCGACAATCTAACGGAGTTGTCGGCCCTGGTGTTGCCAGAGTTTAAGTATGCAGCCGGCGGCCTAACCGTGGATGGTGCCATTCGCAGTCAAGCTGGGGTGCTGGGCGGCGCTCTGATTGTCTCCGGTGCCCATTTGACTTGGAGAAATGCGCCCATTGATGAACTGCACGCCGCAGTGAAGTTGCAGGGGAGCGAAGTACAGGTGCTCAACGTGGAATTGGCGCAGGGCGGAGATTTGCTGCGGGGGCGGGGTGCTGTCTCCATTGGGGAAAACTGGACCTACCGTGGTGAACTTCATGGAGCGGTGCGGGATTTGAGCCAATACGAAGCGCTATGGCAGTTGGTGGCGGCGCGTTCTTATACGGGCGGATTGGATTTGGATTGGACAGGAAAAGGGAGTGCTCAAACGCATGAGGGAACGGTCAAGGGGCGGGTTCGGCAGTTTGGTCCTGCGGGGGCCAAGGAGCGTTGGGAGCATCCGATGAGCGGTTCATTTTCAGGGGGGTACGATCAGGCTGGGATCGTCGTGGATGCATTTGAACTCGGAGACGAGGTGGTGCAGCTCAAGGCGGGCGTGACGGTGAACAAAGAGGGGATGCGCTGGACAAAATGCAGTCTTCAGCAAGGTCAGGGAACGGTCATGGAAGGGGAGGCATTGCTTCCGCCCTCGCTCTGGAAAACGTGGCCCAAGGTGGACTGGCAGGCTTGGTTAAAAGGGAGCGAACCTATTGCGTTGCGAATGGCGTCCAAGGGGATGGACTTGGCGGTTTTGGGGCGTTTGCCGGGGATGCCTGTGGGGTTGGCTGGGACGCTGGAAGGCGAATGGGAGCTCAAGGGGGAATCTAAGCGTCTCGAGGGGCACGGAGAGTTGCAATTGCATCGGGCGGCTTGGGGTAAGGAAGGTGGGGAGCGGCACTCGGAAGTCGAGTTGGAGCTGGCTTGGGATACGGACAAGCTGTTGGTGAAGCATCTGCAATGGAGGGATTTGACGGGCCTCTACACGGGTTCTGGAACGCTTCAGTGGGCAGGAGAACAGGGGGCAGTGCTGGGAGGCTCGGCATCCAGCGCAGCCGCGCAGTGGTTCGCGCCGCCGGGATTTAAGTTTGCAGCGGGCGGTTTTAAGGAAGGACTGGCTGTTCCGTTGAGCCCGGTCCAATTTAAGGGAAACGCCGTCTGGAAAATTTCCGGGCCGATTGCCACCCCGCTCTTGACGGGAGATTTGATGATTCAGGAAATCGACTTTGGCGGGGTGCCTGATTTGCGTCCGATGTGGCGCGCCGTTGAACCCAAGGCGGTTGCGTTGCCGGGGTTGCGCTCCGAGTGGTTGCGGGGGTGCCGGTTACAATTGCAGGTGGGGAGCGGCGAAGGGGCTGCTGTGCGGGGCACCACGGGGGCGGCTCGCGTCGACCTCAAAGCGACGGGCCTCGCGGGCGCGCCTGAGTGGGCAGGCGAAGTGCGCTTGGCGGTGCGCGCTGCGGCCGCGGGAGCGGTTTTAGAGGTGGCGCCGTGGGTGGTACAGTTTGTGCCCGGGCAAATCGTGCCGGATTTGGAGATTCACGCGAGCGGGACGGTGGAAGGGTTAAGTTTTCAGGCGGGAGCCATGGGACCCTTTGGCCAGACTGTGAAAGAATATCAGGCGCAGGCGCCGTTATCTTCGGGAGCGGTGCGCGCGGTATTTGAAGAGGGTAAGAGTTGGTAAGGGCGGAGCTTTTCGGCTGGATTTCTGAGGGTTTGCACCGATGGCTATTTTAGGGTGGAAAACCGCTCGTTTTCGCTGCATTTTCGCCTTAAGGTTCCTCATGCGCGCCCCCACTCAAATCTCTCGTGATTTGACATTGCTGCCTTCCATTCCTCCTTACTTCGGGTGGGGACTGCGTTTGGTGTCTTGGTGCGTCGGACTCCTCTACCTCATCTGCGCCAGCCTGCGCGTTCAGGCCGCTACCGTGGTGCTGGATCCGGGGCACGGTGGTTACGATCCAGGCGGGGTTCCCCGTCAACGTTTCATCGAGAAAAAGGTCACCCTGGAAATCTCTAAACTCATTCAGTCCCGCTTACTCGCGTCCGGTCATAAAGTCATTATGACGCGTACTAAGGATGAATTTGTGGAACTTGAAGATCGCGTCGATATCTCAAACAGCGCTCCTTACCGCGCCATTTTCGTCAGTATTCATTGCAACTCAGCCCCAAACTCCTCTGCTCATGGAATAGAGACGTACCATTACAGCTCGCGAAGTGGGCGTTTGGCGCAGGCGATTCATACCCGAGTCGTCGCGGCAACCGGCGAAGAGGATCGCGGTGTGCGGAAGGCGCGGTTTTATGTGCTACGCCACAACCGCCGGGTGGCAGTGTTGGCGGAGTTGGGTTTTCTCACCAATTCCAAGGAAGGAGCGAATCTTGCCCGCAGCGCTCGTTATCAGAAAAAGGTGGCAGATGCCGTGGCGGCCGGAATCCAAAGCGTGGTGCGGTGAGAGTACCCCAAACCTCGAATCATTCCGGCAAGGCGAGACTTGGCTTGGCGAATGGAATTGAGTTGTCCATCGGCCTTGTGAACTTCGAATCACCGCTTTCGTCGTCATAAATCTGCGAATCCAACCCAGGTGGCGCGACTTCGAATTTACCAGTTTGCATTGTGTCCGCCATTTCTGAGGGCCGGGATCCAGCGCAGCCGCCAAGTGTGAGAGTCAGGGTTATGAGCAGGCTTCGTCTTGAAAAATTTTTCATACATCCCGAATTCGTTTTAGACGAGTTACAGGGAGGGGATTCCTTCAGACTTCATCCACAAACAACTTGGGGTGATGGATTAAATACGACGTGCCGAAAGGCGTGAGGTCGCTTCGGGCCCCAAGTTTGAGTGCCAAAGTGGGGGGTGCGGCACAAACGTAAACTTTTCGATGTGAACGCTCTACCGAGCGCCTCATGCCAAATCTTGAAGAAAACTGGTCCTTCTCCCCCGGGAACGCAGGGCCCCAACTCCTCTTCGACGCTCCAAAAGCTCAGACAGGCATTGCGGAGCTGGGGCTCCGCGTTCCCAGGTGATGAGATCTTTTGAATCAGCCATAAAACTGAAAGAGACGGTATCAGGCCTAAGGCGCGAATTGCACTGCGGAACTCGCCATCGCTCCACGCTCATCCGTCGCAGTCAAAAACCAAGTGTTTGCTTCCGCCGGCGGCTTCGGGGCGCTGATGACGCCATTCTTCAAAGTCATCGGCACACTTTTCCACTGGCGTTTAGAGCGCAGGCCGCTGTCCGTGGTGTAGTTCAGCTTCGCCTCCTTGAGCGGAGTTTTCGACGTGTATGCCGCACGGATTTCTTCGCCCTCCACGCTCAATTTACCGATCACGGGTAAGGCATCGCCTCCACGGCAAAACGAGTCGATGAAGATGCCGATTTCCTGCGGCGCCCAGCCCGGGGGATGGCCGTGTCCCATGTTTACCTGAATGCGCATCTGCTTAAATCCAGGCACGCAATCGAAGCTCTTCATATAACTGTCCAACGGGTAATGGACGTCGTTGGTGCCGTTCACGAATAAAATAGGGACGTGGCATCTGGGAAGGAGGCTGCTGGGGTCGTATTCGTTGATCCATTTTTGGCGAAGTTCGCCCAATTTATCGATGGACGGCTTTTGGACGGATTCGCCTTCGAACAAAAAGCCGCAACCGTAAACCGGAACGGCCGCTTTGAAACGCGTGTCCACGGATGCCACCAGACACGTCGTGTACCCACCCCAGCTAATCCCCGTAACGGCGGTGCGCTCGGCATCCACTTCGGCGAAACTTCGTAACAGCGAATGCGCCCGCATCACAGAAGCCACCGCATGAAACGGCCAGTGATCGCTAAGGCCGCTGCTGATGGAATCGAACTTTTCGGGGTGCCCGTGGTTGGGGCCTCCGTTTGGCAAGCGCGTTCGAACCTTTGCATCAGACTGGTGCCCGACTGGTGCGCCTGTTTTCGGGTCGAACGTCGGATCAGGCGGACGCGATCCTGACAAATCCATCGCAATCGCCGCGTATCCGCGCTTCGCCCATAAATACGCCCATTCCGCGAAGGCCGTTCCGCCTCCGCCGTGAATGAGTACGACACCTGGAAATTTCGTGCCTGCACTCGCCTCACCGAGCGTGGCGGGCGAGGCATAAAAGGCGAAAACTTCCGTTGAATGGCCTTGGAACTCCTCGCCTGTGTAGAGCAGCGAGTGAACCGGCTTGGTTTGGTCTACCCAATGCATCGCGGGAACTTGCTGGAGTGCCTGAACATCCCAAGGGCCTACTTTGGCGGGTTCAGCGGCTTGGAGAGCGAGCGGCGCCAGGATCGAGAAGGAGAGTGTGAAGATGCGTTTGACGAAGTGACGGAGGCTCATTTTTTGGGAATGTGATTCAAGGTGTAATAGGCGTCGGCGTGATCGAGCTTCGCGCCCGCCGCTGAGCGCACTCCATCGGCGTGTAATTCATGAACGTAAAGTGCGCGTAAACCATCCACCTTCAAGCGGACACTCAAACCGTCGGGACTCACCGTGACCCCGCTGATCGGATGCGTTTCGACTTGAATTTCCTCGCTCCCATAAGCTCCGGAGTAAAGGTGGGTGTAGCTCGTCATCGAGTATGCAGACGCTGTTCCGCAAGCCTTTGCGTCAACTGGCTGGGTGAACACCAATTCAAAGCCGTCCGGTCGGGCGCGCATTTCCCGGATTTCAAAAGGCATTTCGCCGTTCCAACGGACCCTCTGCAGCCCGTACGCTTTTGTGCCAAGCGAAGACCATCCGCGACTCGTCATGCCGACCATTAACGTGCCATCCGGGGCGAAAAGCAGCCGCACGATCCCCGAGGCAAAGCCGCGCAAAAAGGGGAACGTCGCCCCTTGGTATTCACCGTCCACCTTTTCCATGAAAACTCGACTGATCTTCGCGTCGGTGAATTCCCCCACAAGCATTTGGCCGTCGAAGGGACCGAACTTCCCGTTTGCATCGCAAACAGCCAAGTCGGTGCCGCTGCGCCCCATTTTGTTGTAGGGCAACCAGACCGCAGGAGGGCACATTTCTGGCAGCGCTTTAATGGCTTGTGGATAGGGGATTTTATCGGGGACTTTCGCCGACAGTTTTAGCGGCGATTCGGGTAAATTCTGAGAGGCGATGCCCTCGGGGTTTAGGAAAAATGCGCCTTTTCTGAGGTGGTAAATGGGCGTGGTGGGCACCCATGTTCCCTGCTGATCCACGCAAAACATGTCGCCCGCCAAGTTCGCGCCCAGCCCGCAGGGAGAACGCATTCCGGCGGCCATCGGCTGAAATTCGCCCATCGGGTTAATGACACCCGCCCAGCCCCGCCAAGCGGCTTTGTTGTCGCTAAGTTCGCCCATATCGACGTTTAACGTCACCCAAAGCTGCCCCTTTCCATCCCGCTTGGGACCGTAGGCATACCCGTGATAAGACCCAGAAACATTCCAGCCTTGGCCCGCGGTGAGGTACTCACTGGCGCAACCGTCGCCGAGAGTGTCGCGCAGGCGGGTGACCTCGGTGCGTTGGGTGACCAGAAGACTGTCCCCGTCGCGCAGCAACCCCAGCGGTTCGTGGAGACCGGAGGCGAAGAGGCTAAATTTGACTTTGTCCGCCTCGCCACTTAGGACGCCGTCCACAAGCCAGACTTCCCCTTTGCGAATTGCCAGCGCGAGTTTGCCGTCCGCCGTCCAGTCCATCCCGCTGACTTCTAGCGGAATTCCCGAACCGGGCTTCCATTCCTTGCTTCTGGAGGCCGAGGGCGAGTTGCCGGTGAGGATGTCCTGAATTTCATAGGGCGTCCCCGCGAGGGCGCTCGCCGTGAGTGAAACCAAAAAAAGGAAAAGCGGTTTCAGTTCCATAAATACGTAAAAATCCGCGTCTCTTTTGAATCCGAATTTTCTTCATTCACGACCACTCCGTCCGGGTGCGTTACGGCGAGTGCGTTCAATGCAGCGACGGTTCCGGTGAGCGTGCGCTTCAGACCTCCGTCGATGGCGTCAAAACGGTCCGCGACGGGTGAGCCATTCACTTTTAGAAGGAAAACAGGCACCTTTTGAGCATCCAACCGGTAACCTTCAAACCGGACGTTTTCCCCTCCGCTCGAAGGCCATTTTACGACAGAATCGCCCAACGGTTTTTCAAACGGGGCGAACCGAGAAAACCACGTCGTGTACGCGTCGAAGAACCGCCCTCGCCACGCACGAGCAGGCCGCCCCGTTTTGCCGTCGTAGGCGAGATTCACGCCGTGCGGAAAGCCGACCAGAATCGCGTGTGTCCCAACATCCGCAAAAAACGTACGTTGCACAATCGGCTGCGCCAGCGGCTTGAGTTCGAATTCGCCTCCGTCTACTGCAGGAAAACCCTCAGGTTCCCCGTTATCGCTTTTTGCGAACGCATAAATCGAAGCGATTTGCCGTTCCGTATCACCTCCGAGAATTTCACTATTGGCCGCCTTGCCCTCCGGCCAAAATGACGGCATCAGGGTGCCAGGGCGATACGCGGCTGGGTTTATGAGATAATCTCGCAACCAACCGGGCTGCAGCCGTTGTCCCATGCTACTCAGGTCAAGCGCTTGAATTCCCAGCGCTGCGTGCCCGCCCCACCGGTGGCAAGTAATGCAACCCACCCCGCCCTGAGTACCCATCAGCTTGCGCCCAGCTGCATCGTCTCCTCCGGACAAGGTGCCCTGCGTTTTTGCGTCGACGTGGGAGAGAAGAGCCGCCAAACCGCTGGTAGCAGTTCCGTAAACCGGCATTTTCGTCTGCAAATAAGGACGCACGCGTGCCTTTCCTTCCAGCACATCGCTGAGCCATTCGGGCTGTAATTTCCGACCCACACCCGTGAGTGGTGGTGGATATCGACCGGTATCCCCAAGATTGTGATCCCCTTGGAAATACGCTTTTCTCGCCAGATCGGGGCCGCCGCGCCCGTCGCGTTCGTGGCAGGCCGCACAGTTGAGCGCCTGCAAAGTAAGTTCCGCCACCCGAGCTTGTGGCAGTTCTTTTTCCCGCTCAGCCAAATAAAGTTTCAGCGAGGCGCGCTGTTTTGCGCCCAGTTGATACTCCGGCGACTTCCGTCCCGCATTCCCCTCGAGGCACCCGCCCGCTCCGCTTTGCAACGCCACTGGGGCGGCTCCCACCTCCTTGGGAAGTTCATGGCAGGCAGCGCACCCTGCCGCCGCGACAATCCCGCGTCCTCGCGACGCAAGCGCGTGATCCACCGCAAACGGAGGCAGTTTTTGGGCCGACTCACCGTCGCTGCTGGCAAACTCCAGTAAATACCCCGCCAGATCCAACGCGTCGGATTCCTCCATATCGATGCGAGGCATCCGCCCGTCAGGCCGCGTTTGTAACGGATCTCGCAAGAATTCGGCTAGCGTCTGTAAGCCGTATTTTTGCTGAAGCTCAGGAAAAGCGATTGCTGAGTACGTGAAGTCTTGAGGCTTTGGAGCGCCCTCTGGCGGCTGAAAATCCTTGGCGGCCCCATGACACGCCACGCAACCCACCGTGTGGAACAATTCCTTCCCGTGCTCGGCATTCACGTGGCCGACTTTTTTGGGTTTCTTTGCGGGCTTTGTCGGCAGGTCGCCCAAATAGTGCAGAACGGCCTCCACATCTTCAGCCGACCTTAAGTAGGGAAATTGGGGCATGTTGGAACCCGAATGCGCACGCGCTGGGTCGCTTAAAAAGTTCCTCAACCAGTCTGCCTGGATCCGCTGGGTGACTCCTGTAAGTTGCGGGCCACGGCGCACCGGCAGTCCGGTAGTGCTCCCGTGACAATTAACGCAGCCCAGTTCGTTGTACAGAAGTCGGCCACCTTCTGCGCTGGGTTGTTCGGAGTTAAAGCGTTCAAACCCGATGACCAGCGGTTCGGCCTGAAGCGGCGTCGCCCAAATTAAGCTGAGTAACCCCAGAAGGGCTCGCGCACTCATGAGAGCACTTCAGCGATGCACTTTTCGATGTATGCCCGTGATTGGTTCACGGCTGCAGTGATTTCTGCGGCGGTGGGCAAAATGGGAACTCCGCGAGGAGTGGGGTGCATGAAAATTTCTACTTCACCCGTAAAGCGAATGTCCGAAAGCGCCTTCACAATCGGGCGATAATCCAGCCCGCCACCAAAACCGGGTAACTGTTGGAGCTCAATTTCCTTGGGCATCTTCTTCTGGGAGCCTTCCGAATGTTCCTGAAAGTACACAAACGGCAACTGTTTCGCCCCCAGGTCCCTAATCAACGTTGGAATCTGCTCCGACCATTGATGCAAGTGGTGGGGCGCAAATGCGATCCCCAACGCCTGAGAGCGGTTGAACTCCGCAAAGTATCGCAGCGAATCCGGGTGCGAGAGCGTGGAGTTTCCATGGTTCTCAATGGCGATAGTGACGCCGAGTTCCCCCGCTTTTTCGGCATGAGGCTTCATATCTTCGAAAAACTTTTGGATCGCGGCCTTGGCATCGGCGCCTTCTGGGTTTTTCGGACCGGAAATCCCGACCACGATCATTTTTCCCCCGAGCTTTTTGACCCAGGCCATCTCTTCCTGCAAACGAAACGGACCCAGCGGATAGCGCGTGCTCATTCCGAGCTTTGCTCCGTGTTTGGTGAGAAGCGAGGCAAAGGCGTCGTCGCCCATCTCTGTGATTTGCTCGCGCTGGTTGCCGTGGACTTTGCCCCAAATGTCGATGGTCGAACACCCAGCTTTCGCCACTTCCGGCAAAATCGTCTCCAAGGGCATCTCACCGTAAAGAGCCGAGGCTAGCACGTAGCGAAATCGAAAGGGTTCGCGAGCGGCCCTTAGTGATGGAACCAAGGCTGTAGCGGCAAGGGTTTTTAGGAAGGTGCGACGGGGGAGCATGAAATTAGGATGGTGAATCTTTTGGAGATGAAGCGTTTTCAACGCTGCTTAATCCGAATGCCGAAGTTGAAAAGGCATCATTCTGCTAGTGAGGGTTCGGTTAAAGAGAGTTACCACACAAAAGATAACCCCAACCTTTGAGCAGAACGCTACGCTCCTCTTTTCGACTTCCCTTGGCCAAAAAGCCAGTCCTTTTGCGTAGCACCGCCAGAGCTGTCATTTCCTTTAGGGGGTTTACCGGAGTGTCTGTCCCTTGCGTCTCTACTTTGCTGAAAATCGATCAATAAACTGTCTTGGCGTGAGCGCTGTTGTCGCTGACTTTAAGAAGTCCGATAAGTTTTGGGTGACAATACAATTTGCACCGCACGCGCTCGCCGCGACCACTTGAAGCGCGTCCTCGAAATCTCCAAAATCTAACGAGAGTGCCTCTCGGGCACTTGCGTCACTAACCTCGGCGACCTTTGCCCACGACAAAATTTTCGCCACTTCCAATTGGGCAGCTGCCTCACTTCGTCCTCTTCGCAACAAGTAATAAGCCGTGGCGAGACCGTGCCATGCGATAAAAATCTCATGCCGTGAAGACTCACATAGAAGGATCACCGCAGAACTCTCTTCAACCAGCTCGGCTCGATTCAGCAAAATATCCAGAAGGATATTCGTATCCAAAAAAACACGCATTAGATCCGACTATCAAAGCCATATTTCTCTGAGTAGTAACTCATTCGAAGATCCTGAACTTCTTCTCCCGCATTCAAGTGAACACTTCCACGCCCCGTGTGAAGCCACTCTGCCGCACTGGATCCAGCGGAAGGTGCATGTTCACGAAGACGCACAATCTGCACCAAAAACGAGGAGTCCAATCTCGAAAGCACGTGAAGCGTGTCTCCTTCGTGCAAACCAAGTCCCGAAAACCGTTCGACAGGAATCTGTTGCGTAATGGTCACACACTGAATGGTAAATGAACGGAGGGAGATCTGCCAGCATTTTTCTTCCGACACAGAGGGCCTAATGAACTCCATGCGAAACAGGTGGTGTCGTTTGCTTTTGGAGGTTTTACCCGAGTGTCTGTCTCCTGCGTCCGTTCACTCGCTTTTGCAGCAAATCCGAAATCGACGATCTAGATCTCGCCAGATTCCGCGTTAGTACTCACCGAGTGCGTTCTCCCACGCTTTGCCCTGTTCTTGGGTGGTGAGCGAGCCGCAGGGGGGCGAGCCGCAGGGGACAGACACTTCTCGTTCCGTACCGGAAAAGCTGGAGCATACCCCACGTCGTACGAAAGCGGGAGAGATGCGTCTATTCACTCAGCGGGAGGGGCTGCTTAATTAGTCGGTTTTTTGGGAGGGGTCGGCTGCGCTTGTTGCCCTAGGTACATCGCCAGAAGGAACCATGTGGGAAATACATTCAGTCCAGGGATCAGCTCAGGGATGAGCACCAGCGCTATTTCCCAGCGGAACCCCCAAATGAACAGAAAAGCACCAGCCGTCAGCGCATCGATGAGAATCCAAGCCGGAGGAATCCCTTCCAGCGGTAACTCGATAGAATCCGCAAGCACAGCCACTAGCACGCTCAGCGCAAAGCGCATCGTGTGGCTCATTTCCACCTTTCCAGAAGCTTTTGCCCCGCTTTTACTCTCGCCTCCAGTAGCCGATGTTTTTCCTACAAATTCTAAAGGCACTTCCTTTGCCTCAGTTGAAGGCTGTTTCTCGGG
>Ga0114971_10000431_pt1 | contig 27269 bp, 28 predicted proteins | sample M_140625_MF_Meta_FD_87320 | JGI IMG/M metagenome (GOLD analysis project Ga0114971, IMG submission 87320) | Freshwater microbial communities from Lake Montjoie, Canada to study carbon cycling - M_140625_MF_MetaG | ecosystem: Environmental > Aquatic > Freshwater > Lake | place: Lake Montjoie... | reverse complement strand
TCGAATACATCAAAAACAAAAAATTAAATTTTGCTTTTTAATTTCCATAAAAAAAAAAAATTGGTTTGGTTTTAAGAAAAAAAAAAATAAAAAAATAAAAACCTCGGATTAAAGAAAAGAATAACAAAAATGCAGACACACCATCCCCGTGACCACTTCCTTCGTCATACCACGAGTCTTCCTCCTCCCCCTCCTCCTGCTTCCAGTGGTAGGCCCGCCGGCTGCCCCCCGTGTGGCGGTAGCATGCGTCCCCACCCTCCTCAGACATCGATGCCTCCTCCCAAGACAACGACGGTCGCTCCTCATCATTTTGATCACCGCACTTCGACCAAACAAGTCATGGAGCCATATACAGGCCCCAATTGCAGCAAAAATTGCCTCATGAATCCCGATTCCGCCGATATTCAGCAGCTCGGCGAGCCCATGAGCCCCTGCATGAATTGCACCTCCATCTACATGGCCATGCGCGATCGCTCTCCCTTTGACCGTGCGTATCTCCGCGCCTACAACAAACTCCCCGGCATGTATGTGACCAACCTGGACAGCCTCGTGTTTGCTCCTTGAGCTTCCTCGAAACAAAAACTGATTTTCATCGATAATTAATAATACAATGATAGGTATTATTAACTGACACGAATTTACCTTTCTTTTTTCAGAAATATTACAAGCAGAAATGGACTGCCCGGTGTGTCTCGAGACGATCCGCAAATCGGGACGCAACACGATTCGCCTGGAATGTGGTCACTGTATGTGTGGAGGATGTGCCACAAAATGGATCGTGCAGAATGGCCATTCAAGCTGTCCTATGTGCCGGGCACAGACCCATCATTTTTCTAGAGAAACGCGGTCCAAGAGATTTTCTATTCCTATTGCCAAGGCCTATGGTATGATCTTGCAGCAACTCATGAAGGATGACGGCAACATCGATCTTAAGTCTTTCCTTGAAGTCCTCGATATCCTCTATTTTCCCTGCATCGACCTCTGGCGACGGCCCGACATGCTCCCGATCATCCGACCGATCAAGGATTCCATCGCCATGGCATTACATCAAATCCCTGATATGCCCGAGTATCTTCAGGCAGGCCTCTATGAGTTTGTGACTCTTGTCTAGTTTAGTTAGCCATCCAGCAGAGTGCAGAACCATCCATATTGTAGAATTGTAATACCTCCATAAGAAAGATCAATCATATCCATAATAGCACGATCCAATTTACCCGTGGACAGAATGGCAAAGATCATCTTGACGATTCTTCCATGCGTCACTACTACAATCTCTTGTTCTGGGTCATCTCGAAGGTCCAACAAGAGACTCTGTATATTCTTTTCAAAAACATCATCATTTTCTGCCTTGTTGTGTAATCGGATCTCCGTCTCGATCGGGGCAAATAAAGAATATTCCTGTATTTTCTGTGCGGTTTCCATGGTCCGAAGTGTCGGACTGGTAAGGATCTTACCTATAGTCCTTGGTAATTTTGACAGGACTTTTTCTATCTGGAGACGACCCTTTTCATTCATCCAAATATCCTTTTCTTTGACATCATCCCTGCCACAGGCATCCGTCTCTCCATGACGGACAACATAAACCTTCTTTTTCGTCATGTCTTAATTATACTCTTTCCTTTCATGTGTTTATATCGTCCATCAAAATTGATCTATCTAAGAATTTCTCAAGAATTAAATAAAACATGGAATGTTCCATTTGTATCCAGGAAACGGATGGAATGGTGGTATGTCATGATTGTGGTCAGGAGGCTTGCGTCCATTGCATTCATCGTTATCTTCTTGATCATCTTATGCGACCGAATTGCATGAATTGCAGAAAATCATGGACTCTATCGTTTATTAAGGAACAATTCCCATCTGTTCTTTATAATAGCCTTGTTGAAAAGAGGCGTCGTATCTGGTTTACTATGGAGAGTCAGAAATCAAGGTGCTCACAATGTGGTGTCCACCAGGAAGAAAATACGACGCATGTATGCCATCCGGAGCATCTCACCAATTGGAAAACTATCTTGGAGACCAGTGTCCCTTGTCCCGGTTGCAAGATACCGATACAGAAATCATCGGGATGCTATCAGATGTGGTGCACTCTGTGTTGCACTGCCTTTGATTGGAAATCGGGGCAATTACTCGTTACCCATCAATTTCATAATCCACATTATTCTGAATATCAACGACAGAAGCAACAACAGAGAAAGAACATTGATTGGTCCGAGATGGAGATTCCCTTGCGAACATCCGGCAGGTCCATCTCGGAACAGCGACGATGGTTATTCTTTGTCTGTCTGTTAAATCGGATTCAACGCATGCTCTTGGACCATCAAGAAGAAGAAGAATGTCCACAAGAGATCCTCGAAGAATTTGTTGTCAAGAGTCAGCAATTGGTGCAGAAACTACTACATAAACAGCAGTGGTCCTCTTGTCATCAAGAGATGATGACTCTGATTGATCAATTCAATCACAAGAATGAATTTCATGAATTCCCATTCCGGATTCGAGCTTTTACAATGATTACTTTGGATTGAAATTATTTTTTTCTAAAAAAATAATACAATGAGTGTAGTTTCTTATACAGTTATAAGATTTCGAGATGGATTCAGATTAAATAATACCCGCAAAGGAAGCATCATGATAAAGATCAAGGTATATATGATATTATTAAAAAAATTTAATACGACTGCTGGAACTCCTGGAACTCCTGGAACTGGTATTCTTAGAATAGAGAAAATCATTTGCCGAAAAATATATTCAATCACAGAAAATGGCAATACAATGATTTGAAAAATTAGAGTATACAAATTCATCATTATTAATTTGGGTGCAAATATGGTAATTATAATCAATAGAACGAATAGTATGGGTAAGAGTGAAACATACAAATCAAATTGAGAAATGGTCGCTTTTTTATCTTTTTTGGAATTTGCCGGTGCTGTGGTGGTGCCTGGTCCTGGTATTGGTCCTGGTGCTGTGGTGGTGCCTGGTCCTGGTGCTGTGGTGGTGCCTGGTCCTGGTGCTGTGGTGGTGCCTGGTCCTGGTATTGGTCCTGGTGCTGTAGTGGTGCCTGGTCCTGGGAGTGGTCCTGGTGCTGTGGTAGTGCCTGGTCCTGGTAGTGGTCCTGGTGCTGTAGTGGTGCCTGGTCCTGGTGCTGTAGTAGTGCCTGGTCCTGGTGCTGTAGTAGTGCCTGGTCCTGGTGCTGTGGTGGTGCCAGAGGCAGGAGAAAAGGTGTTGATGGTGATATTGTTATTATTATTATTCGTGTTGGATGGAGAAGACGTGGTCTTGTAGGTGCCGAGTTCAGTTTTAATGAGATGGCCGATCTGGTTGGTGGTGTTTCCAATCGGGCTCAAGACCGCAGCGCAATTCGAGGCGGCCAGGCATTCATAGTAATTCCCGACAACGGTGGTCGAAGTGCCTACCGGCTTCACTGTGGGAATGGAAGAAGACGCAGGTGCGATCGCCGAGATGGTGAGACAATTCAGATTGCAGGGATTGAATCCATTCTTGTAGACGAGCATGGGGAGATAAGGCTGGATGCCGTAGGCAATCCATGAGATGTGTTTTGTATTGCAATACTGAAGGAACGTCTTGACGTAGGGAAGACTGCAATCAAAGGTTCCAAATGCGGTGGCGATGATCGGACCGTAGGCCTGCATACCCAGAAAATACTTGTCCCACCCACTCGATACCGTCTTCTTCTCTTTAAGCTGCGCGACGATCGAGGGTGTGCAATCACCGATATAGGTATTCTCAACATAGCCGGTCTGCACATCGACCTGGGTAGAGGGGGCTGCGTGACAGGGTGGGAGTTTGGTATGGTCCGAACTGTGAAAGGTCGAATTACAGGTATAGGTCTGCAATGCCGTGTTCTGATTCGCCGCGGGGAGATCAAAGGTGATGACGGGATCGGTCCCCGTCGAAAAGGGCTTGTGACTGGAGATGTTCGTCGTATTAAAAGCGGGGGATGTGTGATTCTGATAAAAATAGCAATAGGCGCTCTCATAGGGATCATTGACAGACTGGTCGCGAGAAAACCCTTTCGAGGCGGAATTCAGAGGCACATTCTCGTAGGCCTTGTATTTATTCAGGATCTGCGTCTTGACATTCGGATTATTCCCATAACTCGTCACCAGCCCACAGCACCCACTCAATTGAAAAGGATGGACACCAAACGCCAGATTCTTGGGGAACATCTGGAAAAATGGCAGATTCGTGCCAACCTTTGCACCCACCTGAATCGCGGTGCTGAAATCATACCCGCGATTCAGACCATTCACCACCACAATATTGGTAGTAGTGATTTTACGGATCTTGTCCAACAAGACATAAAAGAAAGTTTCCCATTTATTGTATTGATCGTTTTCGGGAATCTTGTAAAGCCCCGACGCCGAATCCATCTTGTAACTCTTCTGATCTTCCGCCGTATCTTTTGACGCATCATAGGGACGAAAGAAGGGCTCATTCACCAGCTCGAACCAGACACGACTGTCCGAGAGCATATCCCGAGCAATCGTTTCCCAGGCGGTAATCACATCGGGAAGCGGCTGCCCTGAAGAAATCGTCATGAGATCCTGGATGCTGTAGGACTGGTTCCCATAATTCTGGGTATTGGTCGGCGATCCGTTCGCCGTAAAGTTAAAGACACATCCAGAGGGGTAAGAAAAGACCGTGCTACCCTCGCTATTCTTGGCCGTCGCCCATACATGCCCATCAATCAGTGCTACAATATCCTGGCCAGTGATTTCGAGCACCACCGCCTTGATCAGATCCGCGTAATAAACCGAATTCGTCTCGCCCGCAAACTTGATCGTCACATTGCTCGATCGCGAATAGGCCGACAGGCAAATGGGGATGCGGATGATATTGACATTCCATTCGGTCTTGAGATGTGTGACCATGTTGCGGATAATATTCTGAAAGTTGGCGATGGTCTGGGTGCTGCTATCATTGGGATTGAAGAACGACAAGAGGATGTTGGTGATATCGATGGTCGGAGTCGAATATGCGGCAGTCGAAGGCAAATACTCTAATCCGGACACAGAGATGCCCCGAAGGATTTCACGAGATTTTTTTCCCGCCACTGTTTTTTGAAAATAATAGATGCCTTTGCTGGATGTTGTGGACCATGATGACATTTTTTTAGAAATAAAAGTTTTTATTATTGCAGAAATAATAAAAATTTTTTTACAAATCATTACATGTCAGAATATCTAAGACATGGTCGCTTCCTCTTGGCCGCGGAAATTGAGAATCAATTTGAGCAGGAGATCATCCGACAATTACCTCACAATTACAGAGCGGTTGATCTCGGTGGTTGTGACCATTCCCTGGCCTTGCGTATCATGAAAGATCGACCGGATGGAAGTATCGTATCCGTCGATCCTTTTCCCCAACATCCCGATGTCTTGCCGATGTCAGGGATGGAATTTCTTTCCATTCCGACCGTGGAATTGGATGCTATTATTTTTCGATATTCGATCCATCTGATTGATGAAAAAGAGGATCTGAATCTCTTGGTAGAACAATGTCTATCCATCGCCAAATCCATCTACATCCTGGGACTCTCACCACAATCTCGTTTCCCATGGTCAATGTCCATACAACATCGCTTTGAGACCTCTTGCAAGAATATCGATGCCCTCCCGGAGGCAAAGACATTTTGCATACCCATTAGCATCCATCTTGATGATTTTCGAACCCTGATTGCTTCGCGCTCATGGTCTTTTTTACAGGATGTTCCAGATTCTGAAATCGAGGATTGCCTGAAGAATATGGAATCAGAAAAGAACATAATGATCCATCTATACTACACCATGATTCAGATCAAAAGGTGAGGGGGATGGTCTTGACACAGCAATTATCAATATTGCCATAAAAGGAGACAAAGGTCTCGGACGTCAATTGGCGGGCATAGATGAAATTCTTGCCTCGGATATTGCGCTTTAGAATCGAGGGAGTGACGTTCCGGACATGCTTTCGATAATGATCCATAAAATCATCGATGGTGATGTGAGGCAGGAGCACGATGCCCTCCCAATCGCGCTTCTTACCCGCCATGTCCACCTCGAAATCCTTGGGATAATAGGCCATCAGAGGCGAATCCTGTCGCGACATGAGCTCATTCAATCCCTCCGGGACCAGGTCTGCGCTGCTGGAAGGCAGGACCACCATCAATTGTAAAAAGGGAGGGACCGGCTGGTTCAGTTCGAATTTGGGTGTCTTGTAGGTCTCGAGGACGCTGGCGAAATCCGAGAGAAAAGGGCCATACAGATAGGGGAAATACCAGAGCCAGTCCGGGATGCCCTGCTTATAATAATTCAGGATCCAGCACATGCCGTCCAGATAGGTGCTCACCAGCTTTTTCACTTCGATCCCGGGCAGATTCTTTTCATAATACTGTCGCTTAAAGGTCTCGAGATCCAGCTTGCCCTCCTTCATATTGCACAGGACCAGAGGATCCGGGAAGAAATTCGGCCGGCCGTCGTATTTCTTTTCCAGCATCTCCTTCTCCTTTTCTCCCAGCATCTTGAAGAATTCCATCAGCGCGATGTTTTTCAACGCCAGCCGCTTCTTTCCAGGCACCACCCGCGTCAGATGACCATTCTTCTGCCCCAATTCCCGGTATCGCTTCATCATGATGTCGATCCCTCCGTCGATAATCGCCATCGACGGCACCGTGGGTAGGAAATCATTCCCCACCAGGAAACACAAGACGATAAAATCATGAATACCATCTCTCTCACTAAAGGTAGAGGTGGGATGTGCCGTCGACCCACTGGGCCATCGCATGATCGTCAGGATTTCCTTCTTAAAAGAACGGACATCCACGAATTGCACCACACCCTCGTCCGCTTCTCGTGCAATCATGACCCGATCCACCGGAAGGATCATCCCCAACATGATGAGATCCGCATCCAGGCCATAGATGCAATATGAATCCGTGGTCGAGCCATGCTCGCGGATATACTGCATGATCTTGTGCTCGCCCTCCCCCGGCACTTTTTCATTGCTAAAGATAATCTCCAGATCCTTCCACTCTGGATGATAGCTGATCATGCTCCGCAGATACCAGTCGATATATTTGGTCAGATGATCCATGAGTTTTGTTCCCGGTGTAAAGGCGTTTGGATTAAAAGTCTGACTCGTCTCCTCCAGCGCCTTGGCGGTCCTGAATCGCCGCTGTCGCTGTTGATTCATCTTGCCTAATCCCGCCACACCGTCCACACACAATATTAATTTCTTGCGCGGCTTGCAAATCCTCCGACAATACTCAATCTTCTCACAGATCTCCTTGAAGAGATGGAGCATGGATCGGGGACGGACGGGCTTTGGACGGGAGAGGTAATGAACAGGAGGTGCATGGCTCCCATACTGAAAGACCTTTTGTGCCACGGGATGAAAGAGGCCATTGAGATCAAGGGCGAGAACATCGATCGGTTCTTGGGGTTGTCCAGAAAGACAACTTGAAAAGTTACGGCTATACCATAAATAAAAATGCTTGACGCCCATTCTGTTTTAATACTTCAACTAGATTCTTTTTTTCTAAAGGTGATTCATTGCTAATATCATTTTTTTTTTAATATATTTTATTGTATAAATATATAGACATACATCAACATGAAGATCGGTATATTGGGTAATGGCTTTGTGGGAAAAGCAACTCGAATTTTAGAAAACCCTGATTGTCAGGTTCTGGTCTACGACATTCGACCCGATGCGTGTGTGCCCCCCGGTCTCACCCTCGAAGAAATTGACAAGACGGCCGACATCCTTTTCCTCTGTCTGCCCACGCCGATGCGCCTGGATGGTGGATGCGACACTTCCATCCTCGACAGCGTCCTCGCCTCCCTGACCAATCCCTTTGTCGTGGTGAGGAGCACCGTGCCCGTTGGATTCAACGACGCCCGGCGTTGCTTCTTTATGCCCGAATTCCTGACTGAAAAGAACTGGGCCCAGGATTTCCGAGAGAATCCCCTCTGGATCTTTGGGATGCCCTCTGACAATCCCCTCTTTCGTGAGCGCATCGAAACCCTCTTTAATTCGGCATTCCATCATGACAAGATCCTCTCAAATAGAACGCGATTCATGACGAATAAAGAGGCCGAGATGGTCAAACTCTTCAAGAATGTCTTCCTGGCCACCAAGGTGTCGTTCTGTAACGAGATGTATGATCTCTGCCAACAATGCGGTATCGATTATGACACCGTCTGCGTCGCGGTAGCCGAGGATGAACGCATCGGTCGCACCCACCTGGCCGTGCCGGGATACGGCGGACGACGCGGCTTTGGTGGCACCTGCTTCCCCAAGGATAGCAATAATCTCTACCGACTCTGCCGCCAGCATTCCGTTCCGGCGCCCGTCCTCGGCGCGGTAATCCACCGCAACGAATACCAGGACAATCGTGAGAGAGAATGGCTCGGGGATGTCGGTCGCACCTTTAATTCCAAATTTGATGAGATCCTCCTCGTTGTCGGCGAGGCCGATGCCGAGATCCACTCTCATCTCGACTCCTCACCCCTTAACATCATCCTGCACATCAGCGATCATCCAGTGTCCACGATCCTCGACGCCACACGATACTTTTTCACACCCCTCCATTCTGATCCTCTTTTTTATCCCCATGTTCATCGCATCCTCTTTGTCTGCGAGGACAGCATCCAGCGATGCCAACTCCTTCTCCGCGTCCTGGAGCTCCAGCAACTCCACAACGCCTCGCTCACCCTCCACAATCAGGATTGCAGCCCCCTCGTCTCGGCCTTTGTCGGTAAATTATCATTATAACTATAATTACATTTTTTTCAAATACCGTTTGTCCTTCTTATAAAAGACGGCCTCTCGAATCTCCTGTCCCATCTTGTGGTAACTGACAAAAAGTCCCTCCCTTTTGCCCTTCTCGTATTCACCGGTCATAAAAAGCGTTCCATCCTCAAAGAAATAGCGGACGTCACCGTGGAGCACGCCGTTATCATAATTCAGGATCTTCCTGATATTGCCATTTGGATAATATTCTGTAAACTTTCCATGATAGTGTTTGCGATAAATATCCGCGGGATGTTGAGGAGAAAAGGTAGACGGAGAGAGGGAAAATTCCTGGTGCATCACACCAAGATAAAAAGTTTGGTAATGCCGTGTGTAAGGATTGAAACGCATGCATAGTTTATTCTGACGGTCGTAGCAGTAGCGATACTCTATTTGTTGAAGGTTGATGGCCATGAGATCGCGAGAGGTTCGATCAAACTCATAAATGTTTTGCAGTAAATCCGAAGTAATCATTCTCATTTTTGATAGACAATGTTGATTTTTCCACAATCATTTTTTTTTTCTGTAATGAAAAATGATTTTATGATGGATAGATAGAAAGAGAAAAGAAAAAAAATAATGTCAACACCAACCACACCACTCACAACCTACGATTACCGTAAACCACTTTACAACAACCCATGCTTTCGGGACAAGGTTCGTCAGATCTTATCGTTATCAGCTCTTAAGAGGAAGTATATCGATAAGATGACGGATGAGGAAGGGATGCGGCTCTACGAGCAGGTATTCACTCATTCCTCGGTCGATGAGACCAACTACGAATGGCTGGAGATTCTGGGAGATGCCACATTGAATAAATGTGTCGTCTGGTATATCAATCAGCGATTCCCCAAACTCCACAATGCGAACGGCGTCAAGGTCATCGCGCGTCTCAAGATCAACATGGTCAGCAAGACCCATTTCTCCGAGATCTCGGAACGACTCGGTTTCGCGCCTTTCATCCGCATCGACGAAGAAAACATCAAGGCCAACAAGGTAATAAGTATCAAGAGTCTTCTCGAAGATGTCCTGGAAGCCTTCTTTGGTGCCACCGAGATGATCATCGATCGCATCATCTCCCCAGGCGCTGGATACGGCATCTGTTTTCACCTATTCAAGAACATCATGGATCCGGTGCCCATCTCACTCAAGTATGAGGATCTCTACGATCCGATCACACGCCTCAAGGAGACGTTTGATATCTACCGCACCAATCTGTGGGGACAGGTCCGCTATGAGACGCACCGCCAGGAAACAGGAGGCCATCTTGTCTATGTCTATCAGAATGATCCACCGACCGGTCGACGAACGCTCCTCTCGTCCGCTCAGGCGAATACGCTGGATGAGGCGAAGCAGCAGGGCGCGATGAATGCCATTGAAATGCTGGCCAAGAAGGGCTATCGCCGTCCGGTTCCGGAATACTATAGCCAGATAGCCTGATTTCCCATGTAATTATTATTTTTTCTTTTTCAATCAATAAAAAAAGAAAGATATGAGTCATTTGCGCTCGCTGCAAACGCTTTTGAGAAATAATAAAAAGATTCGGCAAAGAAAGCTTGATCGATTGCGTGTCCTGATTCAAGCCATCGATCAATTCAATATAGATAAGAAATTAGATCCTCTAGTCGATCAATTGGTCCTTACCTTTGAGGCCTGGTATGAGGAAGAGATCCCAACGCTGGAAGAATTGGCTGAGGACAAGAAATTACGTGTGCGATTCAAGCAAAAGATCGAAGAATTCATGTTGGATCTAGAAGAGTCGTCGGTGCGCCCCTTCTGGAGAAATAGGATAAAGATGATACTGGAGCTGCTCTTATTGCCCACTCAGCCTTCTCTGTGGAGCCGGGTCAAATCCTTCTTTACACGATCCTAGTATATATATTATTTATTATATTGTATACCATGCATAAATGGTGGTGATGGTCATATTTACAGCTGCCGTTGGATTCGTGGTAGGACTAGAATTTGCAGCACATGTTGCATTAATCGTAGAGGTAAACGAGTTCGTATTGTTGAGTGTTGCAGTATTTCCATTCGAGGAAAAACTACCGGGAAGCTGACTGGTGGTAAGCGGTTGATTTAGTATTGAATTTCTTGATGATAGTGATTGTCCATCGATGACGATCTCATTAGATTGGTATGGACAATTTTCATATTCCCATCCACCGTTATAATATTCGTATTTATAAACAGCAGAATTACCATAGGACGAGACTAAATACATCACTCCCAATGTATACGACGTTGATTGAGGTAAAGTTATTGTATATGTTGAAGGAAAGAGAGAAGGAGAAGAGGTGGAAGCGATTGACGATGGGGAAGAAGTCGTATTGGAATAATTTTCTCGTTCGAGACGATCCGCAATGTAATTGCTGATAAACATTTTTTATTTAAGGATAAAAAATTTCTATTTATTTATTTATTTCTTCTCATTTGTAATATACTGTAAAAAATTGTGGATACAGGTTCGTGTGGCCGTCTCTGAATCAATCTCAAAAGGGGTAGAGAGATGAAAGGGGAGGAGACGAGGATTGGAGGTCATGCTGTGGATGGGAAAATCATTGACGAGGAGGGCGAGGATGCGGTAATCGAGGTCCGGGAAATTCCGGTCCAGGAAATCCGTGAGTTCGGTGTAGTCCTCGTTCGGTGCGGCGACATGGACAAAGGCGATGGGTTCTTTCGGTGTCTCGAGGAGTTCGTAGAATCGGCAGATACGATCCGCATCATTCTCCGTCTGCACAGTAATGATGCCATGAAAATCCCTGAATTGGTCTCGAAAGGCGGCCAGCATCTGTTTCGAGGAAAAACGAGTCGTCTCCCATGGAAAGCGCTCGGAGGTCTCGATCGGCTCGGCGCCCATCGCAATCAAGAATAGATTCTTGTGATTCGCCTGGAATTCACGCCAACGCGTCATGGTGTCCACGCTGGCTTTATGGATCGACCATTCCAAGAGAAATCGAGCGGCATCTTCCCCCCGGTAATGACGAAGATTGTTGATCTGTCCCGCGATCCATCCCTTATTCATGTTTCGGTTTTTATGCAAGAGAATATCGGCCAGCGCCTCGGAATATCTACCTTCCCATCGATAAAAGTCATTGCAGATCCTCATCTGCACATAGCGGAGGAACTCGGGATGATCCTGGCGCATGAGACTGTCCAGCGATTGGAGGACCTTTTCAGACTCCTGGTAGCGTCGGGCATCCAGATGGCGCTGCGCGGTCTGGAAGACCAATGAAAGAGATCGCCTCGTCTCGATGAAGTTGACAATCAGGCCGTCGTAATCTCCATACCAGAAACGGAAGCGCTCGGGGAAGCGCTCGGTTGCGATGGTCATGATGGCCTCATCCAATTGATACCACCCTTCCTTATGCAGCACCTCGTCCCAGATCTCTTGAAAGATCTTGGAATATTCGAGGACCTTTTCCGCTCGACCACCAAAGCATCCTCCCGCCACGTGATGATAGACCACAGAAAAATACTCTCGCCAGGGAGTGGCCGGATCTTTCGTGACCGTATGAATCCTCAATTGATGGATCTTGTCCGGATACCGAGCCATGAAATCGGGCCATGTCTCCGCCACCTCGCTCCATTCTTTTGGTGAGGCCTTGGCGCAGTGCTGGATGCCACAATCCATCCAGAGAAAAAACTCGGTCTCAAAAGGATTGTCCGCGATGGCGCGCTCCAGGAAATCAAACTTGTTGTTATTCAGAATAATATAAAGCGGTGTGTCCTTCTTCTTGTTTAGGTTCATGATGGAATGCGTCTTCATTGCCTCTCTGATCGCATCCAGATCCTTGTAAAAGAGCGTTTGTTCAAAGGGAAGCATCACCACCTTCGTCTTATCCGCCATTTCAGATCGTATCTTTTGAATCTCCTCCGCAATCTTTTCGCTGTCAGTGTAAAAAATCATGGGTAAATCGATGCTCATCATTGACTTGCCCAACTCTAGGTAATCCATCACATCCCTAACGTCTTCTCCTTCCTCCAATGGCTCTCGTGCCCGGATGTCATAAAGACACGTGACAATCGTCGTCATTTTTTTTATCCAACAACCCGATGATGTTAGATCTGAAAATCTTTTGTAATTTTTCGTAATTAATCTTGAAGCTTCCGATGATGGACATCATCCGATGAAAAATTCAATTTCGTCTACGATTGTATGAAAATTTCTTCCCCCTTAAAAAATATGACCTTCTTGGCGGCCATGTGCGTTGACAAGAAATCGCTACATGGAGATCCTTGCTTCCCGATAAATACCGAATTACCGAGTTTTTCTACCATCGCGGCCTCCTCGGAGAGGCAGAAAACATCTCGATTGCACTCTTTGATGAACCAGGCAAGTTCAGAGTGGTCACCACCTACGAGCAGAATACTGTCGCGACGTGGAACATGCGTCAAGATCAATCTCTGATACACACTGAGATCGAATTTTTCCTCCAGCACGACATGCACCACACTAACCGACGATGATGAGGACGGTAGTGATGGTGAAGAAAGAAAGGGGAATGTCGCGACGATATTTTCAAGATCTTTCCGGTCAAGAAGAGGCGCAGAGGAAGGATGTGTTTCGAAATAGCCGTCTATATCCAGGTCCAGATAGAGATCGTCCCTATCATGTTCCGGTAAGATCTCTTGGTGCCGATGCTCTCGCCCGTTCTCATCCACTAGCACATAGTCCAAGATCAATTCCTTTTCCGTATCAGGCATCGGATCACCATCCAATGAATTCAGATTTAATTTGGAGGGCAGATGGAATCGTGTGACGGGCTTGGCCTTGGATAAAAGATACTCGGTCACATCCACAATAATATCCGGGCAGCCATAACGCAGCGTCAGCACATCCTCTGGATCCTTGAGGACAAGATCTCGAAAGAGATGGCCGTTGCCCTCGTAATGCATTTTGACATCACCGCTTTTGAGGACCACCAATAAATGCTTCATGATCCCCGGCACAGGATCTCCCTTGGTCGATCCATTCAGAAAAACATCCCGGGTGATCACATGCTTCTCTTTGAGGAATAATTGCTTGAGACCCACCTCGGTGATGTCCCGTCCACCATAGACCATCTTTTCGATTTGAAAGTTTCTAATATTGCTATATACGTGCACACCATGCTCCTCCAGCATTCTTTTCTGAAAAAGCGGGAAATCCAAAATCTTGATTTTCCGATTCGCCGGTAAAGAACCCATCACCAGCACCCTGTCTCCTTTGAAGGATTGTTTCGATAAATGCAGGATGGCATTGGCAAGGGCTATCATCGGCTCTTCTTTTGGATGGACTAGAGAATGTATCCTCATTCTTTATCTTGAAAATTTTACATGCTTAAGTGAATTTATTTTTTACTACTAGGTAACAAATGAGCGATTTTACAGTTCTCGAGGATAAGATGCTCAAGCCCTTTGCAACGCTGATCAGTTGTCGTGATACGGTGGGTTCCGAGTGTGTGCGAGGCGTGACCATGTCGGAATGTGTCCGTCAATGTCGCGAGGATCCTTTCTGTTCCTGTGGTTATTTCCTCCAGCCCTCGAATCGACGCGAGACAAGCTATTGTGTCCCACTGAATTCTGCGCTCTTAAAGAATATGAATATCCTTCTGAATATCTATGATCATTCGGACGATCCCAGCGCCGCGCTCTGGGAAAAGACGGCCGTCTTTTATGATCCGAAGATCTATCCTCCCTTGACGAGCGAAAACAATTTCGTCCTTATGGAAAAAGATATCTGTTCTCTCCAGTATGTGCTCCATAGCACCGGTGCCACCTATTACATGCAGAGCGACCTCTCATGGAAAAAAGATGCCTCGGGAACGGCCCTGCGGGTCCTCTTTATCGACAAGTATCCCCAATTCTATGAGCTGGCCAACAATGTCCAGATTGATTCCAATTTTGTTCTCAAGGTCTTTGCGCAACCCCAAATTATCTCGATCGGATCCGATGGGAAACTCCAATTATTTTCCTCACTCATCACCGATACTGAGATCAGAGATTTCTTTATGCACCTCTCCTCCACCACCCGTGATTTCAAGCCCGCTTCGCCGCTCGATGTTCCCATCCTCTCCTTCACCACCCCCTTTCAGATTCGCGCCAAGGATAATGAAGCGGCCTTCCTCGGTCCGGTCCCGTCCGCACCCTCTTCCGATACCATTACGATGGGAATCCTTCCTCCTTCACTTCACCAACAAGAAGAATTCCCAGGCTATTTCATGATTACCAGGGTGGACATTCAACCCAATATCTTCCAGGTCGCTAAGACTCTTCCCGCCCGCCTCACCTTTCTCCAGAATTCCGTTCTTCCCACTCCATCCACGGCTTCCTGGCGATGGTCCCTCATTCTCCTAGTGGTTTCCTTCCTCCTTCTTCTCCTTGTCTTTCTTCTGAAGAGGACGAAAAAATTATGATAATTATATTTTTAAGAATAAAGAAGAATGAAAAAAAGAGGACCTTCTCCCGATTTACTCCCGACCTCTCTTCCGTCCCCCAAAAAAACCCGCGTCCGTTCTCCTTCTCCACTCTCTCCGGGGACGGTGGCCGCGATGACGATCAAGGCCATGACACAAGAGGTTCAGAAAATGGACGAGATACGAAACAAAATGATGGCCATGCCTCTCCTCACACCTGCCAAAAACAAGATGCTGACCGACGTGATCGCCAAACCTCGTTTTCACGGAAAAGATACACCTTCCCTTCGTCGGCTCAAAGAACTCTACCGTGAGCTCCAGAAACGAGTCAAGGATTTTGAGGAAGCTCTCGTTCTTTCTGGTGACGAATCCCCAAGATTCACACTGACAATCGGTCCAGAAGAACTTCATGTCTTGGACACACTCTATGACGAAAAGGAAAAGGACCTGAAGATGAATCGTCTCATCAATCTGTATGTGAACCTTCTTTATGAACAACAGTTTCGAAAACCACCACCTCTCCTTAAATTATATTCTTTCCCTCTACCCCGGTATCTGCGCGATCCATTGACTACCGATCACGTTCTCCGAAACATCTTTACACGGAATTCCACGACCTATTTGCGCGACCAAAAGGTAAATCTTCCCATCTTTTTTACCGAAGACCTCTCGGATCGTTTTACTCCCTCGCGTAAACAAGCCCTGTCTGAATTCCTTTTTAATAATATCGAGAATGAATTCCCATTGAACAAAAAAGAAGAAGGTGCGAATCCAGACAATCTTGTCCAATCGAATCCCCAGGTGGTCTTTCATCCGTGGCTGCAAAAGGCGGCGAGCAGTCCTCCACTCACGGTCTCACAGATCCCCATCTATTTTATTCTCACGTCCAAGAGACTCAAGCACGCCATGGTCAGCATCCTTTTTGAAAATCGAGTCTTTTCTGTCGGATACGGCTACCTTGGCTCTCTCACCAAATATGCATCCAAAAAACAAGAACATTTCCTGGAACGCATCTTGCATGAAAAACACCTGTATGAACGTGGCGCCCTGTATTCTCCTGATTTCCTTCTGAATCTCTTTCATAAAAAAACGATTGCCCCCCAACAGACCTATTATGATTACAAAGTGGTAGATTTTGGTCTCCTGACCAAGCAGCATATGGACCGTATGCAGGTCTTTTTCAATAAGGTGGAACAGATTATATTCAATCTCGGTATCAAGAGTGTCAAGGGTAAATCCGTTCTCTATAAACTCCCGACCGAACCCACCACCCTGGAACAAGTGGTTGAATATTCACTTGATGGAAGCGCCATCCTCGCCTTGGATCAGACCTATTCCGAGCTCTGTTTCAAGAACAAGGCGACGGCAACAATGAATTGCGCGGGATTCATCAATACCGTCTTTGCACCCAGTGTAGATTGCAATTACTTTCTTGGTGTGGTTCATCCCACGCATTGCCGGAGGACCGATGGCCGCATCCTTCAAAACGCAGACCTGGAAGCCCTGCAGACCGCCTTTATACAAAACGATACCAAGAAGCTCCTGGAATTACTCAAGTCCTAAAATGCACCACCAGGTAAAAGATGGCGAAATTCGCAATCAGCGCCACCTCATCAAGGAAGATATTTTGCTTTCGTCGTAGGCGAAGAAGCAGGGATATAAAAAAAACACCTTGTAGGATTGGGAAGATCCATAGCCATCCACGATCGGTATGTCTCACCATAAACCCAAAGATGCAGATAAAAACAAGGAGGGCAAACACGTAATGCCACCGAGATGTCTCCTTGATGCACACCATGATCCAGAGACTTATCAGTAGCAAAAGAATCAGGAGCCCAGAAATCAAATCGCCTCGTTCTCTTTCATACAACAATGTAAAGACTCCCATCAGTATCATAGAGATCAGAATGATCCTTCGCAATTCCTCGCTGCAGACAATAGACGATACGCTATCGTGTTGATTATAATGATAGGCCACGATGCCAATCGGAATCATATAGACTAGGATCATACATAATAACCACACATTCTTCATATTTCTTTTTTCTGTAGAAAAAAAGAAAAGATAAATGGTATCGCACCAAGAATTATATTTGAAAACCCTTGGTGTCTTGTGGATCCAGATCTTCATTGTCGTGATCACTGTGATCATGGTCGGTCGTCCTCCTCGACGATTCCTCCTCACCAGCGGGTGGTCGCTATTGTGTCTGGGCCTGCTGCAACTCGGATTACTCCTGATCATTCTCTGGTCCTCCATGAGTTTCTGGCCTTCCTTCTGGCTCTTTACACTGCTGTCTATCCTGAACGGTCTTCTTCTCGCCCCCCTCTATGTCCAGGAGAAATATAGGAATGGGGTGAGGAATGCCCTGATCTCCACGCTTGTCCTTTTCTTGGTGATGAGCCTCTACGGTATTCTCCTACCAAGGAATTGGATGGCCGGATGGGGCCGCTATCTTTTCCTGGTCCTCTGTGCCCTCCTATTGTGCGTCCTGGCTCAATTTCTTATGGCTCTGTTTGGGTATTCCTTTAGTCGATTCGATCGCCTTTTGTCCATCGTGGGTGTGGTGCTTTTCAGTATATACATCGCTTATGATACCAATATTATCCTAGGAGGACAGAATACGACCACCAACCCCGTGCTATGCGCGCTGCGACTGTATTATGACCTTCTCAATCTCTTTGGATTTCTGAATCGCCACTGATTAATTTCAAAATTTTTTTACAAAAATTTTTCCTTGTTTAAATAATAAAAAATGTGGACGGTCCATGGTGTGATTGTTCTTATCCTTGTCATCTATTGTCTCATGGCGCTCACCGAGGTGGGGTTTTATTACAAGGAGAAGCCTGTTCTACAGAATAATCGTCCTCTCAAGGGGATCTTAAAGGTGATCTCCATCTTTATCATCTTTTTTTATGTTGTTTTCTTGTGCCTGGTGTTGCCCATCTTTTCCCTCCTACTTCTTGTGCCCGTCGTGAACCTGATTCTCATCCCTCTATCGCTCCTGCTGGTGGTGCTCCTGATTCCACTGGCGACCGCCATTTTCCTTGCGGGTGATGATGGTTACACCGAAGCTAATAAAAAGACTGTAATCAACCTCATCTATGCCTTCCTGGCGCTGCTCGTCATTGTTCACATCCCCATCGCGGTCTCTCAGAAGAATCTGTATTCTCAATTATATAAAGATATCGAGACGACTACCGCCAAGACAAACAAGACCAAGATTTCTAAAAAACCATCTAAATCTAAAACATCCAAATAAATAAATAATGTTTACGATTGAATTAACGGGTGGCCTTGGGAATCAATTGTTCCAGGTATGTTTTCTCCTTGCCTATTGCATGAAATACAATAAGCCTCATAAATGCTTTCCGGCCGGATTGGGACCATCGAATCAACATACTCTTTATTGGGAGACCATTTTTAAGCCTCTGTCAAATCTCGTGGTGAAGGACCTACCCTCGCTCCCGGTCGTGGACGAAAGACATTTTCATTATCATGAATATGAAGAAAGGGAAGAGGCGAAATTTCATGGCTATTTCCAGAGTTACCGGTATTTTGACAATTATCGTTCATCCATCCTTGAGCAATTCAACATCAAAACGCTCCAGGACAATGAGAGGATAATTCATGTCAATTTTAAGGCCACGGTCAGCATGCATTTCCGAATAGGGGATTATAAGACTATGACGGATACTCATCCCATCCTTCCCTTACAATACTATATCGAAGCGCTCCATAAAATATCATCACGAATCTCGACCGTGCTATTTTTTTATGAGACCGAAGATGAAAAGGATGTCCTGGAGAAGATCAAGGTCATGAGAGATGTCTTTCCAGAAATCCGATTTCTCTCTGGGATTGTGGATCGTCCCGAAGATTGGCGCCAGATGATCCTCATGTCCAAATGCTATCACCACATCATCGCCAACAGCTCTTTTAGTTGGTGGGGGGCCTATCTGAGCGAAGGCGCCGAAATCTATTACCCGAAACAATGGTTCGGACCTGTGCTCGCTCATCATAAAACGGACGATTTATTTCCCCAGCATTGGCGCCCCATCTCATTATGAATGAAGAAAGAATTTTTTAAAATTTTATTTAAATAATAAATAAAATGGCAAAGTGGATACAGCAGGAAATGGTCAGAGTGAAATGGATGGATCGTATCGAATTCATGAAGAAGGAGATCGAGGAGATGGAAACCAAGAATCAGGAATTTGCAGACTCGATACGACCCTGGTATGATCAGGTTGTGAATCAGGATCAACAATTGGAGGCTTTGTTGGAGAGCAAAAAAAAAGAGGCCGAGGATCTGGCGGCACATCTTGCCTCGATTCAGTCGGTGTTGGCGGGAAGGAAGAAGGCACCAGTCGCCGTGACGGTCGCTTTTCCACAGGGCAAGGTCAAGACATTGCTTGGATGCTTCCCCAAACTAGAAGCAGAGCATTCCTTCTCACCGTGCCCTTTAAAGGAGGGTCAGTGCATCTCCGCATGGAAGACATCCGTGAGAGAAGCGCATATCCAGAGGACATTGGAATTAGTGAACCATAAAAAGATCCTGGACCAATTCTGGGCTCATCTCTACCGCTTATTGGCCTCCCAGATCTACCCCCTCTTGGAACAAAAATCCAAGAGTCTTTTGGAGATGGATACATTAACCTTGAATCTTGAGACCGAGATCATGAACCTCAAACTCGCGCATCCGTGCATCCGTTTCGACCAGCAAAAATCGCCCAGTAAAGAGGTGGTCGTGGTGCAGCAAAAGAAGAAGAAGATGCTCCTGCCTCCGGGCGCGGTCAAGCAGCAGAAACAAGAACCCAAACCAAAACAGCAATTAAAGCAAAAAATCAAAGAGGCTTTAATACAGCAGATGCAGATCAATTTGGGAGGATGGCTTCCGCAGCAGCAGCAACAGAAACAACGACAGGTAGTGATGGATCCTCGCCAGAGTGGGATGATTATCATCCGTTCCAAGAATACCTCTCCACCACAGAAGCCAAAACAAAGTCCACAGATTGATCTAGGAGGATGGGAACAGGAATAATTTTTTGGATCATTTTATTCTGAAATAAAATGAATGGAATTATTTTTGTTCTTGGGAGCAGATCATGGTATAGACGGATTTTTGTTTCTCAATGTATAAGTCCGGGATACGGCTCTCGAGGATCGGAATGAGAAGATCGCGTGCCGTGGTATTGGGTATATATTTTTCAAGGTTCTGCAGCTCCATATAGACGGTCACCATCACCTTGCAGGTCCCTTCGGCTAGAGGGATGAAGCGGACATTGCCCGAAAGATTATAGACGTCCTCGTAGTCGCACCTGAGATTATACTGAATCTTTTTCTCTTTTTCGTAAAAGATGTTTTCCTCGATCAATCGCGTCGCGGTCTCGATGAATTCCTCTGGTAATCTCTCCTTGATCAGAGAGGGGATCACATCCAGATTGGACATACGGACCAGACGCGCCTTCCGATAAAGCCGCCCCTTCTCCTCAATCTCCTCCATGATCGTATATTCATCTCCGTCTTGATTCAAATAGTCGGGAAGCTTCGCCTTGAGTATCTCAAAAATGTCGTGATCCGTGCCCGCGAGCACAAAATCCCGAATGATCTTGACCATATTTCCTCTTTTTATCGCATCTTATTAAATCATCCTCATCGAGAGGAAAACTGATTTTCATCGTCAAAAACGCTAGAGAGATAAATATAGAATTTCTCTGACTAAAATCTCTCAATGTCTCAATCACAGATACCCAATCAAAACAACAACATGAGCTTCGCGCCCGCCTCCTTTGCGACCACGCATCACGGTAAGTCGCGGTCTTTCAACACCGTCTCGCTGCGCGACTTTTATCTCGAATGCGAGCCCGAGGAGGCCACCTATCTCCGCTACGACATCGTCGGCGACAAGATGATCAACATCCGCCAGTGTTCGACGCGATCACCGTCGCTCGAGGAGTCCATCACACAATTGGTGCAGAATCGGAGCAAAATCATCCTGTTGGACGCTCGCTGGAAGACCGGTGCCGATCCTATTGCCATGGACGGCTTCCTGAATCACATCATGCCGGCAGAAGATGCGTCGGTCAAGTTCCACGACGGTGTGGTGGGGATCGGCCTGCTGCGCATGGCCAAGAGCCTCTTTATGCTCCTCCTCTCCTCCAATAACGAGGATCAGGCGACCTACCGCACGGCCTTCTTCCGCCTGCTCGGGTTTATCCATCGCCTCGTGGACATCGATATCCGTCATAGGGATGGTCGATGGTTCGGTCCGGTGCGGGCGGCGATGGAGGCCTCGGGACAGATGGAAGATGTGCTGATCGAGTATCTGGCCGAGATTGTGCTGGGATGCACCAAGACACAGGCCAAGACCTTTCGCTCCTTGGAATTGGCGATCCATCGGGCGCGGAAGCGCAGTCCAGAGATCAGGAGCAACATGCTCGTGCCACTGGTCCTCCTCTTCAAGACCTATCTGATCCGCGACGACATGCGTGATGATGCCGCTCTGGACAAGGCCTTCCGGGTGATGGACCTCTCCTCCTTTTCCAACACGGCCATCGTTGGGACTCTCTTGCACGAGATGTTCCCCGGTCTCGAGGAGCATGCGTCCATGATCCTTGCCGCAATCGAATCTTCGTCTCGTTTCTATCCTTTGGAGACGATCGACTTTGCGGATGGAAGCCGCCTTGTTGCCAGGACGACGATTCCGCACGGCATCCACGCCTTGCGGGGTGAGATAGAGGAGGAAGAGGAGGGTGTCTATCGGCTTTACGTCGACCAGGTCAACGACTACATCCCCATCTTCTTTGACATCCCCTCTACCGGCACGCTCCATCTTACTTTTACCGGGCAGCCGCTCCGGGATAGCCAGGTGAATAAGTATGGGCCCGGTGTTCTGGTGCGCTCGCATACGCATCGTCCGATTCGGACCGACGCTTTCAAGGGCCAGATGGGCATCACCCTCCGTGGCGGTCTTGGCACGGGACTTGGCGCGCCCTCCAATCTCCGTCCGCGACCCGCCTTTCTTGATGGCACGGACGGTCCAGTGGTCCTTGGGACGGTCTCCATGGATCGGTCTCATATGCGATTGTCTTCGCCTTCATGGACCACACCGATCGAGCATCGCCACAATGACAAGGCCACTACGATCGGCGCCATCTATTTCAAGGGCATCAAGGAGATCATCTTTACCCTCCACCACGAGATTCCGGAGGTGCCAGTCGCCACAGCGGTCGCCATGCCAATCGCGACCGGATTTCGTCTCTCGGAGATCAGGACCTCTCGTTTCGATTCCCTCCAGGAAAGGGCCCTTTCCTCGTCATTGTAATTTCGTGTAGTAATCCGATGGAATGAATGAATAAATAAAGGAAATATTTTTTTATTCTTTAATAAGAGAGACACTAAACAATGCCCATGACTTTTGTGCCGAATTCGGCGGATCAGAGTCCTGGATATCAGATCCATTTGCTCATTATGCAATTTTACAAGACCGTCGAGACGACCCTCGGCACAAATCCTCCTGGATGTGCCCGATGGTATTTTCTGATGGGATGTCTTTATTGGAATAGTTATGCTGTGATGTATCCATCCTTTCCTTTTGTGGATGGATTTGATGCGCCTCGTATCCAGATGAATCCACAGGCTACGGAAAGCGAATGTTTTGATTTTTTCCTTCAATTACTTGCTGTTTGTTATCAATATCTCGCCGAGACAGAACTGCCTTCTCTTCCCCCCATTGTCGTTCCTTCCACCGCGCGCACCTATGCCTATGTCCAATCACAATTCGCTCCCGCTGTCAAGGCCTATCTGGATGGTCGCAGGAAGGATGGCTATTATACCACAGAGCCCTTTCCTTTCCCTAATAAGGGCTCTTACATCCAGGTTCATAATGGATCCACACAGAATCTTAACCAGGTGCTTCCTTCTCCGGGCACATGGGCGCCTCTGGATACCCATTATCCCGATGGCACACACAAGGCACAGAAGCCACTCCAGCCCTATTTTGTCAAGATCAAGAATTGGTTGTCCGATGATCAGATGACGGCCATGTATGAGATTGCTGAGGCCAATTACCCCTCCGAGTCGCTCTACAAGACCCAGGAGCAAGCCATGGTTGATCTTCAACCGAATCTCACAGAGGATCAGAAGCTCAAGGCCGAGATCTGGGCGGGAACCACTTACGGCCTTGCCTCGCCACCCAGCAAATTGATGATCTTTCTCGCACTCGTCCTTGCCAGCAATTCGCTGCCTCTTAAGGAATCGGTCGCACTGCTCGGAGGAATGACCTTTTCCTTATTTCATGCGGGCATCTGTGCATGGGGTGTGAAATACAAGTATCTCCAGCCTCGTCCTATCCAGGGCATTCGTCGTGATTACCTGGGTAAACCCGTCGTCGATCCCATCACCAATAAAGTGGTGGATGGTGGTGATTGGATCCCTTACCAGAAATCCAACATCTATACACCCCCTTTCCCTGATTACGTCTCTGGACATTCGACGTTTAGCATGGCGGTTGCTGTCTTCTTCCAGATGATCCTCCATTCCGACACCATCCCTATAGGTGCCATGGTGGACATGTCGTATTTCCAGGCCATTGCCGATAATTTTGATCCCAATAAGCAGCCTACCATGCTCTCCAATCTCTGCCTTCAGCCCCATTGCAGCGTCCTTGATCCTAATCTACCCACTGGTATGATCGAATTGAAATGGAATACCTGGACTGAGCTCGCCCGAGAAATCGGCTATTCACGCATCACCGGTGGAATCCATTGGTCCAATAGTAATCTTGGAGGCTTTGCCATCGGCGAGTGGGTCGCCATCCAGATGATTCACCAGCTCGACTGGAACGCCCTCGATCTCGATTTCAGTTCCATCTCCAAGTAATCATAATAAAAATTTTATTATCTCAATCTTATTCACATCCTACAAGATTTGAATTTTCAGCAAGTGGTTTCAGACAGAAAAAACGTATAAATGTTTATTTTCTCCAATCAAAAAAGAAAGACATGCGACCGATTGAATTAGAAGATTACGATTGTTATTATACCGAGCTTCTCTCCGTGCTGACCGGTGCGGAGGAGGACAAGGTCTTGGAGAGAGAGGTCTTTGAGGACATTGTCCGGAACCTTGGAACTCATCATCAGATATGGGTGATGGAGCGTCAAGGCAGGATCATCGCCACCATTACTTTGATCGTGGAACGCAAGCTGATCCATGGCGGATCCAGTGTGTTGCATGTGGAGGACGTGATTGTTCACCCGGACTATCAAAAACAAGGAATCGGACGCAAATTGATCCAAAAGGCCATGGAGGTGGCGGAAAACGAGGAGTGCTACAAGATCATCCTGGACTGCTCCGATACCAATGCGTCTTTTTACGAGGCCTGTAATTTCCAGAAAAAACAGGTCCAGATGAGCTGGTATGCCGGAAAAAAATGAAATTCCATCATCAATAATAACAATAACAAAAAAAAAAATGAGTCAAGAAAAGATTTCCATCAAAGGTTTATGCAAGGTCACACTTCTTCATAAGATGTGGACCCATCAGAGAGTGGCGTCATTTTACAGTCTGTCTGGACATGCACCACCAGAATTCGATGTCGAGGAGGCCAAGAATGCGGTATGTTCTTATATTGATTATTTCTGTGGTCGTGCCATCAAAATAGATCTATCCGGAGATTTTATTTCGTCTTCTTGTGCGTATGATTATGATTCCAAGAAGGACTTGAAAGATATTATTGCAGAGATGATGTTATGAAAAAAGTAAATAATAATTTATTTAATAAAAAAAATGATTGAGACTCCCCGTCAGACCATTATTGGTGGTTCACAACAACAAACGCAGACTAAATCTAAAAAGCAGCAGAAACAGAAGCGGATCACGCGCCTAGGGGAGGGTCAGGAAGCCGATGTCTACGGTATTTTCAGCTTGCCCATGATCCAATCCATCCTTGCCTCCGCCTCCGATGTCCGAATCTTGACGGATAAATCACCCATCACGGATCGATTCATTCTCAAGGTCCACAAACGTAAAATCTCGTGCAATAACAATAACAACCAAGACAAAGAATTGCGAGAGATCCATAATGCGCTTGCTCATCAATCCATTCTACTACCCATTGCGATCGGCAAGGTGGATCATGCTTGGTTCGATCAGAATCCGTTCATCAAGGATACGACAGAAAGGCCCGAGAATGAATTCTTTATGATTGAGGTTCAGGAATATGGTGGAAAGGAAGTGTTTATCTTGAACGCGGATCCCATGGTTCGTTTCACTGTCCATGAGATTGTCCATATGTGGATCTCGATCCTATACATCTTTCTGGATGCACTGATTGTCATTCATCGTTTGGAGATGTTTATGACGGATGTAAAGATTGAGAACATGGTGTGGGATGGTCAGCGTCTCCGATTGATCGATGTTCATTTCTATCCGATGCCCTGGATCGAATGTAAGCGGATGCCGTTAGTGCTTACACCACGAATTGATGTGCTTCCCGCACAATATTTTGACAAGGCGTGGCCCAAGATCGGTCCACCCGGCTATTTCCAAAAGTATTTCTTTGAAAATTCCAAAAACATCTTAAAGAGCCCCCTTGTGCACAAGCATGTCGTCGCGTCGGACAGCAAGCAATGCAAGATGATCCGTGAATCGTGTATACCACCAGAGGAAGAAAAAGTAAAGCTTCAACGCCACGCTCTCATGTTTGTTGTGTTTCCAATTCTTATTTGGTTAGGGATGCTGCTTGAACGAGAAAACAAGATCCAGATAGAGTCTCCGTGCGACAAACAATCGCTGGATGAATTAAAGGATTTTTGTGCCAATATTCTTAAAGAGCGAGGGCGCACCTTAAAAGATGATTTATTTCCCATGTTACAATTTTCTAAACAATGGGTCTCCAAAATACACCGAAAAAATTAATGAGAAAGGATTCCAATCTTTCTCTGTTCCTTGGAATTATAGTATCGCCATCCTCCCCTTGTGGTCTCAAAGAGGTAGGCGGTGTCGGCGTCCTCCAGGCTGGTGGCGTCCTCGCAGCAATACTCGGCTTTCCAGAAAACAATCCGGATACGATCGTGAGGCGCGTCAAAGCCACCATGTCCCGCGATGCATCGCGAGCGATACTCGTGACCGTTGCCCTTCTTGATGCTGTGATGCGTCTGATACCTCGAGTCGTTCCAGCAGAATTGCAGCTTCTCCTTGCGGAAGGCCTCGGGAAGGCCCGCCTGGACATTCTCTCGGATCTTCTTTCGCATGGCGCCATCGGTGGTGTAGACCATGTCGGGCATGGGAATGTCCCTATGGCCTTCTGTCATGATCCTGATCTGGAATTTATTCCCGAGAAAGGTGAGAAGCGCCTCCTGTGAGGGAAAATCGCGGCTCATCACCGAGCAGGAATTCACAAGGCATGTATCATCCACGGCCTTGCGATCGTGGTGGCCGACGCGGAGCACGGGACTGCCTTCAATCTGTGTCCGTGAGATACCCATCTCGCGCGTCGCGGTAGCGAGAACAGGCAGATTGATCTCGATCTCGTCCCTCAGGCTCCTCACGGTCTCCTCGGTGGTGGCGATGCGGATAGTGGGATAATCGGGGGTATACTTGCCAAAGGGGCGCATGAATTGGATCTTCTGGGCCATGTGGGAGGTGGCGCTCGGCAGAAAGATCATCCCATTCAGTCCGCCCGTCCCGATTTGTTTGGAGGTGGGACGGAAACTAATGGCGCGACTGGCCGTCTGGCAGGCCACGATCACATAGACCTGGAAATGGTGGGGATTGCGGAGCGCCTCGAGCTCAAACTCGTCGTAGAGCGTCGCAATGCAATGCCTTCCTGTGGGCACCATGTGATTCCGCCTGGCCTCCTTGATCAGGGAGGATCCTCCCGAATTCATCGAAAAAACACGATGCGTCGTGGTCGAGGCGATGGCGCGAGCCAGCGCATCCTGCCTTCCGATGCTCGATGGTCCGTTCAGAAGGATTGTCATGTATCCCCGACCCGCGGCCACAACACGAGGCTTCTGGACCTGGATCATGTCCTCGAGGAGACGCTTGGCGATCCCCACATTTCCATTTCTGAC
>Ga0114971_10000429_pt1 | contig 27294 bp, 24 predicted proteins | sample M_140625_MF_Meta_FD_87320 | JGI IMG/M metagenome (GOLD analysis project Ga0114971, IMG submission 87320) | Freshwater microbial communities from Lake Montjoie, Canada to study carbon cycling - M_140625_MF_MetaG | ecosystem: Environmental > Aquatic > Freshwater > Lake | place: Lake Montjoie... | reverse complement strand
TGGCGTGGCCGACGTGCAGGTAGCCGTTGGGCTCGGGTGGGAAACGGGTCGCGACGACGGCATGTTTCCCCGCCGCGAGGTCGGCATCCACGATTTGCTGGATGAAGTGACGCGGGGTGGGCGTCGAAAGAGGGGTGTCGGAGGACATGGGCGAGAATCGTAGGGAAGGTGCAAAGGTGCAAATCGGCGCGAGCGTCTGAGCAAAAGTGCAAAGGTGGGATTAGGTGGCGAAGGCTTGGAGACGAGCGAGGGTGGTGTCGCGGCCGAGGACGCGCAGGACGCCGAGGAGGTGCGCGCCGCCGCCTTGCCCTGAAATCGCATAGCGGACGGGGGCGAAGTAGTCAGTAGGTTTGCGGCCGCACGTGGTGCCGACGGCGGTGAAAGCGGCCTCCAGCGCGGCTTCCTCCCAGGCGGCGGCGGTGAGTGTCGGTAATAGTTCGCGGACGCGGGTGACCGGTTCGCCGCCTTTTTTCGAAAGATTCGCCAAGGCGTTTTCGTCCTTATTAAACTTATCCGTGAAGAAGAAGGCGAGGAACTCCGGTAGGTGTTCCACGGAGACTACTTTTTCCTGCACGATGCCCAAGACTTCGGTCAGGCGCGCGTCCGAAACGTCGGCGTGGACAACGCCGGTCTCGGTCAAGATGGGTCGGGCGACGGCAGCGAACTCGGCGGGCGGCAACAGGCGCAAGGTCTGGGCGTTGACGTGCGACATCTTTCGTTCGTCGAAGCGGGCATTCGATTGGTGGACGGCCGAGATTTCAAACTGCCGGACAATCTCTTCGATGGGCATGACTTCTTTGCCGTCGGCCGGCGTCCAGCCCAATAGACAAAGGTAATTCCGGACCGCGGCCGGCAGGTAGCGGCGTTGCTGGTATTCCTCGATGAGGGCGCCGCGATCGCGCTTGGACATCTTGCCTGGGCCGTCGGTCTTGAGGATCAGCGGAATGTGGGCGTAGTGGGGCGGAGTCACGCCGAAGGCTTTGAAGATCTCGAGGTGCTTCGAAGTATTGGAGAGGTGATCCTCGCCACGAATTACATGGGTGATCTTCATCTCGATATCGTCGACGACGTTGACGAAGTGGAAGACCGGTTCGCCGTTGGAACGGAAGAGCACGAAGTCGCGATCTTCGGCGCGTTCGACGCGGCCGCGGACGAGGTCTTCGAGCACCATCGGTGCGGCCTCTACTTTTTCGATTTCCTTTTTAAGGTGATCGTCAAACACCGTGGAACGGGCGCCTTCGAGGCGGAGCCACCAAGCACCGTCTTTTTCGTAAGCCCGTCCTTTGTCGGCCAACTCCTTGAGCTTGGTGCGATAAAGTTCGGTGCGTTGGGATTGAAAGTAAGGACCAAAATCGCCGCCGACCCCGGGACCTTCATCCCAATCCATCCCCAGCCAATGCATCGAATCCAGGATGATCTTCAGGAACGCTTCCGAGTTACGTTCTTTGTCGGTATCCTCGATGCGCAGGATGAATTTGCCGTCCGTATGGCGGGCGTAGAGCCAATTGAATAAGGCGGTCCGGGCGCTTCCGATATGGAAGAAGCCGGTGGGGCTGGGAGCGAAGCGGACGCGGACTTGGGACATGCGGGAGAAGAAGGGGGCCGGGGCTGGAATTAGCCTCCGTCATGCCATTTGGAGGCAGGGAAGGGGTGAGGGGAAGCGGAAAAGAGCCGGGAGGGTAAGAGGGGCCTGAAAGCGCGGCGAGTTCACGGTTTTATGGGGAGCATCCTTGCCCGCCTGATTCGGGCGACGGCCTATCATTTATAAGAATAAAAAAGGCGGCTGGTGCCGCCTTTTAGAACGTCCGACCTGGATTTATTTAGCGGCTTCAGGTTCGGGCGGGGCGGTCAGATCTTGGATGAGCCCCATCGAAGTGAAATAGGCGTTACGTCCGGAAATACGTTGGACGAACAGTTTAGTTTCTTCGGCCGTGGAGTCATCTTTAGGAACTTCGGATTTAGCGGGGCGCAGGAAGACATAATCGCCATTACGCGTCCGGATCGGGGCGGTGATTTTACCGACGCCAGCGACTTCGATGAGTTGGCCGGTATTCTCGGTCACGCCCGTGAGGTTTTCAGGTACGGTGAAAGCGGTGAAGGCGGCGGGTGAGGAAATGGTCAGGCCGAGGGCCTTGGCGCTGTCCGTGAAGCTTTTGCCGGCGGCTTGGTCAGCGAGCAGGACTTTGTTGAGGCGGCCAACTTCTTCGGTCAATAGGCGAGAGCGCTCCGTGGCTTTCCAATTGCTCAAAGCGAGAGCCTTGACTTCGGCAAATTCGGGCAGGCGTGATTCGGCGCGCTTGTTGAGTAAGACGAAGACGGCGCCTTGTTCGGTGCGGTAGACGTCGGTGCGCCATTCTTTTTCGGTGAGATCGCCGCCGGCTCGCAAAGCTTCGGCGGGTACTTTGTCGTTAACCGGCGGGCTGCCAGCATCGTAAGCTGGGAGAACGGTGAGGGTCGCCTTCTTGGCCTTGAGCCAAGCAGCAAACCCTTGATTATCAGCCTTAGTCGCATCTACGGCGAATTTCTCGGAGAGCTCGTCGGAGATCAAGCCGGCGAGGTTGGTGACAGCGCGTTCGGCTCGGATTAATTTCTCAATCTCGCCTCGGCGAGCCAAGGCTTGTTCCTTCACCTTACCGGTTTCGAATTTAAATTTCTCGGCGACATTATAGCCGAAAGTGACCACTTCGTCGTCTGAAATCGGGGACGTGTCAGGGGTGACATCCGTGATGGTAACAGCACTGACTTCGACCTTGGCCGGCAAGCGGTAAGTTTCCTTATTGGCTTCGAAAGAGGCTTTGGCCTTGGCTTCGTCGTCCGCAATCGTGGCTTTGAAATTGGCCGCTGGGAGCGTGGCGGCGTCTACCGTCCATTTGGCGCGCTCACGATCCAGGATACGTTTGACTTGAGCTGCCGTGGCGTGACCGCCGCCGGAGAGGATCGTCATCGCCTTGTTGATGCGCCAAGTGTCCTTGATGAAGGATTCGAAGCGGGCGCGGGTTTCCAGATCCGAGGCGTTTAATTGCTTGGAAGCGAAGTCGATGAATTTGCCGAGCGTATCACCTTCGGCTTTACCGTCCGGAGGCATCGTGGCGTCTTTGGCAATTTTGCGGATTTCGGCTTCGGAGGGTTCAGGAATATTCAGAGAATTAGCCAGACTGAGTTCGGCGACGCGCTGTTGGAGACTGACGTTGTCCATGCGTTGTCCGGTCATGTTCGCGAAGAACTGGGCATCGCGGTGGCGGAGGCGGATGGCGGGGTCGTTAAGGTCGACGCCCAGGTACATGTAGGATCCCGAGCCTTTGAGGGCGCCGCGGCCGGCAAAACCATAAAAGACGAAGGAGACCACGATGATCACCAGCAAGAAGCCGAAAATCAGACGGTGGTGTTTGCCGGTGGCGTTCTGTAGCCAAGTAATCATCCCGCCAACTTGCCAAGCCCTTTGGCGGCTGTCAATCAGTCGAAGGGGGTGCCCTTGCGCTTGCGCTTAGGAGGCTTCCTTTTATCCCTTTTGACGTGGCCAAGCCCGTCCAGTGCATCGTTGCCGTCGCCCAAAACGGGGTGATTGGCGTCGAAGGGCGACTGCCTTGGCATATCCCTGAGGACTTGGCTTGGTTTATGTCGCAGACCCAGGATGGGGTCATGATCGAGGGCCCTGCTTGCTATGCCGAATTAGGGAAGGCTTTGCCGGGACGGGGTACCGTGGTGGTTTCGCGCGATGCGACCAAGTCCTTTCCAGGGGCCGAGTTGGCGACCTCCTTGGCGGAGGCCATCATCATCGCCGAGCGTATGGACCCGTGGAAGGGGCCGACGTGGATCACCGGTGGCCAGCGCATCTACGCCGAGGGGCTGCCACTTTGTGAACGCTTGCTCATCACGCGCCTCGACCGCGATTTCGCAGGCGACCGTTTCTTCCCCGCCGATTGGCAGCGTACTTTCACCAAGCTCGTTTCGTCGAAGAAGGGGATGCACGATGGGTTGGGGTATGCGTTTGAAATCTGGGAGCGCTGAGCACTCCAGATTTCAAACGAGGGGACACGTGGGCATGGGGACACGTGGGCATGGGGGACGATTCAAGGGGAGACCGGGGACCGGAAATAATGCTGCGGTCATGTTCCCTGGCTAGCTATCCGATCTCCGGTTTCCCTTTGAGTTTTGTCTCAAGGTAGGGCTGACCACCCTTGGTCAGCCGCTGTCGAGCAGGGATGCTCGACCCTACCTGATGCAACTAGGGCAGCACGCGGTGCTACCCCTACCTCTGCCTTGCCCCCTCGCGACGATGGCCCATAGTCGCGTTATGCTTTTACCCCTGCTCATGTTGGCTGCAATTCCGGCCACGATCCTCGAAGAGGCGAAAGTGCCGCCGTATATTTTGCCCGATCCGCTGGTCTGTGCGGATGGGCGTAAGGTGACTGATGCGAAGATGTGGAACGAGGTCCGTCGCCCGGAAGTGATGAAGCTGGTGGAAGATAATATTTTCGGTCGAACGCCGGACACCCAAGCGGCGCAAGCCGAGAGTGTCATTGAGGTGCGGGAAGAAGATAAGCAGGCCTTGGGCGGAAAGGCCACGCGGTCGCAATGGAAAGTCTGGCCTATCGGTAAGAAGGGGCCGGCCTTCGACTTGCTACTCTATACGCCTAACGGCATCAAGGGGCCGGCTCCGGTATTCTTGGGGCTGAACTTCGGGGGCAATCAAACGACGGTGGCGGATGCCGCGGTTTTCTTGCCTTCGACTTGGGTTTCCAAGCAATGGACAACCGTCGACAAGGCCAATCGCGCCACGGAGGCGAGTCGCGGAGCCCAGGCAGCGCGTTGGCAACTGGAGATGATCATCGCGCGGGGTTATGGCATGGCGACGGTCTACGACGGAGACTTCGAACCCGACCATCCGGAAGGTTGGAAGGAATCGTATCGGGCGGCGCTCTCGCCGCAAGGCACGCAGACGCAATGGGCCGATGGACAGTGGGGCTGCATCGGCGCTTGGGCGTGGGGTCTCTCTCGCTCGCTCGATGCGTTGGAGAAAAATCCTTTGGTCGACGCAAAGCGTGTTGCTGTCATTGGGCATTCGCGGCTGGGTAAAGCTTCGCTCTGGGCGGGCGCGCAGGATACGCGATTCGCTTTGGTTATATCCAATGATTCCGGTTGCGGCGGGGCCGCTCTCGGCAAGCGGATTTTTGGCGAGACCGTCGGCGTCATCTCGGGACATTACAAAGGCAAAGGGTTTCCGTATTGGTTCACGGCGCGCTACGAAACCTACTCGGAAAAAGAGGACCAGATGCCGCTCGATCAGCATTACCTGTTGGCGCTCGTGGCGCCGCGTCCGCTTTACGTCGCCAGTGCCGCCGAGGATCTGTGGGCCGATCCGCAAGGTGAATTTCTGGGAGCCGTGCATGCCGATCCCGTTTATCATGTCCTTGGCCAGCCGGGCTTGGGGACGAAGGAATATCCCAAAATCAGCCAACCTATCGGGCAAACCATCGGCTACCATGTGCGTCCGGGTAAGCATGATATCAATGCCGAAGACTGGCAAAACACCCTCAATTTCGCTGATCGGGTTTTAACGAAGAAATAAAGCCGGCCCGCGTCGCCATTCGGGAAGGATTGACTAAATATCAATTCACGGGATTTTAACTGCTGCACGCTCTCGTATTTCAATGGATAGAATGCTGGCCTCCGAAGCCGGCGATTTGGGTTCGACTCCCAACGGGAGCACCACTTTTGGGCGAGCAAGTTTGCCTGAGGCATAGGTAGGGGCAGCACCGCTTGCTGCCCTACCTGTATTGAGTAGGGCTGAATGCCCTCGCTTAGGCCGATGCTTCCCGGTTCATCCCGCGGCGTCCCCATACGATGACGATGCAGCCGATGACCGCATAGGCGCAAGCGGAGCTGAAGAGTACCGGGCGAACGCCGAAGTGATCCGCAAACCAGCCCATGATAAGTCCCGCAAAGGGCAGGAAGCCGAAGAAGCTCAGTCCGGCGATGGCAGAGACGCGTCCGCGGATTTCTTCCGGCGAGCGCTCCTGCACAATCGTATTGGCCAGTCCGACCAGGGTCGAGACGCCGAAGGCCAGGCAGGTCAGCGTGCAGGCCGCCCAGAGGAAGGCGTCGGCTTTGCTCAGGCTGATGAGTGCCCCGCAGATGATCACCATCGTCATCGCAATGACCTTCTGCCGCGCCGAGCGCGGAAGGAACATGATCCCGACCGAGCCAATCACCGAACCGATCCCGGAGCTGAACATCAGTAGTCCCATGTGCTGGGGGTCGAGCTTGAGGATGTGTTGGCCGTAGATCGGTAGCAGCATGATCATCGTCGGGAAGACGAAGAGGGTGTTGGTCGCCAGTAGGGTCACCATGGCGAAACTGGTGGGGTCGTTTCGGATATGCTGGAATCCCGCGCCCATGCCGCCTTGGCGTTTCTCTTCCTGCTCCTGCGTACCTTTCGGGCGAGGGGGTAGTGTCGCCAGTGCGATCATGAGAGCGAGAAACGAGACCGCATTGATGTAGAAGGCCCATTGGGCGCCGAGTGAGCCGACGAGGAAGCCAGCGATGGCCGGACCGACTAGGCGGGTACCGTGGAAGACGGCGCGATCAACGGCGATGGCGCGGGCGACATGTTCTTTGCCAACGAGTTCGGGGACGATGGCGGCCGCGGCGGGCATCTCAAAAGAACTGGAGATACCCAGCAGAGTCGCGCACACAATCACATGCCACATCTGGAGCTGGTGCTGCGCGATGAGCGTACCCATCACGACAGCGAAGGTAATCTGCGCGAGCTGGCAGGCCTGCAGGATGAAGCGCTTGTCGTATTTATCGGCATACATGCCGCCGATACGGAAGAGGATTAACATCGGTAGGCCGCCGGCGAAATTGACCGCGGCAATGGCCAGACTGCTGCCCGTAAGGCTGGCCATCACCCAGCCCTGTGCCATGGCTTGCATCCAGGTACCAGTCATCGAAATCCCTTCGCCGAACATATAGCGGACGAAAGGACCGTTGGGGAAACGCTCGGAGGCGTTAGGTGTGACGGAAGGTTCGTGCATTGGGCGGCCAGAGCATCAACGACTCATGGGCGAGTATCGAGGATGGAGTATGGGTAAAAATTCCGTCTTATTAGGCCGACCTGCCTCGGTTAGGTAGGGCTGACCACCCTTGGTCAGCCGCGGTTGAGCGAGGGCGCTCAACCCTACCCAGGCGCTGACACCTTATTTTCCAGCGTAGGCTGCTTCCGTCGCCTTCCAGGCGGCATCAACGGCAGGCTTCAGCACTCCGGCGATGGCTTTATAACCGTCCACATCGGGATGGAGATTATCCTTCAAGTAGTGCCTTGGCTTGCCTTCGCCGTTCGGCAGATTGAGGGCCAGATTGATGTCCACGAAGTAAAGGTTCTTTTCTTCCCGACACAATTTTTCGAGCTGACGGTTAAAGTCGTCCAGGAGGTCCCACTTGGGTTTACGGGAAGGAGCCCGGGTGGTGGCCACGAAGACCACGGCGCAGGCCGGGTTCTCCTTGCGCAGGCGGGCGAGGTATTCGCGGATACGCGCGATGGGTGCTTCGACCGGGTCGCCAGAATTGATGTCATTGCCGCCGCACTGGAAGACGACCACGCGCGGGTGATAGGGTAGCGTGATGCGATCCATGTAGCCGAGGACCTCGGTCGTAAAGGAACCACCGAAGCCGCGGTTGATCACCGGGTAGGGCTTCATCTCCTCGCCGACATTTTTCCACATACGTAGCGTGCTGGCACCGCTGAAGAGCAGGGCATGCTGGGGCGGTGGATTAGCCTTATCGGCGGCTTCGAAGGCGGTGATGTCCTTGGCCATGCGCAGCGGCTGCTGGGCGAGCGGGATGTGAGGTTTGGTCTCGTCAGCTGCGAGCGCGGTGAGGGCGAGTAAGCACGAGAACCAGAGAGAGGGGCGCATGGGATAAGAGTTATTTAGAGAAAGAAGGCGCGGTCTGTTGCCAAGCTTGAGCGACGGCGGGCAGCAGTAATTTTGCGATGGCCTTGTAGCCTTGTTCGCTCGGGTGCAGGTTATCTTTGACGTAGGCACCTTCGCGCGGTTCGCCGTCGGGCAGATTGAGGGCCGGATTAATATCCAAGAAGGTAACTCCCTTTTCGGTCTGGGCGATTTTTTGGAATTCCGCATCCGTCTTTTTCATCTCCTCCCAGAAGGCTCGCCGTGACGGCGCTCGCGTGATCGAAAGTAAAATCATCACGCAGTCAGGGTTTTCGGCGCGGACTCGGCTCCAGTAGCTGTGGACGCGTCCGGCCACCTCGGCCGCCGTGGCTTTGTCATAATTCAAATCGTTGCTACCGCAGTGGTAAGCGATGACCCGGGGGTGATAGGGTAGGGTGATCCGATCCATGTAATGAAGGACGTCGGTGGTCTTTGAACTGCCAAAGCCGCGGTTGATCGTCGGGTAGGCCTTGAGGACTTCTAAGGCATCAGTCCAGCGTCGGAAGGTGCTTGCGCCGGTCAGCAAGAGTCCGTGTTGCGGCGGCGGATTGGCTTTGTCCAGGGCTTCGAAGGCTAAGATATCTTTGTCGAAGCGGGTCGGGCTATCGATGACGGTGCTGGTCGCCGGAGCGTCCTTAGCGGCAAGACCAACGACGGAGGAAAGAAGGATTAGCCAGAGAATAGGGCGCATGGGTGGGAGACGGGGTGGGGTACGAAATTAATGGAGTAGGCCCGAGGGAGGGCAAGCGGACACATCGTCCGGCTGTCCTCTTGCCAACCGCCCTAGGTCGGCTTTCTTTCTCAGGTATGCCGATTGTTCCTGGACTCCGTGGCCCTTATGAAACCGTTCGCGGTATGGTTTACCTACCTCGCTTGGTCGACAAGCTGCGCCTGCATGCCCGTGGTCAATTGCACGCGGATTTCGTCAATAATCTCGGCAAAGCTTTCGATGACCGATGCTGCCAATATTTAGGGATTAAGTATGATGAGTTGCGTGCATGGGTGCTCGGTCAGCCCGAGGTGTCGGATGAGCAAGTCTGCGTCTGGGCCGAGGCCAGAGGCCGAAAGCTTTCGCCGAATGACATCGAAATCTGGAACGGTTTTATGACGAAGCGCGGCTGGCGCGATGAAGCGAACGAGGTGCTCGTCCGCCGGCTGAAGGAGAACGGACTTACCGGGGAGGCAGGAATTGAGACGATGTTCGATTACATCGAAGTCGACGAAGGACGCCCGGCCCGAAAAAAGGCCCTCTGAACGGCTTCGGTTGGTGATTGAGTTCGGTCCGCGGCTTCTCTTATTTTAGTTACTAGACAGGTCCGGCTTAACCTACGTCCCTTCCCCGTGCCCCTTTCTCGTCCATGCTTCCGCCGGTCCCTGTCGCCACGGGGTAAAAATGAAGGGGTCGGCCGATGTTGATGGATTGTTTTGCCCAGGCTTCGGTCTTGGCGATCAAGGCGGGCAAGGGACCGAACGCCGCAAATAACTTCGCGGCCGCGATTCTCGCTTTCCGTCATGGGGGCTGGATCGTCTCGTTAATCGGCGCGGCGGCGATGGTCGGCCGGCTGCTCATCGATGAGGCGGCGACGACGCACTGGGTGCGTTCGCTCAAGCACATCTTGGCGGCCGCCATCTTCTCAATCATCGCTTTTTTTGTCACTTTCCAGTGGGAGCTCTCGGCCATCAACAAGGCCATCATCCAAGGTCTCACGGGGGCGCTTTCGCCCGAGCTCGTGGACTGGATGACCTTCACCATCCAGCAGAAGTTGGGGATGAATAAGCCAGCCCGGCGTAAGCCCTCCCGCCGAAAACGCTCGTCGGGTCGGAAGCGTTCCACCCCCAAGAAGAAGCCTGCGGCCACCGTGCTGCCTGCCATCCGCCCGCGTCGCCGTCCGCGCGCGACCTAATTTTCATACCCAAATTATCAATACTATGAGCAAAATACGATCATCGCGCCGTCCCCTCAAGGGTGGCCTCGTTCAAGCAGAAGTCGGCATCGTCGGCATGGTCGTGGTGACCTTGCTGGTTTCCCTCGCGGGTCTTTGGTTCAGCCATGAACTTAAAGATACCACCGAGAAAGTACGCAATGCCACCGCCGGCATCCAAAGCTCCGTCGAGGCCTATAAAAAGGCCATGAAGTCCACGGCCACGATGACGGTCCTCATCGGACCGGGAGATACCCTGAAATCCGACAATAAGAAAGTCGAAGAAGCGGACCAGAATGCGACGGCCTCGCTGAACCAGGCCGAGACCGATACGCGCGAATGCCTTACCTTACTGGATACGGTTTTACGTCTGTTGGCGACTTACGAGACGACCACGGTCACGTTCGCGGGCTGTTCGCTGATCTTCGCGCTTTTCGTCATCATCAGGCAGTTTAAGCTCTGAGGCCCTCTGGCGGCGGCCGCTCGTTTCCTTAGGCGAAATGGCCGAAGCCGCGCACCGCGAGCGGTTGCCCGCTGGCGATATCATAGGCCTTCCCTTCGCCCGTTTCGATACTTCCGACTTGGGTAATACCGGTGGCTTTGAAGGCCTGTCTGAATTCGCGGACTAATAAATCCGCGCGGTCCGCGCTGACCGTGAAGAGCAGTTCATAATCTTCACCATCTTGCAGGGCATGATCTAAGGCGGGTCGGCCATCGGCCCGCGAAAGGGCGAGGGCGGCCTCCGCAATGGGTAAGGCTGAAAGCTCAAGGCGTGCGTTGCGTTGCGAGCCAAGCAGACCGGGCAGGTCTTTCGCCAGGCCGTCGGAGAGATCCGTGCAGGCCGTGACTTCGCCGCGTCCGCAAAGCCATTCGCCTTCCGCGAGGCGCGGCTTGAAGTCGAGGTGCTTGCCGTAAATCGATCCACCAAGTTGGCCGGTGACAAAAAGGATATCGCCGGGTTGGCTGGTCCGTCGGGTCAGGACGCGGTGCGAGAAACCTTGGACGGCGAGCGTCGCCGCGAAGGAACCCGTCGCGGCACGACAAACATCGCCGCCGACCACCGTCAGCCCGGCTTGGGCAGCGGCCCGCCCCGCGCCATGGGCGAAATCGATCAACCACGCCGCGTCTACGTCGGGCCCCATGAGAAGGGAAAGGAGACTGTCGGAAGGGCTGGCTCCGGCGGCGGCCAAGTCGCTCAAGTTACGGTTCACTAATTTAGCTCCGGCGCGCATACCGCTGCAGGAAAGATCGAAGTGCCGCCCAAGCAGGACCGAGTCTACGGTGCTGACGCGATAAAGCCTTCCGCCCGTGGACGGAAAAATCGCGCAATCACCACCGGGGCCGGCGGGGAACGGGGGGCAGACTTCCGCGAGGGCTGCGACGACGCGCCGGATAATTTCTTCCTCGGTCAATGTCGCCACACTTTGCGCGGCATGAGAGGTCAGAGCGCCCATGGTCTAGAATTTGGTCGAAGCGGTGGGCGCGAGCAAGAGCCAGAAAAAGTTATGGGCATTAAAAGCCGCGTGGACGCCCATGCAGGTGAAGAGGCCGAAGCGATCTCGGACGATGCACAGGAAGCAGCCAAAGGCGAAAAGCGGTAAGAAAGCCGCCGCGCTGCCGTGCACGATTCCGAAGAGCAAGCCCGTCACGACGATGGCATACCCGCGTGGCAGCCAGCCTTTGAGGGAGTTATAAAGCGTCCCGCGAAAAGCCAGTTCCTCGACGACGGGCGCACCGATGGCGATGGCGAGAAAGATCGCCCAGAGCTGCCAGGCTGGGCCGTTCCATTGGGCCAGAGTTTCCACGAGTTGCTGCGGTTCTTCGGGAAGTACTTGGCCCTGCAGGCTGCAGAACCAATAGAAAGCTTTCCAAGCCAAAGCGGCCAAAACGGCCAAGCCAACGACAGAGAGGAAGGAACCCAACCAGTTACGCAGCGTGCAGGCTTCCCAGGTGAAGCGCAGTTCGTTTCTGAAATTTGAAAAGACTGGCGGCGGCGGTTCGCCTTCGAGGACGGCTGAGGGGGCCCAGGCCAACGTACCTCGGGTGATATTTCCTAAGAATAGTAAAGTGCCGACACCCACCATTTGGCCGAGGAACTGGGCTAACATCTGATGGCCGAGGGTCGCGCCGTTGGGTTTAATGAAGAGGCTGGTGAAGAGGCTTGCCGAGGAGTAGACCGCGAAAAAGAAGAGACCGAGGGATAAGAAACTCAGGGCCGTGGCACTCAGTCCGCGGAGACGTACGGGATAGTCGGTACCGGGGAGCGCGTAGCCACGCGTCAACGAGTAAAGTCCGAGTCCGCTGAGGACGAGGCTCCACCCAACAAAAATCCAATCGGCGAGACCGAAGCCAGCGAAAGACGCTTGAAGCTCGGCGGGCATATTACGCGGTGCCGCCGACTAAGCGACCGCCGACATAGGTTGAACGGATCCGGCTCGTAAACGTGCGTTCAGCTAGAGGATTATTCCCCCCCTTGGATTGTTGGGCGGCAATCGAGCTTGTCCATCGGGTCTTTGGATCGATCAAGACCAAGTCGGCTTCGGCTCCATTACGTAGGGTGCCGGCATTTAAGCCGAGCACGCGGGCTGGACCTGAAGTGAGACGTGCGAGAAGCAGGGCCAAGTCTGCATGGCCGCCGGCGACAATGGCTTCGTAGGCGGCCGCGAAAGTGGTTTCCAAGGTGGCCGCACCGAAGGGGGCTTGGTCAAATTCACAATCTTTCTCGGTCGCCGTGCACGGCGAGTGGTCGGAGCAGATTGCATCGATGGTACCATCGACGAGCGCGGCGATCAGGGCCAAACGATCGGATTCTTCGCGTAAGGGCGGATTGAGTTTCAGGTGCGTATCGTATTGGGCTAAAGCTCCGTCGGTCAGCAGCAGGTGTAAGGCGGAAACTTCGGCGGTGATCGAGAGGCCTCGGGCCTTGGCGCGCCGGACGATTTCGGCCGAACCACCCGAGGACAGGTGTTGAAGGTGAATCCGTGCCTTGGTGAGCTCGGCCAAAAGGCAGTCGCTCGAGACCACGATCTCTTCGGCGGTGCGCGGCCAGCCCCGGAGACCCAAGCGCAGCGACCAAGCACCTTCGTGCATCTGCGCGCCTTCCGTCATGCTGCTGTCTTGGCAATGATCGAGCACGACCAAGTCGAACATCGCGGCATACTCTAGGGCGCGACGCATGATCTCATTGTTCTGCACACCCGAGGTCGTGTCGGTGACCGCGACGACGCCGGCTTTTTTAAGCGAACCCAAAGGGGCCAGCGCCTTGCCTTCGTGTTCTTTGGTCAAGGTGCCGGCGGGCAGGACGCGGACGGCCGCATCGCGGGCACAGATTTCGCGCAAGAGTTGAATGGTCCCGATATTATCGGCGGCTGGTAAGGAGTCAGGCATCGTGACGACGGTGGTGAAGCCGCCGGCCGCAGCGGCCCGTGTGCCGGTGCGGACGGTTTCGCGGGCGCCGCGGCCCGGTTCGCCGAGCCGACAATTGAGGTCGATGAAGCCCGGGGTCGCGACGAGCCCTTGCCCATCGATGACGCGGGCTTGGGCTTGTTCCGCGGCCGAGAGTTTCTCGACGAAGACGCCGTCTTTAATAAAAATATCAGCTTTTGCTTCGTCGCGCTGGGCGGCGGGGTCGATCACGTGGGCGCCGCGAATCCAGAGGGGGGAAAGGTCGGGCGGGTTCATCGGGCAATCGCTCCGGTGCAAAGGTGAAGGACGGCCATGCGCACGGCGACGCCATTGCGCACTTGTTCGAGGATCAGGCTGCGCGGCCCATCGGCGACTTCGCTTTCGACTTCCACGCCCCGGTTGATCGGCCCCGGATGCATGACCACGGCGGTAGGCTTGAGCCAGGCCGCGCGCTCGACATTGAGCCCGAACTGCGAGGTGTATTCGCCGAGGGAAGGGAAGTGGGTCGTTGTTTGGCGCTCATGCTGAATGCGCAGGAGCATCACCGCATCGCAGTCTTTCAAGGCTTCCTTTAGATCATGGACGATGCGGACTTGCGGGTAGGCTTCCTTGAGAGCGGCGGGGACAAGCGTGGCGGGGCCGGCCAAGGTGACTTCCGCGCCGAGCTTAGATAGGCAAAGGATATTGGAGCGCGCGACGCGGCTGAAGAGAATGTCGCCCAGAATCGTGACCTTGAGGCCTTCGACTTTGCCGAAGCGCTGGCGGAGCGTGAAGGCGTCGAGCAGGGCCTGCGTGGGGTGTTCGTGGGCGCCGTCGCCGGCGTTGATCACCGAAATGTCGAGGACCTCGCCCAAGTAGCGTGCTGCCCCGGCGGAGGAGTGTCGTATGACGATGGCGTCAACGCCCATCGCCCGGATGTTAAGGGCTGTGTCGCGGAGCGTCTCGCCTTTGACCAGCGAAGAGGCCGTCGTATTGATGGAGACGACTTCGGCGCCGAGTTTTTTGGCCGAGATCTCAAAGGCTGTGCGGGTGCGCGTGCTGGGTTCGAGGAAGAGATTGACGACCGTACGCCCGCGCATGAGGTCAAGCCCTTTGCCCGGGGCGAGGGCGGGGAGGAAGCCGTCTGCTTGCTGGAAGAGAAATTCAATTTCGGCTCGAGATAGCTCTTCGATGCCGGTGAGGTCTTTTTTCGTCCAAGATGCTTGTTGGGCCATGCGGTAGGTTCCGTTGGCCCCAACGAAGGTTAGGACCATTGGGAAAGTGCGGATGAACGGCCCTTGGTCAAGGGATTTGCGGGAGAGCTCGGGCTAGGGGCAGGGACTGGGGCAGGTTTTGATTGCTCAGGGACCGAAACAGGGGCGGTGACAGGCGTTCCTGTCATGGCCTGATTCATCAGTCCTGTCCCTGTCCCTCGAAGTTTACTTCGCCAACAACTCCCGCACCTTGGCGCCCACGGCGGCCGCGGCCTGACCACGATTATCCTTATGGGCGGCAATCACGTTCACTAGAGCGCTGCCGACGACGACGCCGTCGGCGACTTTGGCGATGGCTTGGACATGGGCGGCGGTCGAAACGCCGAAGCCCACGCAAATTGGCAGCGTCGTGTGTTTCTTAATTTCCTGGACGGCGGCGGAAAGGTTGGAAGCCAGATCAGAACGCTCGCCGGTCACGCCGGCGCGGGAGACGTAATAAATGAAACCCGAAGCATGCTTGGCGATCAAAGCCACGCGGGCGGGCGGTGTGGTCGGGGCCACGATGAAAATATTGGCGAGGCCGTACTGCTTCGACGCCGCGATGAGTTCGCTGGCTTCTTCGGGCGGGCAGTCGAGCACGAGTAAGCCGTCGGCTCCGGCTTCGCGGACCTTGCGGCAATAGTTTTCGACCCCGAAGGAAAAAAGCAGGTTATAATAACAATAAAGCACGATGGGCTTATCGGTCCCGGCGCGCGTCGAGCGGATGATGTCCAGCAAGCCATCGTAAGTCATGCCGGCTTCAAGCGCGCGCTGTGAGGCCAACTGATTGGTCAGCCCGTCGGCGAGCGGGTCAGAGAAGGGGATACCGATTTCGAGGATGTCGGCGCCGTGCTGGGCGAGGGCCTGCAGGATTTGTTTCGACGTGGCGGCGTCGGGATCGCCGGCGCAGACGTAACTGACGAAGACCGGACGGCCTTCGGTTTTGCAGCGGGCAAAGGTCTGGGCGATTCGATCCATGTCAGGTGAAGAAAGTCGGCTTTAACCGGAAGCGCAAGGCGACACTCGCCAGTCCCGTTAACTTCGGCTTTGCAGACCAGCCAGACGAGGATAAGTTAGGCCCATGAGCCTCCCATTGATTCTAAAATTCTTTCTTTCGGCCGCGGTGATCACGGGCGCCTCGGAGTTGGCCAAAAGAAATATATCGCTGGGGGCGATGCTCTGTGCCCTCCCCTTGACGAGCCTCTTGGTGATGATCTGGACGTGGGTGGACACGGGCGATCAGGCTAAAGTCATCGCGCTTAATTGGTCCATCTTGGCCTATACCATTCCATCATTCGTGCTCTTTATTGCTTTCCCTCTCTTATTAAGGGCTGCTTTGGGGTTCTGGCCGGCGCTGGTTTTAGCCTGCCTCATCACTGCGGCGACCTATCGGCTGTGCCAACCGCTCTTGGATAAAGCCGGTGCCTGATTTTCCCATTTGCCATTTGGTCGGACAGCGGCACGTTGCGGGTGTCGGCCCAAGTGGTGGAATGGTATACACATCAGACTTAAAATCTGCCGCCGAAAGGCTTACCGGTTCGAGTCCGGTCTTGGGCACGACGACTTTGGCGAGATGCTAGCAGTGGCCGGGCGAGGTCGCTCTTCCCCGTAAAATGAGAAGAGCCGTTCGGTTGGAACGGCTCTTTGTGGATTTCAGAAAATCCGGACAAATAAGTCCAGAGCTCTAGCTACGGAGCTCTGGGGTCGGGTACGGTGAATATTATTTCTTCTTCCGTTAGTCGCCCTCGCGACTGTTGCATCCTTTATAAGGGAGGCTCTTACCTGAGTGAAATTGACTGAAGGTGTTGTGGGCGTCCTGAGGGAGAGTGTCAACGGATTCCTCTTAAAGCCCGATAATAGGAGAGAAATCAGCACCGAAGGCTATTAGAGGCCTATAAAGGGCTCTGAAACGGGGTATAGACCGGTCAGCGTTTCAGGCTGAAGGGCGTGAAATCGGTGTCGGTGTCGAACGTGTCGACACCTTCGGCGTTCTTCAGTTTGGCGCAGGCCCAGTAGGTAAACGGGGTCATGATCACTTCGACAAGCACCTTGAACATCCAGTTCGCCAGCATCACGGCGACGAGCGTCTTAGGGCTCCAGATACCGAGGAAGGCGAGCGGGTAGAAGATCAGGCTGTCGACGCCCTGGCCGATGAAGGTCGAGCTGATAAAGCGCAACCAAAGATGGCGGCCTTGCGTGCGCACCTTGAGCTTCGCGAGGACATACGAGTTGAGGAAATCGCCGACGAAGAACGCGATGATGGAGCCGATGGCGATGCGCCAGCCGCCGCCGAAGCAGGTGACAAGGGCCGGTTGGAGCTGTGCGCTGAACGGTTCGTTCGGGCTGGCCGGCATCGCGAGCACGACCCAGGTCATGACCGTCGCGAAGAGCATCGCGCCGAAGCCGGCCCAGATCACGCGGCGCGCCATCGCGTAGCCGTAGACTTCCGTGAGGATGTCTCCGAAGAGGTAAGACAACGGGAAGAAAATATTGCCCGCTCCAAAGTCCGTGGGGCCCAGGAGCGGGAAGTTAACCTGCACGACCTTCGCCGGTCCAATCAGATTCGAGCACAGTAACACCGCCACGAATGCGCCGAGGATTAAGTCGTAGTAGCGGAAGTTGCGGGTCATCATTAACTAAATTGGAAGGAGCTTTGCCGATTACAAGCGGGGTGGCGGAAAATCAGCGAGCCAGCGTTTCGCGAAGGGTGGGCTCGAAGAGGTCGCCTCGGCTTAAGAAGCAGGATGTGCAAAGCATAAGCCCAAGGAGGGAGCGGAGATAAGGGAGTTTCATCCAACTTTAGATTAGGTTCAGAGCGCGGTCCCTGCAGATATGGCCAAGGCGCGGATTTGGGCGAAGGGTTTCTCGTAGTCACCCAAGGCGCGGATATAATCATCTTTGGCTTTTTCGGTGCGTTGCATGGTCGGTTCATTTGCATGCCGAGCTTCTTCGAGGCGGCTGCGCTCGCGATCTTCTTGGGCTTCGGCGGCGGCCAGGTTCGAGGTCTCGTGGAGAATTTGTTCCTGCAACATCAGGACCTGCCGGACTTCGATTTGCGATGTGGAGCGCGCGAGGATGAGCTGATTGCGCAGCGCGGCCAAATTCGCCCGGATGCGTTCCGTCCGGCTGATGGCACGCTGGAGTTGTTGCTCCGCTTTGCTGAGGGTGGCGTCCGCTTTGGCTTTTTCGCCCAAGGCCCGTTTATACTCCTCGTAAATCAATTTCGTCCGTGGGTAATTGGCCGAAGTCATGAGGCGGGCAACGGCTTCCTTAAGTTCGTTGGGCACTTGGTAACGGCGGTTATCGATCCGGAGGATGAAGTTCGGACCCGGTTGCTCGTAGATTATCGGCAGCGTCTGCGGCGGGTCCGGATCGGCGGCCCGCGCTGCTTCGACGAAGGCGAGCAATGCGAAGAGAAGGGAGGGGAGGACCTTCACGGTGAGGAATCTTTGGCTGGCCGACCCCGCCGGTCAACCTGCCTTGTCGTGGCGAGTGGTGCCCGTCTTTGTTGGGCGATGTGATGCGCGATGGCTTGCTGGGCTCGCTTTCGGAAGATCGTGCCCCGGGTGTCGGCGAGCCATATCTTTAATATCCCGGCGTAAAAACAGAAAGTGGCCACGGCTGCGGTCTTCGGATCGAGGTCGGCGGCGACGATGCCGACGCCAAGGGCTTCGCGATAAAGCGCTTCCGCATCGTCTAGGAAGAGGCTGCCCGAGCCGAGCAGGTCATCGCGCACTTGGGCGAATTCTCCTACGTATTCGCATTTCCAGAGCATGACTTCATAGGTTTCCTGCGCCGCGGTTTCATCGCTGAGCCTTTGCAGTGCCTGTTTTAGTCCATTTTCGAGCCGTTGCAGGGGGTCGCCGCCTTGGGCCTGTCCCAGTTGAATAAGGAGGCCAGTCTGCGAGCGGACGGCCATGAAGAGATCGGCCTTGTTGCGAAAATGCCAGTAGACCGCCCCGCGGGTGACGCCGGCCACGCGGGCGACCTCTTCGAGCGAGGTATTGGTGACGCCATCTCGGGCGAAGACCTGTCGGGCGCAGGTGACAATCCTGTCTTTGGTGAGTGCAGCCTCCGCTTTCGTCTTGCGAGCCATAGAGGGATAAATAACTTTACATACATGTCTGTATGTAAAACGCGTTTGGTCGAGTCTCTTTTCTGTGTTCTGGCTTTAGCCTTGGCCCAGGGATGTAAGCCGGCGACGCCCCCGGTCATGCCCGCTCCTACGGTTAATTTACAGATTCTTAGCCCCGCACCCGTGCCTCAAGTCGTCGAATTGACGGCGCAAGTAGAGGGTACTCGGGAAGTCGAGGTACGCGCCCGCGTGACGGGGATTCTTTTGGCGCAATCTTATCAGGAGGGTGCCTCGGTCAAGGCGGGTGATCTGCTTTTCCGGATTGATCCGGCCCCTTATGCCGTGGCCCTCTCCTTGGCGGCCGCCCAACTCTCACAAGAGCAGGCGCGCTTTGAACAAGCCGAGGCGGAGTCGGTGCGACAAGCGGCGTTGTTGAAGAAAAATGCGGCAAGTAAAAAAGAAGCGGCCGACGCGAAGGCTGCGGCGGCTGCCGCCCGTGGCGCCCGGGATGTAGCGGATGCGAAATTACACGCCGCCCAGCTCGATCTCTCTTACTGTGAAGTACGCGCACCCATCGCGGGCTTTACCGGTCGCCTGAATCGTTCGGAGGGCTCGCTGGTTTCTCCGGGAGCCGACAGCCTTCTCACGACGGTGGTACAGCGTGAACAGGTTTGGGTGCGGTTCGGACTTTCCGAACAGCAATACGCGCGGCTTTTTCTCTCTCAAGGCTCCCAGGCGTCCGCGGCTGGCGTGGAAGTCTTGTTGCCTGACGGTTCGGTCTACGCCCAGCCGGGCAAAGTCAATTTCGTCGCCGCCCAGATCGAATCGCGACTGGGTACGGTCCAGATGCGGGCCGAATTCCCTAATCCCCAAGCTGTACTGCTTCCAGGTCAATATGTGCGCGTCCGCGTGCGCGGCCGCACGCTTCCCATTGGCTTCGTTATTCCCGCCGCCGCCTTGATGCAATCGACCCAAGGACGTTTCGTCTGGCTTGCCGACGACAAGAACCTCGCCGTCATGGCGCCGGTCGTCGTCGACGAGATCAACGGACCCACGGCGGTAATCCTCAGCGGGCTCAAGGCCGGCGATCGTCTCGTCACGGACAATCTCCAGAAAGTCCGACCCGGCGCTCCCGTCGTGCCGCGTCCGGCCGTCGTCGCCGCTCCTTCCGCCAAGTAAAGCACCGCGATGTTCTGGGAATTTTTCGTCCGTCGGCCCATTTTCGCGTCCGTCCTTTCGCTGGTTATTGTGTTAGCGGGTTTGCTCGCCTTCAAGGTCTTGCCCGTCGCGCAGTATCCTCAAATCGCGCCGCCTGTCGCCACGATCACCGTGTCGTACCTCGGTGCCTCCGCCGAGACGCTGATCAAGACCGTCGCTGCGCCGATTGAAGAAGAGATCAACGGTACCGACAACCTCCTGTATTATTCTTCCAACGCGTCGTCGACCGGACTGCTAACCATCAGCGTCACTTTTGAGCCGGGTGCCGACCCTGACCTCTGTATTATTAATCTAACGAATCGCGTGAAGATTGCGGAATCGCGCCTGCCCGATGACGCCCGCCGACTGGGCGTCATCGTGAAGAAGCGCTCCAACGACATCCTCATGGCGATGTCGGTCATTTCCCGGGACGGCACGCGCGACTCCATCTACCTTAGTAACTACGCCACCATCAATCTCGTCGACGAAATCAAACGCGTCCCCGGCGTCGGTGATGCGGGTGTCTTCGGCGCCCGCGATTACTCGATGCGGGTCTGGCTCCAGCCCGACAAGATGTCGCGCCTCGGCGTGACGACGGGCGACATCACGAAAGCCATTCGCGCGACCAATAACCAGTATGCGGCCGGGCGACTTGGCCAGGAGCCGACGCCCGAAGGACAAGCTTTCTCGATTCCGATCATCACCGCCGGACGTCTTTCGACGCCAGAGGAATTCGGCGAAATTATCATCCGCTCCGGCGGCCCGGCGGGCACGTTGCGTCTGCGTGACGTGGCCCGGCTTGAACTCGGTGCCCAAAGTTACGAGCAGCAGGCGACCCTCGACGGCCAGACTGCCGTCGGCATCCGTATCTTCCTCGCCCCGGGTGCGAATGCTTTGGACGTCGCTGATGCCGTGAAAGCCAAGGTGGCCCTGCTTTCGAAGCGTTTCCCGGCCGGGGTCGATTACGAAATCCCATTTGATACGACGCGTTTCGTCAAAGCCTCCATCAGCGAAGTCGAGCATACGCTCTTCGAGGCTGGAATCCTGGTTGTGCTGGTTGTTTTCCTCTTCTTGGGCAGTTGGCGCGCGACGTTGATCCCGATGCTGGCCGTTCCGGTATCGTTGATCGGTACCTTCGCTGGCCTGTGGCTTTTCGGCTTTGGGATCAACACGCTCACGCTTTTCGCGATGGTGATTGCGATCGGTATTGTGGTGGACGACGCGATCGTGATGTTGGAGAACGTCGAACGTCTCATGCATGAGAAGGGCATGTCACCGTTCGACGCAGCCATCGCCTCCGTACGCGAAGTGGGCGGCGCGATTATCGCGATCGTGCTCGTGCTTGTTTCGGTTTTTGTGCCGGTCGCCTTTCTGGGCGGTATTGCCGGTGCTCTTTATCGTCAGTTCGCCATCACGGTCGCCGTCGCGGTCGTGATTTCGGGTTTTGTCGCCTTGACCCTTACGCCCGCTCTTTGCGCTCTCATCCTGCGTCCGCGCGATGCCGAAGCCCCGCACGGCAATCGCTTTCTTCGCTGGTTCGAAGCCCGTTTCAATGCCGTCGCCGCTTGGCATGGGCGCACCGTGCGCTGGTTGCTCGAACACCCGAAGGCCGCGCTGGGAATCTTTCTCGCGATTCTCGCCGCCAATGTCGTGCTCATCCGCCTGATTCCGCGCGGCTTCATCCCGTCGGAAGACCAAGGGTATGTTCTTGGCGTGGTTTCCTTGCCCGACGGCGCGAGCGTTTCGCGTACGCGTGCTTACATGGCGGAGATCGTCCCAGAAATCATGGCCACGCCAGCGCCTAAGAGCGAAGTTTTCCACGCTTTCGCCATCAGTGGGTTCGACCTGATTGGCGGCGGCGAAAAGACCAACGCCGGTACGATCTTCATCCCGCTTATTCCTTGGGATCAGCGCAAGTATAGCGCCGAAGAACTTAGCGGTATGCTCACCGGTGCCGTGGCTAAGTCTCGCAAGGGCTTTTGTTTTGTCGTGAATCCTCCGCCCATCCGCGGTATCGGTTCCGCCGGCGGTTTCGAATTCTACCTTCAGGCCCGAGACGATGACGATCCCGCCAAACTCGGTAAGGTACTTGACGGACTCTTGGCCGCCCTGCGTCAGAACAGTAAACTTACGGGCATCAATACCTTCTATCGCACAACCGTGCCGCAATACTCTGCGGACGTCGACCAGGTGCGCGCCGCTACCCTCGGGATACCTCTGCCCGAAATTTACGACGCGCTTCAGACCACGATTGGTTCGGTCTACGTTAACGACTTCACCCGCGCCGGCCGCACCTACCGCGTGCTCATGCAATCAGAGCCCTCCGACCGCATGGCCCTCAAGGACGTCGGTCGCGTCCATGTCCGTGACCGTGATGGTTCGATGGTACCCTTGACTTCGCTTGTGACCGTTCGTGAGAGTTATGGTCCCGATCAGATTGAACGTTACCAAGGTTTCGTGGCCGCCCGTGTCATCGGCGGCAGCGTTCCGGGAGTGAGTTCGAGTGAGGCCTTGCGTATCGTGGAGGAAATCGCCGCGGAGAATCTTCCTCCCGGTTACGAACTCGATTGGACCGCGCAGGCTTTGCAGGAGAAACGTTCGGCGAGCTCGGCTATCCCGGCGTTCGCCATGGCGCTGCTGATGGTCTTCCTGATTCTGGCGGCCCTGTATGAGAAATGGTCGCTGCCCGTGGGCGTCATCCTCACCGTGCCGTTCGCGCTGCTTGGCGCGCTGGTCGCGATCTTCGTGCGCGGGGGCGCGAATGATATTTATTTCCAGATTGGCCTCGTGACGCTCATTGGCTTGGCGGCCAAGAATGCCATCTTGATTGTTGAATTCGCCGTCAAGGCACGTGATGCCGGCAAGTCGGCGGCGGAAGCCGCCGTTGAAGCTGCTCGGATTCGATTCCGTCCGCTGGTCATGACCTCGATGGCTTTCGTACTCGGGGTGGTGCCGTTGGTTCTGGCTGCCGGCGCCGGTGCCGGTGCCCGCCGCTCGATGGGCACCGGGGTATTCGGTGGCATGCTTTTCGATACCTTTGTGGCTACGCTCTTCATCCCGCTCTTCTTTAAAGTCCTCACGGGTGACCGGAAGGAACCTCGCGCATGAGAAACCTCATTCTTTCCGGTTCAATCTGTTCGCTGCTGCTTTGCGCCTGCGCGGTCGGTCCAGATTACGAACGGCCTAAGTTGCCGGAGCTGGCTGCTTATCCTGAAAGCAAAGCGGCGACGGGTCAGCCCGTTATGGCCGATTGGTGGAAGGGTTTCCATGATACCGATTTAGATGCCTTGGTAGCGGAGGCCCTGAAGGCCAATACGGATCTGCGGATTGCCGTAGCCCGGGTTGAAGAAGCTTCGGCCGGCCTCAACGAAGTGACTGGCGCCATGTTGCCTCAGGTAAACGCAGGGGTGGGCGCAAGCCGCAATACCGTCAGTAATAACGGCTATTCGCCGATCACCTCTTTTGCCGGACGTGACCGGACTTCCTATAGCGGAGGGCTTTCCACGGCTTTTGAATTGGATTTCTGGGGCAAGCTTCGCCGCGCTTCCGAGGCGGCCCGAGCGCAACTTTTAAGCGTCAGCGAAGCACGTTTGCAGGTGGAGCTGGCGTTGACGGCTTCGGTGGTGCGAACTTATGCCTTAGTTCGAGCGAGCGATATCCAACTTGCCGCCGCGGAAGAAATTAAAAATATCCGCGATGAAGAATATCGGATTACCGAGGAACGGATCAAAGTCGGGGCGGCCAGCGCCCATGATCGCGCGCAGGCGGAGGTGGCCCGCTCGGCCGCAATCGCCGCTTTGTCGGATACGCGGCGAGCTCGGGCCCAAGCCGAACACCTGCTGGGTTCTTTGGTCGGTCAGCCGGGAATTATCTTAACGGTACGCCCGTTAAATTCTTTGGTCACGCCTCCGGCGCCTGCCGTTGGCTTACCCTCGGACCTCTTGCGTCAGCGCCCCGATGTCGTCGCCGCAGAACAAGCGCTGGTGGCGGCGAACGCCCGGATTGGCTACGCTAAGGCCGCTTACTTCCCGACCTTCTCCCTGACGGGCGCATTGGGCGTCGAAAGCCGTGAGCTTTCGTCGCTTTTTTCCACCGGGAACGGCACGTCGCAATTTGGCTTGAACGCCAGCGTGCCCATTTTTGATTTCGGTCGTACCGGTGCACGCGTTGAGGCTGCCGAGGCGATTCAACTTCAGGCCGCGGCTGCTTATGAAAAAGCGGTACTTAACGCTTTCCGCGAAGTGCGCGATGCCCTGGTGGATGTCCAGGAGACGGATGTCGCTGCGGAAGCCGGTCGACGCCGTATGCTGGCTTCGTGCGAGGCCTATCGGATCGCCGAAGAACGTAAAGGTCTCGGCCAAGCTTCGCCGGCGGAATTTCTCGTCGCCCGTCGGGTGATGGCTGAATCAAGAGTAGCGATTGCGCGCATACTGTTGGATCGCCTTGGAGCCCAGGTGGATTTGGTCAAAGCCTTGGGCGGAGCCCGGCCGGACCTAGCAGCTCGGCGTTAAGGCGCCATGCCAAGTCCTTCGGAAGGGGTTGCAGTCAGGGTTTGCCTCACCTACGAAGCCTCATGCCGCATGAACTAACCCTCTGGCAGGAATTAGGAAACGCCGCCGCTGCCGATTTATTCCTGGTGGTGGCCAGCGTAATTTTCGCATGGGCCGTCTTGCATGCTTTTCTGACTTCTTATTTCGCGAAATTAGCGCACCAAAGAAAAGTCGAACATGATGCGCAAGTTCGGTTGGGCTTGGTGCCGGTGAACGAGCGAGGGGAGTCAGCAGATTTCCGCGCCTCGCTTTTGCATCTCTTAGGAGAGGTCGAGGCCGTCTTTGGGCTTTGGGCTTTAGCCCTTTTTGTCTTGATGGTTTTTTGGCCGGGGAAGGGCTGGGATTTTGCGTGTCGCTGTGTTGAGTCTGGTAATTACGACCTAGCCGGAACGAAGCTGGCGGCTATCGGCCCCTCGAAGTTTTTGGAACCCCTGTTCGTTTTTATCATCATGGTCCTAGCGTCGGCGCGTCCGGTCATGCGTCTGGCTGAAAGGCTGCTGGGGGGCGTCGCGCGCGGGATGGGTGATTCGGTCGCCGCTCGCTGGTTCGTGATTCTAACCCTTGCCCCGTTGCTGGGTTCTTTGATCACGGAGCCTGCGGCCATGACAATCGCGGCGTTGTTATTATCCGCGCAGTTTTATGCGTTACGGCCAACGGAGCGGCTTAAATACGCTACTCTGGCCTTATTATTCGTCAATATTTCGGTCGGCGGAGCGCTCACGCATTTCGCTGCACCTCCAGTCGTGATGGTGGCGGCGAAGTGGGGTTGGGGTTTATCCGATGTCTTCCGTCAGTTTGGTTGGGCGGCCATGGCGACGATTTTTTTATCTACCACGGCGACCTTCATTTTCTTCCGGAGCGAGTTCGCCGAACTAGCGCTTCGAGCCAAGGATACGACGGCAGATAATCCTCGCTCGGAAATTCCTTTTTGGGTCATCCTTGGGCACCTCGCCTTGATGGTCTGGACGGTGTTGATGCTGATCGGACATCACCCGGTTTTGATGGTGGGAGGGTTGTTGGTCTTTTTGGCGTTCACGGAGGCGACGTCGCAGTGGCAAACACCGGTCAGATGGCGGGGGCCGTTGTTGGTAGGTTTATTTTTGGCCGGACTGGTTGTCTTGGGCGGGACGCAATCGTGGTGGATTTCTCCCCTCATCGCGCGGTTGGATGCGAACACCCTGATGTTTTCGGCGACGGTCTTGACGGCTTTTAACGACAATGCGGCGATCACCTTTCTGGCGGCGCAGGTGCCGGCCCTTTCTTTGACGGGTGCGACAGCGCAAGAACTGCGTCATGCCGTCATGGCTGGGGCTTTGGCGGGCGGAGGGTTGACCGTCATCGCCAATGCGCCGAACCCTGCCGGCCAATCTATCTTGGCTAAACACTTTGCGCAGGGGGTTTCTCCCCTTAAATTGGCATTATGGGCCGTACTGCCGACGGGGGTGGCCGTCCTTTGCTTTATTTTCATCCGATAGAGGGGGCAGACGGGCGTTTTTGACTGTTCAAGGGGCAGGATAAGGGGGTAACATTTTTACCTAACATTAAGCCCCCATTTTTTTCTTATGTCCCTTCGACGTCGTTCTGGTTTTACCCTTGTTGAGTTGATGGTAGCGATGGCTATCATCGGCATGCTGATTGGGCTACTTTTCCCGGCGATAGCGGGCGTGCGCAAGAAGGCTCGCCTGGCTACGGCTCAGGGGGCTTTTTCGCAATGGGCCAATGGGGTCACTCGCTATAAGCAGACTTACGGATTTTATCCCAGTATCGGGACTAAATACGATACCACCGGAGATTCACTCCATTCCTTGGAGTCAGGGACGACGGGGGTAAATTTCATCATGGCGCTTGCGAGCAAGAATCCCGACGGATCGATTTTGAAGGACACCGACCGCAAGACCTTCAACCGTAACGGCGAAGAATTCTGTGCTTTTGCCAAGGACGACTTTGAAAATTATTCCACCAATACGACCTCCACCGGGGTGTTGATGGATCGCTTTGGTAACCATAATATTCGCATAATCTTCGACACGGACAGCACCGGGACGATCAAAGCCGTGGCGGGTCTGGATGCCGCCAAGACGCCCCCCGACCTTAGCTCGATCGCCAGTGGCGGTACGGGCATTCCGGCTCGGATCATTATTTTTACGACCGATTTAGATATCGGTTCGCTTGAAGGCTTGGAGAAGGGCGACGTCGCGGACGTGATTGCGATCCAATGATACCCGCAAAGACCGCAAGTCGGGTTCGCCGTGGCTTCACGTTGATGGAGCTATTGGTGGTGATCACGATCATTATGCTTATTTCCGGGCTCTTCCTGAGCCTTTCGCCGGGGAATGGCGGAGGCTTGCCCGCGTCCCAAAGAATTTTGGCCTCATCGCTTCGCTCCGTGCGCGCATTGGCTTTGATGAATCGCGGCACGCTGGGTAACGGCATCGCCTATAACGCGCGGTATCGGCTTTTGATCCTGAACGACCCGAGCGATCCGGCGAATCACCTCCGCCAGTTCGTCATCGCCGTGGGCGGCGTTAATAGCATCGACGCTGGCGGAACCGATCCGGCTACCTTGGCCGCTACCGATAATACCAAGTATACATGGTTTGCGCCGGAGTCGCCTTCACTTTTGCCTAATGGAGTCTACTTCATTCCGCCCAAGGAAGACGCCACGACCAAGATCAATGACCCGAGTGGCGCGCCTGCCGCCGCCAATACCCGCCGCAGTATCATCGGGGATATCGCGGATAATGCGGGCAATGGGCTCGATCACACTACTTCACCTCCTTGGGTCATGTTCGCTTATTACAATCAGCCTACCAACCTAGGTACGATGTCGTCCGATGGCACTGCCAAGAAGTGGAACTATGTCGAGCTGCAGCCCAGTGGTGCGTCGAATCACCTCGGGCGGGTCATGCTCGTCTTGGCCAACGGGGTCATGCGTAATGATGCCTCGGGTACGGCGGTGCT
>Ga0114971_10000428_pt1 | contig 27330 bp, 26 predicted proteins | sample M_140625_MF_Meta_FD_87320 | JGI IMG/M metagenome (GOLD analysis project Ga0114971, IMG submission 87320) | Freshwater microbial communities from Lake Montjoie, Canada to study carbon cycling - M_140625_MF_MetaG | ecosystem: Environmental > Aquatic > Freshwater > Lake | place: Lake Montjoie... | reverse complement strand
TGTGGCCGCGGGTTAACGGGTTGATTCGTTTTGAGCGTGTAACCCTCGAACGCCTGCGCTGGTGCTTGAAGCTTTAGCGTGAGGGCCTGCTCGTCGAGCGTCCATTGAAGGCCGGTGATTGATGACAGTTGGTAAAACGACTCGCCATTCAGTCCCTCGCAGTGTCCTGGTGGCCGTTTTAGTCGCCAGCGCTTGAGTTGCTCTTCGCCAACACAGAGCCGGCCATCCGTTGAACGTCGGATCAGGACATCGTCAGGCGAGGTTTGTTGATTGAGCTCCGCGGCCACCAGCAGTTCTTCGGTGGCTGAAGCCGCGGTAGCCAATTGCCAGCCTGGGCCCACGCAGCAGAGCGTGGCCAGGATGCCGGCAAGTCGTTTCACATCCCCGCATGTTCAATTTTGAGACTGTTGACGGCAACGCGCTGTTCACCCTGGTCGGTTTTTAAATCGAGATGGATCTGATCTGGTCCCATCTGCGGTGGTCCCGTCAGTGTCCATTCCCGCGATTGCCCGGGAAGCAGGTAGGCCGCATCCTGGGTGCTTGATGCGTTGGGATGAGAGGCATCGCGAACCTTAAAGCCGAGAATCTGGCTGTGGACATTGCCTGCATTGGTCGCCCTGACCGTCATCCCCTTGGGGTCGGACTTCACCAGATCCCATCGAATGTCCATCCTCCGCACCGCAAGGGGCGAAACAAACACCGGGAGACCGATGCGCAGCGCGATCTTGGCCCCTGCATCGCCCTCGCGTGGTGGCATCGGAACCTCTTGCAGAAAGATCCGGTAACTCAATTCCTGGTCAGGGTCGAGTCCGCGACGCATGCCAATCCGGATGATCTGGGCAGCTCCGTTCTTGATGGTGAACACCGGCGGGGTTGCCAGGACCTCGGTGGTTGGCGCGTAGTGGTCACGACCGTCTATTTGACTCCATTTCATGACCTGAACCTGCACAACTGCGGGCTCGATGCCTTCATTGCGCAGGGTCAGCGCTCCCGAAAGCTGACGATCCGACAATTCAACCCGCAGTGGCGAGACGCCAAAATTAGCTGCAAATGCAGATCCATTCAAAAGAATCGTCAGCGTGCAGGCGAGTAGCGAGCGCTGCTGGAGACGAAAATAGCGACGCGACCGGATCTGCTCCAGGCGTTGGGTATGGACCCGTTCCATGAGCGCCTTCATCAGTAATTCACCGTCAAGGTGACCGTCGATGCGTAGAGCGCCGATGGCGTGGCTGCTTGACTGGTCGAGTCATCGACCAGGCGACCATAGACAGTGTGCGTTGCCGTATTCCCCAGGCCTGTGCCAGTGCCGCCCTGGTTGCCAGCGGCAGTCGCAGCAGTTACAGCATTGGCCCACAGAACCGTCCGCGCCGCATCCGTATAGAGGTTGTAATTGACCTCATTATTCGTACCACCTGCGCCGATGGTCATCTTGCGCTGCGCGAGCGTACTGCCAACCCCGGTGCCAGCGTCAAGTCCGATCCCGTAAGCGGTTGTATTACTACACCGAAGAACGATCGAGGACGTTCGGTCTACATTGCCCGTGCCGGCCGTATAGGTTCCGAAGGTCATTGCGCTGGCTGAATTGATCAAACAATTGGCAACAACCGTTGCTGTTACAGCGAACGTGCTGGTCTTGGTAGTAGCGCCTGCTCCACCAATGCAACAAAGCAAGCCTGCGGCAACCAGTGTTCTGCGAAAATCCATCATTTCCTGCCCTAGTCGTTAAAGGTCATCCGTTGCGGATCGCTAAACCATTGGGTCTAGGTCTGACCGGATCTTGGGGCAGGAGTTACAACGGGGGGTTGGTGCAGTGCGTCAACGGGTCCTTTGGGCTGGTCGCTGGCGGCTAATTAGAGTTGGACGGCACCGCACAATGAGTCGCCGTCGAGCATGGGACCTGTTGACACTACCTTGAGGGATGCGATGGGGGCTTTTTTCCAACAGCGGAGCAACCAGCTCTTCTATCTGCTCTGTTTTTTGTATCTGTGCTCGCTTGCGGGGGGGCAACCAATCGGTCAATCATTGATCGCTCTGGTCCCCGATTTCGGCTTGCTGATGGCCATTCGTTACACCCTGTTTCGGCGCCGGCTTCGCCTTGGCAAGGGTTTGGTGGGGATTGGCATCCTGATCGACTGGGGGTTTACGGCTTTCTTTCTGTCTCACCCAGCATTCACGCTCTTTGATCGGGTCCTGGCAGTGATTCAGTCGGTGACCTGGGCTTTGTTTGGGTGGTTCAGTTTTCGAATGAAACCGAGCGAGGATCAGCGAACGGTCACCCAGGACAATTCCAGCCAGTTGTCGGACCGGTGAGTCGCTTCGACGGTGTTGCGTGCGGCCCAGGCGATAATTTGCCGGTGGAGCGGAATCAAGTGCACCTGACTCGAGTACTCGCGCAGTGCGCTCTTGACGAGATCTTCACGTTTGCGGGGGTCTGCTTCTGAACTCGAAGCGGCAGCCATTGCGTCAAACTTGTCATTTTTGACACTGCCATAGTTGTAAAAGCCGATGCCCTTGTCGGCCCGGTTGCGCATAACCGGCGTGAGCGTCGTCTCGGCATCGGTGACTGATCCGCCCCATCCCAGCATGTACATGCTGGTATCGGTCTTGTCCATTTTTGCGAAGTAAGTAGCCCGCGGCATGGCGTTGACCTTGACTTTGACCTTGAGTTGGGCCCACATGCTGGCAAGCGCAATGCAGATTTCTTCATCGTTGATATAACGGTTGTTGGGGCAGTCCAGTGTCACTTCAAACCCATCGGCGTAGCCAGCCTCAGCCATCAGTGCGCGGGCTCGGGCGATGTCAAATGGAAGACGCTTCTCAAACTGAGGGTCGTTGTAGTAGGCCAGCGGTGAGGGGGTCAAGGCGCCAGTCGGTATCGCCTGATTGTTCATCAGCTTGGTCTTCATGGTTTCGATATCGACCGCCTGGTAGAGCGCCTGACGGACTCGAAGATCTTTGAATGGGTTCTTGTCACCGGCGACGTTTCCGTACAACAGCTTGTCACGGCCTTGGTCCATGCCAATGAAGATCACCCGATTTTCCGGACCCTCTAGGATCTTGATCCCGGAGGTGTTCCGCAGTCTCGGCAGATCTCGCGGCGCCGGGTCGAGTACGAAGTCAATGTCTCCCGACAGAAGAGCAGATACCCGCGTTGCGTCATTTGAAATCGGCGTGAAGACAACGTCCTGAACGTTTCCTTCAAATTTCCCCCACCAGTTTGGATTGCGCTTGTAGACCGTCTTGACGCCCGGTGCGCGCGATATCAGCTGATAGGGACCGGTGCCGTTTGCGTTTAAGGAAGCGTGACTCTCTTCTTTGTTCTTGAAGTCGAGCGGCTTGGTTACCCGATATTTTTCGGCCCAGGCTTTGTTCAGGATGAAGATCGAGTCGAGGTGCTGGAGGAAAATCGGGTTGACCGACTGCAAGTGAAATTCAACGGTTAGGTTGTCAATTTTTCGCGGGTCACCGAGCATCGTTGCATAGGCGGCGATCCCCGAAGTGGGCTCTTTGGCGCGATTGATCGAGAACACGACGTCATCTGCGCCAAAGGGGGCGCCATCATGAAATTTCACGTTTGGGCGAAGCTTGAATCGCCATAAAAGGGGGCTGACTTGCTGCCATTCGGTCGCAAGCGATGGCTTAATTGCCAACGAGCGGTCTCGGGTCGTGAGCTTTTCGTAGACTTGGCCGTTCATCATGTTGGTCATGGATTCGTTTTGCGAATGTGGATCCATGGTTTGCGGATCGCCCTGCGACGCCCATCGCAAGGTCTGCGCATCGGCGGGTGAAAGCGCGAACGCCGCGAACGCGGCCACGGCCGCTATCAGTCTTTTCGCTAACACCATTTCGGTTCAAGCTCCCTTCGTCGTATCTTCGATGAGTTGTTTGATCAATTCTGGCAATCTAGTCGGAGTCTGTGGCGACGGCAAGCGCGGGGTTTGGCGGGCCATCGTTTCGAGCATTTCGAACAGGTTGAACAAGGGGGCTATTAGATGGGTGAATCCGAAATCGTCATTGACCCGAAGCGTCTGATCGACGATGTGAGTCGCGTTTGGGACGAGGATCTGGTTGGGCAACTGACCGAGTATGTCGAAATACCGGCCAAGTCACCTGCCTTCGACGCCGACTGGGCTCAAACCGGACTGCTCGATCTCGTTGTGCAACGGGCAGCCGACTGGATTATCGCGCAGCGCGTGCCGGGTCTGACCCTCGAGATCGTTCGATTGCCTGGTCGGACCCCAGTCCTGTTCTTTGAAGTGCCGTCGACCCGACCGCAAGGCACCAGCGACCCAACCGTGCTGATGTACGGGCACCTGGACAAGCAGCCCGAGTTCAGCGGATGGCGAGCCGGGCTGGGCCCTTGGACGCCCGCATATCTTGACGGGTTGTTATACGGTCGTGGCAGCGCGGATGATGGCTATGCCGTTTACGCGAGCATTACCGCCTTGCAGGCACTAAAGCGCCAGGGTTTGTCGCATCCGCGAATCGTCGGCCTGATCGAAACGAGCGAAGAAAGCGGTTCGCCTGATTTGTTACCGACAATCGACGCCCTTGGCGATCGTCTGGGTACCGTTGAACTCGTGGTTTGCCTTGATAGTGGCGCGGGCAACTACGATCAACTCTGGTTGACAACCAGTTTACGGGGCATGGCAACAGGTGTTCTCAAAGTCGAGATCCTGACTGAGGGCGTGCACTCGGGTGACGCTTCGGGGTTGGTTCCGTCGAGTTTTCGAATCCTGCGTCATGTGCTCGACCGTTTGGAGGACAGTGCAACCGGGCGACTGCTCCCGTCTCAGTTCTATTGCGAGATCCCTCCGACCCGAGTCGCGCAGGCTGAGGCGGCTGCCGCGCTCCTGGGTGACCTTATCTATAAACGCTTTCCGTGGGCGCATCACAATTGCGGGGGGTCCGATCTGGTTTCGTTGCCAACGTCGACTGATCCGACCGAAGGGTTGCTGCGCAGGACCTGGATGCCGGCGCTGAGCGTGACCGGCGCTGAGGGGTTTCCTGCGCTCGCCGATGCCGGGAATGTACTGCGACCCTATACGGCCTTCAAACTCAGCCTGCGCTTGCCCCCGCTGGTGGATGCCGCCCAAGCCGTTCAAGATCTTAAGGCGCTGCTCGAAGACAACGCGCCCTACCAGGCTCGGGTCACGTTCCATATCGACGGTGCGTCAAGCGGATGGAACGCACCCGCAACAACGCCGTGGTTCGAGGCCGCGCTTAATGAGGCCAGTCTTGCGCAATTTGGTGCGCCCATCGGGCATATCGGTCAGGGTGGATCGATTCCGCTGATGGCCATGCTGAGCGAGGGTTTTCCGACAGCGCAGATGATGGTCTGTGGGGTCTTGGGACCTCAATCCAATGCGCATGGCCCAAATGAATTCTTGCACGTCCCCTATGCCAAGCGATTGACCGCGGCGGTCGCTCAGGTCATCTCAAGCATGCCAGCCCCATAGGCGTGTAATTGATCGTTACCGCTTTCAGAATGGACACTGGCATTGAATGAAATGATGATCCGATCAAGTGCGCCGTCATAGGGGAGGGCCTGATGCGGGAGCGAGGCGGGAAAGACCACGAGTTGCCCGGGGATCGGTTCAATATCCATGTGGGGTGGTTGCAAATAGGCATTCCCCAAATCAACGTGCGCGCCCCCTAGATGACCGAAAGAAGGCCCAATAAAGCGCGTGACCCCGTTCGCTGAACCATAGGTGGGGTGCGTAGACCGTATCGTCGTATCATCGATTTGGACGATATAGACCCCGGACCAGGAACAGTTGCCATGGGTGTGGAGATCATGAAACGCACCCGCACGACTGCACTGGAACCACAGGCCTTCGAGCACGATCCGCATCGATCGGCGGGACGGCCCCCAGGCCGCCTGATTGGCTCGTGTCACCGTTTGCTTCAGGGACTCGACTAAAAATCTCACTAGCTGCCGGCCCTCATCGATCTGCAGTCGGCGCATGAGATCGTCATCACTCGCGAAGAAGGGTGCATGTAGATCGGCACCCCGGACGGCAGATTGGCTCAGGCGGATCGCTTGCAGGGCCCGGGCAAGGACGGCATTGATCTTCTCCGCATCGGGCAACCGGTAGAGCCCAATCGGGGTCGGCCAGAGACCGTGAAATCCAGGGTCTAGGGCCATTTGAGTTGATGCCCGGTCTCGCGCTCGAATCGCTCAATGTCCTCCTCGGTGTCGAGGTCGACACGGTAGCGTCGGTTGCCAGTAATGAATGGCGATACGAACTCCGGATGATTCGACTGCCACTGCCGACAGCCAATATTTAAATCACTTTCAAGAATCTGTTCGCGTACGCCTTGGTCGAAGATCACCGGGTTACCTCGTTCGCCATCGACGAAGGGGAACACGACCTGACTGGTCTCTGGGCGTTTTTTGAAGGCACTGATCAGATCTGTGATGTCTTGTGAATTTAACAAGGGTTGATCCGCAAGGGCCACAATCACGGCATCCAGTTTGCCCCCAAGAGCGGCCAATCCGATGCGCTGTGATGAAACCTGACCCTGGTCAGGGTCGGGGTTGTAAACGATCGTAACGGGGAAGGTCTGAATCTCGGGTTCGATCTCTTTCGCATGATGACCAAGGACGACAACGACCTCGTCGACGCCCGCACCTGAGAGGGCGATCAATTGACGCCGGATCAGCGACACGCCACCCAGTTCGATCAGAGATTTGGGACGGTTACCCATCCGTGATCCACTGCCCGCGGCGAGTAACACCGCGCCAATCACGACGCGACTGTAAAGTCCTCCGCCACCTTTGAGTAAACACCCCATCGTTCTAGCTCCCGCAACAACTGCCGCCCGCACGGGCCGGGGGCGCGATTTCAGCCGGTCGCTCGATCTGGCTCTCGATTTGGCTCTCGATCTGGCTCTCGATCTGGCGTTCAACCTGGCGTTCAACCTGGCGTTCAACCTGCGGTTCGGGACTGCTCGGCGAACGAGGGGTGTAAGAGGGCGGCATTGTCTGCCCGCGCCGGGCTGCAACGACCGCCGCCAGCACAGATAGCGCGATTTCTTCGGGGGTCTGGGCGCCCAGCAGCTGGCCGGCCGGTGCAACGATTGCGTCAACCTGATCGGGCGCCTCGCCCGCTTCCTTGAGCGCGGCTTTGAGCACCTGGGCTTTGCGGGCACTCGCAACAAAAAAGGTCTGGCGACCCGGTAAGCTCAAGGCCAGTCGCAAGCCTTGAAGATCGCGTCGGCCTTGGGTCGCGACGACAATGAAACATCCATCCAGGGTTGGTTGTTGACGGGCGATGCCAGGCCCGTCCTCGTCATCGGTTAACACCCGATCTGCGGCCGGGAAGCGCCCGGGATCGGCGTGATGGGCGATGACGGTTACCGGCAGGCCAACTCGGGGCGCTAGTTCGCACAGTGCCGCTGCGAGGGGGGTGTCACCGATGATTGTGAGTTGGGTCCGTGCGACGATCGGATCAACAAAGAGTTCCAGGATTCCGCCGGAATGACATGTCATTCCGAACTCAAGAACGTCTTCTAGTCTGCGTTTCGAATCGATAGACGTTTCCGACTGGTCAGTTTTTTCGGCGTCCGCCGGGGCTATTCGAATGACTCGGGACCGTCCATCCGCGAGTGCTTCCCGGACCGTGCGCAAGACAGCGGGTTGCGCGCAACCACCACCGATCCAGCCGTGGATGATTCCATCAGCGGTTACAACGGCTTTGTCACCCGGTCTGGCCGAGGCGGGGGCCTCGACCCGCAAAACGCTCACCAGCGCGAAGGCTTGATCGTTTTGTTGAAGTCGCTGGGCGGCTTCGAGTACTTGGCGTGCGTTCATCTGGGTGTCCGATCATTCAAAAAAGCGTTGCGGCGATCTCGCTCAGATCGCGAAGGCTATTGAGGCGGTGGAATGCTTCAATCTGATGGCGGGCTTCGTTCATGGCGGTCGATGCCGGAATCGTGGCCCCGGGATAGAACCATAGAATACGCGCACCACGCTGCTGGATTGCCCGCAGCTCTTCCTGCATTCGGTGCGGTTCATCGGCATCGAATCCATCCGAGAAAATCCAGACTCGGCTGGCGCGCCCCAACTGAGCACGGGCGTGGACTCGGTGAAAGTCTGCCAGGCTGGTTGCGATTCGAGTTCCGCCGCCAAACCCCGCGGTTACGGCGTTGATCTTCTCCTGCACGTTCGGTGAGTCCCGTTCAAGCAGGGGTGTCACCTCGGCCAATCGGGTATGAAAGACGAAGACCCGAGCATCCAGCGCAAGCACCAAAGCTCTTGCGATTCGAAGAAATAACTGGGCGTGGGTTTCCATGGATCGGCTGACATCGACGAGAACAAACACCTTGGGGCGTTCCCGGCGAACCCGACGCCAGGACGGTTGCAACGGCACGCCACCGGTGGCAAGGCTGGTGCGGAGGGTACGTCGAAGATCAAGCCGTCGACCCCTGGGGTGGCTTCGCCAGCGCCTCGTCAATCGCCGCATCAGGCGTTGCGCGATACGTTCGGCCAGTGTTTCGAGTTGGCTCAGGTCCTGGGGGAGCCATTGCGTCGCCGATCGATCATGCAAGGGGTCTGTGCGGCTTGCTCCGCCAAAGGCTCTGTCCGCGCCAGCGTCCATCGCCTCGCCCGTCGAATTGACTGCATCGTTGACAGCGGTGTCACGGGCTTTTCGTGTGTTTGATGACGGGTCGGCGCCCAGTTGTTCCTGCAGCGATTGCACCACCTGTCGAAGGTCGCGGGTGGGACGAGCGAGGCCGCTGCTACGGATGGTCCCGCGAACCCGATCAGGATGCCAGTAGCGGTCAAAGAGCTCTGGCCAGCGCTTCCAGTCTCGAGGACTCTGACAGGCGATTGCACGCCAGGCGGGACTGATTTGTCGGGTTTGTGCCAACGGAAGTGCCAGCGCCGCGAGGACCATTGACTGCTGTTCCGCGATGCCGACCTTCAGCCCATCTTCCCTCAGGAGTTGGGCAAAGCCCGCAATGGCTCCGATCGGGTTGGCCATGGACCCCGTCGCTTCAATCGCTGGAATGACCCGCAACCCCAGTCGTTGTTCCTGCGGCCGTGCCCTCGCGACGCCCGGCGAGGAGTCTCTGGATTTGCCGGGGTTCCATCTGGAAGCGATCTTCGCGGGTCTTCAGCAGACATCCTAAAGTGGCCATCAGACCCTCGGGGTCCTCGGGCAAGGCCTTTAGTTGCAAACGATGAAGCGCCCGAACCCAGTCAAGGGTCTCGGCAACCCCTGGCGTCTTGCCGAGGTCTTCCCGGCGGAGACGCTGAACGAATCCGACCGCTTGCTCGATCAGACGACTCTCTGCCTCAGGAAGTGTGGTCCGCACGATGTCAATTTCGCGGGCTAGATTCGGATAATCAAGCCAGTGATACAAGCAGCGACGACGCAATGCGTCGCTGAGTTCGCGCGTGCCGTTGCTGGTCAGAATGACCTGCGGGACGTGGCGCGCCTGCAGGGTCCCGAGTTCGGGGACGGTGATCTGATAGTCGGCCAAAATCTCAAGCAGAAAGGCTTCGAATGCTTCGTCCGAACGATCAATTTCGTCAATGAGCAAGACGCAGGGCTGCGCGCTGGTAATGGCTTTGAGAAGAGGCCGCTCCAGCAGGTAGTCGCGCGAAAAGAGGTCGCTCTCCGACAGTACGCGGTCCGAGTGTTCGCCCAGCCGAATGGCGAGTAATTGACGGCCGTAGTTCCACTCATAGGCGGCCTGAGCCAGATCGATGCCTTCGTGGCATTGCAATCGAACGAGTTCGCGTCCCTGCGAACTCGCCAGCGCGAGTGCCAACGCCGTCTTTCCGACACCAGCGTCGCCTTCGATCAGGAGCGGGCGCTCCAATTCTCCCGCAAGCCAGAGCGCAGTACTCAGGTCCTCATCGGCGATATAACCGGCTCGGTGAAGGCTTTCGCGCAGGGCCGCGGTTGGTGATACTGCGACGGCCGTCGGACCCGCTGAAGTCAAGATTTCTTGCCGAACAGACCGGCGAACCACCCTTTGATCAGGATCCAAAGCAGGGCCAATGCGTTCAACTCGCCCGCCGGCTTTGGTGCCGCTACCGGGGTCAATGTGGAAGGTGCGGGCACGGGGGTGGGTGCTTTATGCTCGACCGGGTGACTGGCGGTCTCAGCGCCCATCGCACGCCCATCTGTGGCTGGTGCTTCCTCGGATATTGCCGCTGGGCTGGGCGGCACCTCTGATGCCGCTGTATCCGCAGTCGGAGCAGCGACCGGCACAGCTGCGGCCGCCGTCTCGAAATGCCCCGCGAACTGACCAAGAATGGCCTCGGAGACTGGCACCAGAAGACGGCTTCCAAACTGGGCCAACTTACCGCTGACGATGACCGTTGCATTGCCGACCAGGACCGAGGTTCCGGGCGAGTCGCCGGCCACAATCTGCGAGGACAGATTCATCGACGCCGATGAGCCGGATCGATCCGCGCCCTTGCCCAGCATCTGCATCGAATAGGTCGCCGCATCGAGCGCAAGGACTTCGATGTCACCACCGAAGTTCATGGTCGCGGGACCCACCTTAGACTTCACCGTTCCCTTGAAATGGGTGTCGTCAAGTTGTTCGGTGATGGTGGCACCTGGCATGCAGGCGGCGGTTGCCCGGATGTCAGAGAGCACCGCCCACGCCTGGGCGACGCTCGCGTTCAGCGGGTACCGCTTTTCGAGTTTGACTTCCATTTACAGCGCGACGCCAGAGGCTTTAAGTTGCTGCCAAACGCGATAGGCATTGTGCGGCATGGTCATGTTGGTGACGCCCAGATGCGCAAATGCGTCGACCACCGCCGAGGTAAACGTCGGGATCGATCCGACGTGGGGGGACTCCGCCACGCCTTTGGCACCAATGGGGTGGTGCGGGCTCGGGGTGACGGTATGGTCGGTTTCCCAATGTGGGGTTTCGACTGCCGTCGGGAGGAAATAATCCATCAAGGTATTCCCCAGCAGGTTGCCTTGCGCATCAAACGGCATCTGCTGGCCCATTGCGACCGCATAGCCCTCGGTCAACCCACCATGGATCTGTCCCTCGATGATCATCGGGTTGATCCGTGTGCCGCAATCATCGAGTGCATAAAAGCGGCGGACCTTGGTCTCGCCAGTCCCGCGATCAATGTCAACGACACACAGGTAGATGCCAAACGGGAAGGTGAAATTCGGCGGGTCGTAGTAATGCACCGCCTCGAGGCCTGGCTCAAGTCCGGCGGGGACGTTGTTGTACGCCGACCAGGCGATGTCTTTCATCGTCTTGTGTTTTGTCGGGTCACCCTTGACATTGAAACGATCGATTTCCCAATCAAGGTCGTTCTCGTTCACTTCCAGTAAATGCGCTGCGATCTTGCGCGCCTTTGCGTGAATCTTGCGAGCTGCCATTGCAATCGCCGCACCCGCGACCGGGGTTGAGCGGCTGCCATACGTTCCGAGTCCGTAGGGCGCCGTCGACGTGTCGCCCTCTTCAACCTGGATCACTTCGCTAGGGATCCCCAATTCGGTGGCGATGATCTGGGCATAGGTGGTTTGATGACCCTGGCCCTGGGTGATCGTTCCCATGCGAGCCAATGCGCTCCCGGTGGGGTGCACCCGGATTTCACAGCTGTCGAACATGCCAACGCCAAGGATGTCGCACATTTTGGAAGGACCCGCGCCGACCACCTCGGTGAAGCTGACCAGGCCGATCCCCATCAGGGTCGGGCAGTTTGGATCTGCCCGCTTAGCGGCTTGTTCTTCGCGCAGTCCCTTGTAATCACATGCGTTCAGCACTTTGTGCAGGGCGGTGTGGTAATCGCCTGAGTCGTACTCAAAACCGAACGCACTGGTGTAGGGGAACTGTTCTTTGCGGATGAAGTTGCGCTCGCGGATTTCCGCTTTATCGATATTGAGCTTTTGCGCCAATACGTCGACCATTCGCTCGATCAGATAGACCGCCTCGGTGACGCGGAACGAACAACGATAGGCCACACCGCCCGGAGCCTTGTTGGTATAGACGCCCTTGACGCTCGCATGAGCGGCCGGGATGTCATACGAACCCGAAACAATGTGGAACAGTCCGGCTGGGAACTTCGTCGGATCGGCGCAGGCATCAAAGGCGCCATGATCCGCAACCACGTTGACCCGCAGGCCGGTGATCTTGCCGTCGGCCGTCGCTGCGAGCTCGCCGTCCATGTGGTAATCGCGGGCAAACGCCGTTGACGAAATGTTTTCAATCCGGTCCTCAACCCACTTGACGGGTTTGCCCAAAACGATCGACGACACGATCGCGCAAACATAGCCGGGATAGATACCCACTTTGTTGCCAAAGCCGCCGCCGATATCCGGGCTGATGATCCGGACCTTGCTCTCAGGGATGCCAGAAAGTAGGGAAACCACGGTGCGCACGACGTGCGGTGCCTGCGAGGTAATGTAGGTGGTGAGTTCGCCGCGGATGGGATCGAAGCTCGCGACGCAACCGCAGGTTTCGAGCGGGCAAGGATGTACCCGGGGATAAAAGATGTGTTCCTTGACGGTGACCGGTGCAGCCGCGAATGCAGCGTCGGCGGCGTCTTTGTCACCCGCATCCCAGGTGAAGATGTGATTGTGGTGCTCGCGCGGCCCATGTGCGCCGGATGTCTTGCCGGCAAGGTCTTCCCGCAGGACCGGTGCATCGGGCTTGAGGGCTTCGAACGGATCGATCACCACCGGGAGTTCTTCGTATTCCACGATGACGGCTTCAACCCCATCGGCGGCCGCATAGCGATCTTCAGCGATCACGACGGCAACTTCCTGCATCTGGAAGTGAACTTTTTCGTCCGCCAGAACGGCCGCCACATCGCCCGCCAAGGTCGGCATCCAGTGCAACTTGAGGGGCTTGAGATCATCGGCGGTCAAGACGGCAATGACACCGGGGATCTTAAGCGCTTCGGACTTGTCGATACTGCGGATGCGAGCGTGCGCGTAGGGTGAGCGCACGATGTCCATGTGCAGCATGCCGGCCATCTTGATGTCATCGACATAATTGCCCTTACCCTGGATGAAGCGAGCGTCTTCTTTGCGAAGGCGGCTGTCGCCCATGCCCTGCAGGGCCGAGGTGCGCTCGAGCAGAGTGGGGTCGGTTGGAGCGTTCATGCGGCCTCCTTGTGCGCGACAGCGGCTTGTTGAAGTTGACGGGCGGCGTACTGCACTGCCTTGATGATGTTCTGATAACCCGTACAGCGACAGAGGTTTCCACTCATGCCGTGGCGGATTTCGTCTTCGGTTGGGTTCGGATTTTCGTGTAGGAAGCGATAGGCACGCACGAGCATCCCGGGCGTACAGAACCCGCATTGCAATCCGTGCTCTTTATAGAAACCTTCCTGAACCGCATGCAGAACACCCGCGTTGGCGAGGCCTTCGACGGTCAGTACGTCTGAACCTTCACATTGCACTGCAAGATGGGTGCAGGCCTTCACTGAGTGACCATCGATGTCCACGGTGCAGGCGCCGCAATGGCTGGTCTCGCAGCCGATGTGGGCACCGGTGAGATTGAGTTCTTCCCGCAGGAAGTGAACGAGCAGGGTGCGCGGTTCGACGGCCTTTTCATGCGTGCGGCCGTTGACCTTAAGGGTGACGAGCTTTTTGGCCATGGAAATTCCTTGGGGTCGTTCGCGGATGCGAATGGGTAGCAGAAGGGTGGACTCGGTGGCAGCGGGTGAACTTAGTGGCAGCGTGCGGCCGCAGCGTGCAGTGCCCGCTTGACCATCTGTCCAGCCATGGCGGTTTTATATTCGCGATCCCCGCGCAGATCATCGGACGGATCGCAAACAGCCATGGCTGCATCGGCAGCCGCCTGAATTGTTGCCTCTGTAAGGGGGTGCCCGCGCAGGACGTCTTCAGCGCCCGCGGCACGGAGTGCGGTCGCTGCGAGGTTGGTCAGACCGATCCGGATATGGCTTACAACACCCCCGTCGAGGCGCAGCACCACCGCGGCGCCGGCGGTGGCCCAGTCACCGGTTTTGCGCTTGAGCTTCTCGTAGGCCCAGCCTGTGCCATGCGCCAGGGCGGGGACCCGCAACCCGACCAGGATCTCGTCCTCGGCCAGTGCGGTCATGTAGGTGCCTAGAAAGAAATCTTCGGCCTTGATTCGGCGTTCTCCGGCTGGACCGCGAACCACCAAAGTGGCATCCAGTGCGAGGGCCAGGGCAGGGTGGTCATTGGCGGGATCACCGTGCGCAATATCGCCGCCGATGGTTCCGCGGTTACGCACCTGAGGGTCGGCAATCTGCTTGGCGGCTGCGGGCAGCAGACCACACTTCTCTTGCAGAAGGGACGATGCGATCAGGTCGTTCTCGACCGTCATCGCGCCAATACAGATGGTCTCGCCCTCTTCGCAGATTCCACGCAGTTCATCGATTCGGTTAAGGTCGATCAAGTGGGCAGGTTGGGCGAAGCGTAGTTTCATCATCGGCAGCAGGCTATGGCCTCCAGCAAGCAGCTTGGCGTCTGAGCCAAGACTGCCCAGCAGCGCAATGGCCTCGCCAACGGATTTGGGCGCGTGGTAATCAAATGCGGGTGGGATCACGGGCGTCTCCGAGAGGTTTTCGCAGGTATTGGATGATCGGGCGGTGGACCATGCCCAATGTTGGCACGAAATTTCGGGTATTTAGGGTTTTCCCTAGAGGCCTGATCGTGGGGATATCATCGCCCAACACATTAACTCTGCTCACTTTTGGGAAGGCGCAACACGATGATCATCGACTGCCACGGTCATTACACGACCGCACCGCTGGCGCTGGACGACTGGCGCAACCGGCAAGTCGCCGGCATCAAGGATCCGAGCGTCATGCCTCTTCCAACGGATTTGAAGATCAGTGATGACGCTTTGCGTGAATCGATTGAGTCCAATCAACTGTCGTTGATGCACAAACGTGGGGTTGACCTCACGATCTTTAGCCCACGCGCTAGTTTCATGGCCCATCACATCGGTGATTTTCAGATTTCGAGCACCTGGGCGGCGATCTGCAATGAACTCTGCTTTCGCGTAAGCGAGTTGTTCCCGGATCATTTCATTCCGGCCGCGATGTTGCCTCAATCGCCCGGTGTCGACCCCGCAACCTGCATCCCCGAGTTGGTCCGATGCGTGGAGCAGTACGGCAATGTGGCGATCAATCTGAACCCGGATCCTTCTGGGGGACACTGGACAAGCCCCCCGTTGTCGGACCGCTACTGGTATCCGATCTACGAAAAGATGGTGGAGTACGAAATCCCGGCCATGATTCATGTCAGTACGAGTTGTAACGCCTGCTTCCATACAACCGGTGCGCATTATCTCAATGCGGATACCACCGCCTTTATGCAGTGTCTGACCAGTGATCTCTTCACGGATTTCCCGACTCTGAAGTTTGTGATCCCACACGGCGGCGGCGCAGTGCCTTATCACTGGGGTCGATTCCGCGGCCTGGCCCAGGAGCTTAAGAAGCCGCTATTGAAGGACCATTTGTTGAACAACGTCTTTTTCGACACGTGCGTCTATCATCAACCCGGTATTGACCTGCTGACCAAGGTGATTCCGGTCAAAAACATCTTGTTCGCCAGCGAAATGGTCGGTGCTGTGCGCGGGATTGACCCGGAAACGGGCGCTTATTTTGATGATACGAAGCGCTACATTGAGGCATCGGATCAACTCGACGATCAGGCACGCCATCTGATCTACGAAGGTAACGCCCGTCATGTTTATCCAAGACTTGACCGCGCGCTTCGGGCACGTGCTGCGCAAACCAACCCCTAATCGTTTGAATCGCCCCATGACATCGATTTCGCTTTTCTCCTCAGGTTCAGCCATCCGGCGCAGCCTCCCGACCCTTTTGTCGCTGATGGCGTCCATCGCGCTGACGGCGGGTTTTGTGACGTCTGCAACTGCCCAGACGGAATATCCCAACCGAACCATTCGTTTTCTTGTTCCGTACCCACCGGGTGGTCCCACAGATCTGATGGCGCGCCTGTTGCAGCCAGAGCTACAGACGCGTTTGGGGGCGACGGTTATTGTCGAGAACAAGGCCGGTGCCGGCGGTAACCTTGGCACGGCCGAAGTCGCTCGTCAGGCACCCGCAGACGGCTACACGCTCCTGTTGGCGGCGAGTGGTCCGATGGCCGTTAACCCGACGCTGTTCAAATCCCTCCCGTTTGATCCGCAGGCTGATCTGGCCCCTGTGATCCAGATATCCTCCTTCCCGCTGGTGTTGGAAGTGCACCCTTCACTTCCGGTGCGCACGCTCAAGGAGTTCATGACGCAGGCAAAGGCCAGTCCGGCCAGTTTTAGCTATGCGTCGGCCGGAAACGGAACCCCGCAGCACCTGGCCGGTGAAATTTATAGTCGGGTGAGCGGTGTCGACCTCACCCATATCCCTTACCGGGGGGCTGGCCCAGCCTTGGTTGATCTCGTTGGGGGGCACGTGAAAGTGATGTTCGACATCATTGCCAGCTCCCAGCAACATATCGCTGCTGGAAAGCTCATACCGATCGCCATCACGGCCAGTAAGCGTAGTCCGACTCTACCCGATGTGCCCACGATGGCCGAGGCGGGTCTGCCGAACTTTGAAATCACCGCTTGGCATGGGATCGCGGTTCGTTCTGGCACGCCGGCACCGGTGATCGCAAAACTTAATTTGGTGTTGAACCAAATTTTTAAGGACCCGGCCTTTCGAAAGAAATGGGAGCAATTGGGGACTCCCGCCGTAGGGGGCACGCCAGATGAGTTTGCAGCCTTGATCCGGTCGGAGTCGGTTCGGCTAGGCCGCATCATCCGTGAGTCGGGCGTTACACCCGATTAATCGGGTCAGTCTCGAACGGCAGATCTCGAATCCACAAAAACTGTGGATAACTTGGTGGACAAGCACCTTCATGGCAGGTGTAAACGCCCAGTGAGTGGATTTTGAGGTGGTCTGCCTGTTTTTTGGTCAAAACGTAAAAGTCTTTTAAATCAATGGCTTGTTACATCCTAGTGGGTTTTGCAGGTGGGTTTCGGGGGCGCAGCACCTCACGCCGCCATTCTGTGGATAGTCTTTCGAGACAGCACATCGTGTTCCTGCGGTCAAGTCGGAACTCCGATACGATCGTGGGTTGTATCGGGTTCAACGGGAACGTTTGTGAGTCGACTCGTCCTTTGGGTTTTTCTGTTGGTCGCCACGAATCAGGCTCTGGCTGCCAGTTTTTGTTCTGATTTTCAGCGTCGTTTGATTGGAATTGCACCGGCGGTTTGCCAGCGTGCCGATCTAAAGGCTTCCGAAGCTCGATCGGTTCGTGGTCGCCCGCTTTACGTGACTGACGTGCGGACGGGCGAACCCAAGCTACGCGCGCTGGTGATCGGTGGCATTCACGGAGACGAGTTGTCTTCGACGGCGCTCGCGCTCAAGTGGATTGAGCTGGCTCGGTTGACGCCTGCGCAAACCGAATGGAGATTTGTACCGGCGCTCAATCCCGATGGTTTGCTCACCCAACCCGGCCGTCGGACCAATGCGAATGGCGTCGATCTGAACCGTAATTTTCCGACCAAAAACTGGGCCACCGAGGCACCGGTTTACTGGGAGCAACGGACCCGACGAGACCCTCGTCGCTGGCCTGGTCGTTCACCTCTGTCCGAGCCAGAGACCAAGTTCCTGATGCGTCAGGTGGATGAGTTTCGGCCCGATCTGATTATTAGTATCCATGCGCCCTACGGCGTCCTGGATTTTGATGGTCCGACGCTTCCGCCCTCGAGATTGGGTCGGTTGTACCTGGACCGCGTCGGCATTTTCCCCGGCTCACTAGGCCATTTTGCGGGCGTTGACCGAAATATCCCGGTGGTGACGATCGAACTCTCGCATCACCTTCGGGCGCCCGTGGACGCTGAGGTGAGGCAGATGTGGCTCGATCTCCAGCGCTGGATTTCTGAGCGCGGTATGGAGCGACTGACCGGTGCCCAGCCTTCTTAGGGCGATGCGTGACTAGTCGCCTTGGCGAGGCTGCGTTCGACTGTCTTCATTGGGTTGAATCGTCCCGTCTTGCCAACGACGGACAGGCTCGGCGCCGTCCGCAGCATCTCGATGGCGGCACGCTCGAGGTCAGCACATTGCACCTGGGCGATCCGCTCAAGTTGCTGTTCGACACTCCAGACTGATCCCCTGAACATCAGGTCGCGAGCAATCGATTCGGCGGTTCCGAGGGGTCGCTCCAGATTCATCAGCAACATGGCGCGATGTTGATTCCGGGCCCGTTCGAGGTCTTCGGGGTCGACGCCACGAGCTAGGCGGCTGATCTCTTCGCAGGTGACTTCAAGCAGTGCCTTGAGGTTTCGTGGCGCAACCCCAGCGCTAATCTGAAAGAGTCCACAGTCCTCGTGGCCCTCAGCCCATGCATCAATCGCATAGGCCAGTCCTCGTCGCTCACGCACCGCCTGAAAGAGCGGCGACGACATGCCGCCACCGAAGAGCTCGGCCAGCATCTCAAAGACGGGGTATCGGTCGTCCGAGCGGCCCGGGATCGGCCATCCCAAGACCAGAGTGACTTGGGCAAAGTCACCTGGGCGATGCCGGTACCCTCCGACATATTGCGCATTCTCGGGCCGTTGACCGATTGTTCCGGCTGGCAGATCGCCAAAATGTCGAGTCACCAACTCCTGGAATTGTTTGTGTTCGATCGCGCCGGCGCCGACCACAAGGAGATTCGAGCCCACATGGTGCTGAGCGATCCATTCCGTAAAACAATCGCGCTGCACGGTTCGAATGACTTCCGGGTCGCCCAGAATCGGTCTACCAAGTGCCTGATCGGGATACGCGACGCGATCGAAGCCCTCCTGCACGAGGTCGTGCGGGTCGTCGGCTGCCTCAGCGATCTCTTGCAGGATCACTTCGCGTTCGCGCTCGATCTCGTCGGGAGGGAAGGTCGAATCGCGCACGACGTCCGCCAATAGATCAATCGCCATTGGCGCCTGATCACCCAGGAGCGACAAGTAGTAGGCGGTGTGATCCCTCGCGGTCCACGCGTTCATCGATGCGCCAACGCGCTCTGCTTCAAAGGAGATGCGCCGTGCGTCACGCCGACGGGTTCCCTTAAAGGCCATGTGCTCCATAAAGTGGGCTAGTCCACCAAGTTCAGCGGGTTCGTGGCGCGATCCGACCCGGAGCCACACTCCGATCGCAGCGGATCGAAATCCAGGTAGCCGCGCTGAGGCGATGACGAGGCCGTTGGCCAAAGTTTGTGTTTCAAGATCCATCGCGTCATTGTCACCTATTGTGTTCCCCGGGCGGATCGCGCCTGCGTTAGGATTCCAGCTTGGATGGTCAGGTTCTGAGGTTCAGGCCTTTTTTGGTGATTGTTAGAGGAGAATAATTCAATGAATAAGAGCGATTTGATCGATGCATTGGCCGCCAGCTCTGGCGAGTCCAAAGCGGCGGCGGGGAGGGTTCTGGAGGCCTTTCTGGAGACTGTAGCGGCTCAGTTGGTCCAGGGTGAGAGTGTGACCTTGGTCGGTTTTGGTTCTTTTTCGGTGAGCAAGCGTGCAGCGCGAGAAGGCCGCAACCCACGGTCTGGTGAAACCATCAAAATCAAAGCCAGTAAAGTGGCTAAGTTCTCGCCTGGAGCGGGCTTGAAGAGTGCGCTTAACCCAGACTAAGAGGTTTTGGGGCTAGCCTCGGCCCACGAATGGCATCTTGGTTGCCATCACCGTCAGAAAAAGCGCATTGGCGTCCGCTGGCAGGCTAGCCATCCAGTGGACGGCGCTCGCGACGGAGTCGAGGCCCATGCGATCTTCTGCGACGATGCGCCCGTCGGCTTGCGGAATGCCGGCCGCCATCCGTGCGGTCATGTCGCTGGCCGCATTTCCAATGTCAATTTGTCCGCAAGCAATGTCGTGTTTGCGCCCATCGAGCGCCAGAGATTTGGTGAGCCCCGTTACGGCATGTTTTGTAGCGGTGTAGGCGATCGTGTCGGGCCTGGGTGCGTGAGCGGATATCGAACCATTGTTGATGATTCGGCCTCCACGCGGATTTTGTGACTTCATGACGCGTACGGCCTCTCGGGCACAGAGGAACATGCCGTTGAGATTGACGTCGACCACCTGCCGCCATGCCTGATAGTCGAGGTCCTCAATGGGACCCCGAGCCTGATTGCTTCCAGCGTTATTGAACAGGAGATCGAGACGGCCAAATTGTTCGACCGTGTCTGCGAACAAGTGGGCAACCTCAGACTCGTTGGTCACGTCGGTCGGTACCGCTCGGGCGCGTTCGCCAGCATCTGACTCGGTGGCAACTTGCTGCAGCGTGTCAGGTCGTCGGCCCGCCAAAGCCACCGACCAACCCGCCTGTAGCAATGCCAAGGCAACTGCACGGCCGATGCCGCTGCCGGCTCCGGTGACGATAGCAACTCGGGAGGTTGATGCGGGTTGAATCATGAGGGTGAGGCCGAGGGTTCATTGAAGAGAAGAATGTCTAGGGTCGATTGTAGTCAGATCGGCGTTGGCGGCGCATTCGAAGAAGCATGGTCTCGAGTGCGCGCGAGGCGGCCTCGAGCATTTCTGTTTCGGTTTCGCGCCAAAGCATGTAGTCGCGAAGTCGGTCAGCGGCTTCGGTGACGGCGGCGATCGGATTGGTCCGTCGTTCAAAGGTGTCCTGCAGCGCTTCATCGCGACCCGCCAGGACCGCATAGGCGGCCCGTCGGACGGTTTCAAACTCAGTGGCTTCGCGCAGCATCTGTTCAAACTGTTCTCGGGACAAAGCGTGTTCTTGTGCAGCGGGCTCCATGGGGCTCTCCGGTGCGGCGTTGGGTTCGGTTGATTTGTTGCGGTGAAAGCAACACGTTGCCCTTAGTCTGGCCGACCGTTAGTGCGGCAATTCGCGCCATATGGCTTCTCGAGTCTGGCGAGTGGGATGAATCGAGAAAAACCGCATTGCAATTGGAGTTCCCACGCGGCACCGGTTGAAACGGATTAACTTGGGAGTATTTCGGGTTCGGGTCGGCTCAGCAAAAAGAGGGGAAGTGCCAGGAGCGCCTGTGCCGTTGCCGCTAAGCCGTAGAGCGCGGCACCAACCGCGGCGCTTTCCGCTGGAATGCCTGCGCCAGCAAGGATGACAACCGCGGCCGCTTCACGCAGTCCCCAACCAGCCAGGGAAATTGGGATGGCAAGGCTCATGAAGACAAAGCCGGAGCTCATCATCAAGGTCAGGGCATCCAGGTGTACTGAGGCGGCGCGAAGGCAAAGCCCAAACGTCAGAATAGCGAGCGCCTGGACCGGGACCGACGGCCACAGGGCTCGACGCCACGCTTGCAACAGAATTTCTCTTCGGGAACGCAGCGGTGCCAGGCCTTGCTTTAAAAACGTCGGTATCCATGTTTGATCAAGCAAACGCGACGCGATCAACAAAGCCAGGGGCATGCCAACAATGACGGCCACCAGGACCAGGCCATACAGCCAAGCCGCCCAGGGCGTGAGATGGGCCTCGCGCCCCAGCAAGCCCCACCCAAGGGCGCCGAAAACGCCAACGACCCAAAGGCCTGCAAGGCGATCGATCAGGACCGAGAGGGTGGCATCGCCCAGAGTTGCTCCGCGGCGCTTCAGTTGCAACGCACGCCAAGCGTCGCCGCCCAGTATGGCGCCAGGCAGGACGTTATTAATCGTGATGGCCTCGGCATAGATCCGCGAGGCGGTCCAGATGGACATCGGAGCAGACAGGGTGGCACTGATCTTAGACCAGCGCCAGGCGCAGGCGAGACTCGCCAGGCTCGCGGTCAGTATGCTCAGACTCCATTGCAAAGGGTCGACGCGACGCACGGTTGCGAGGATCGCGGCAAAATCGAGTGTCCACCAAAGCGCCCCAAGCAGGAGAAGCCCTCCCAGGATTCGGAGCGATCGCTTAAGCATGATTTGCGACCTGGGTCACCGTTCGCGAACGACGGGATCACGGCTGCCGGTCGCTGCTCGCGCGGTCGACCGCAAGCGATATTGGGCACGCCCTCCAGGTTCATGATAGATCCGAATCAACAACTCACCCAGGAGACCGACCGCGATCGTTTGGGCCCCAACGACGACCAGTAGTAGCCCCAGGAGTAGCAGGGGACGTTGTCCAATCGATTCGCCAAATCCAACTTTCAGAATGGTCATCCAGCCCAGAATCAGGCTGCCAATTAGACCGAGGACGACCCCACCGCTCCCAATGGCGTGCATGGGGCGCTGCAAAAATCGCAACAAAAATTTGATCCACATGAGATCAACGACGACTCGGATCCAACGACCAATGCCGTACTTGGATTCGCCGAACTGCCGCGCGTGGTGAGCAACCGGGACTTCAAGAATCCGCGCGCCAGCCTCGGCGGCGAGGGCCGGAATGAACCGGTGTTGTTCCCCGTACAGACGTAGCCCTTGAACGATCTCTCGCCGGTAAACTTTGAGTGCACAGCCGTAGTCGTGCAAACGCACGCCTGTGACCCAGGAGATGAGTGCGTTTGCGAGTCGTGAGGGCAGCTTTCGGGACAGTCCTGAGTCTTGACGATCGATCCGCCAGCCCGAAATGGCATCGATCTCTGGGCGTGATCGAAGAAGTTCGATGAGCCGGGGAATGTCGCGGGGTTCGTTCTGCAGGTCACCATCGAGCGTTACGATGATCTCGCCCTGGGCGGCGTCGAATCCTGCCTGCAGTGCGGTCGATTGTCCGTAATTTCGAATGAGATATTGACCGCGCAGCCACGGTGTCGTGCTCGCAAGGGCTTCTAGTTGCTTCGCAGTGCCGTCGGTGGAGCCGTCGTCTGTGACGATGAGTTCGAAATCGGTTAGCCCTGAGTTAATCATTGCCTGACCGATGGCATCCACCAGTCGAGCGACACTCTCGGATTCGTTGTAAACCGGAACGACGATGGAGATCGATGGCGTCAATGGGTAGGCGGGGGCAATAGGGGCAATAGGGGCAACAGAGGCATTAGAGTCACTTGGAGCATTAGACATGTTGACGATCTCTGACCAGAGTCCTTAGCGAAATGAGGTTCGAAAGCGCGCTTTGGCCAGACGCCAGCGCAGGGCAGGGCGATACGCCAGGAGATAGGCTAACCCGATCCCGACCAGCGTGAAGGTCATGGCAAAAGCGATATCGCTGAACCAATGCCCACCAGCGACAATTCGAATCAAGCCGACAGTAAATCCCGCGAGTGTGCCTACCCAAAGCCAGGCGCGATTTCGTCGTCGCGAAATTGCATAGCCAGTGGCGAACCAAAATCCAACGGCCGCGTGACCACTGACGAATGCGCAATTGCGTTCACATTCGTGGGCCTGACGAAGGGCGGGTGAAAACTGGCGGTTTCCGCCAAATGCTTCGACTTGGATTGGCCGTGCCCGACCAACGTTTTCTTTCAGAACGAGGTTGACCAGAAGGCCCGGTCCGATGACCAGGGAGAGCAGGGCGCAGGCCATGGCTTGACGCACCCGAGGCGGGCGCAGTGGACGCGGTGCAGAGGTCGGAAGTTGGCCGAAATTTCGGCTTGCCTGAAAAGCCATGCCGCCGGCCAATCCAAAAGCGAGAGCGAGAAAAGCGCCTCGAGCCAGCCAGTTAATGCCATGGTAGATCACGGTAATGACTGGGAGGTCGTGGTTTGCAAAACCCCTTGTATCGTCATAAAAAGCGGCGGCAACTTTTAGATCAAGTTCGGGCCACCATGCTGGGATGAGTCCTAGAAAAATCGATGCGAGAATGGCCGCCCGAAGTCCCAGGCGGGCATGCTGATCCGAAACACTCAAGGCGATTTGCCCGGTTGTGTGGGTTGGAATCGGCTCTGCGAATAGCCGAGAAAGCCCTGCGCGATCCAGACTTTCCAGGGCTTCGCGCAGGCTTCACATCCTGGTCCCAGGTCCTCCGCCTGTTCGACGATTTGCTCGAAACTGTTTAGAAGGTCTTTCGGGTCCAGCGTCGCGCTGACGATGAGATATCGCTGTGGGGTTACGGGTTGATTTTGTGCGCTAGCAACACTTGCCAGGTCGCGAAAGCGGCTCCAGTGATCTGCGCGACGTCCTTCAGGATTCCAGGAGGCAATTCGATTCATCGGCAAACGAAGTTCGTAGGCCAGCAGGGCTAGACTCGACCGTTCATCATTGACGAGCAGGATATCCGGATCGAGCTTGCTCTTTAGCCGATGGGCGAATTCGGGCCAACCATAAAATCGTGCAAATAGATCGCCTCTCGCGCCCGCTTTTAGTCCGATCGCGTGACGAAGGATCGGCCAGTGCACGAAACCAGTGAAGATCACGATGTTTAGTGCAAGCGCCCACGCCAGCGTGCGCCAGCCCCGCTGCCGAAGAACGGCGGTGACCAACAGAATGGTGAGGCTTACATAGGCCGGAAGCGCCCAGTTTGGTTGAGCGCGAGACAGGGTTGCCTCGGCGCAGGCGATTGTTAACAACGGAAAGGCAAACCATTGATGGAGCGCAATGGCGTTCGACTCGCTCTGGACGGCCTCGCTAGCTGGGGGGGCAGAGACGCGAAAGACGCCGAACACACCAAAAAGGCAAAGAAACCCAAAGATGATCAGCAGGGGGCCACCAACGATCCACTGGCCGAGGACAAACTCGATCAAACGCAGTGGATGCAGGCCGGCCCGATCGAGCTGGCTGATCTCCTGCGTGTGGCCAAGGGTCGGAAAGCCATGCTGCGCATTCCAGAAAAGATTCGGCGCGAACAGCAGTGCTGCAATGAGGAGTGCGCACCACGGTCCGATTCGATATAGGTGAGCGCGGCGCTCTGGACTGGCAACGAGCCATCCAAGGGCGGAAACGGCAACGGCGCCCATGGTGTATTTGGACATGAGGCCGATCCCGGTTGCTGCGCCCAGGAGGCACCAGTGGCCAATTTGTCCGCGCTCACTGCATGCGCGTTGCAGCGACCAGAGCGCCACCGACCAGCAAAAGACCAGGGGGGCGTCCGTTGTGAGGAATCCCCCTGAAACGGCAATGCCAGGGATGGTTGCGAAAAGCAAGGCCGACGGGATGGCGTAACGCGACCCGAAGCTGTCTCGAGCGATCAGGCCCACGACGCCGGCGGCGAGCGCGTAGATCAAGCCCGAGGTACTGCGAAAAACCCACGCGTCATCGCCGAACAGCAGGCTAGCTTCGCGATAGATCAGCGCGATCACCGGGGGCTTGGAGTAATAGCCCCACTGGAGCCAGCTCGACCAGACCCAGTATTGCGCTTCGTCAAAATGTAGAGAAAGGCCCGCCGACTCGAGAGCCAACCCACGCCAGACGATCAGCCCAAAAACAACACCTGCAACAAGCAGAATCGTTCCGTTCGATGGAGCCGATCCATCCAATCGCTTAGGAGCAGGGTGGGCTGAGTCGATCAAGGCTTTCGGACCCGTGGCGCGGCTGGCAGGATTCGAACCCACGACCCCCTGGTTCGTAGCCAGGTACTCTATCCAACTGAGCTACAGCCGCCCGGACAATTGACGATTATAACATCTGGGTTGGAAGGTGATCAAACTCGCCGCGGGATTGTCGCGGTTAGAGCCCTCCGCGGAGGGCGGTTTTCATGAGCTCGGCCATCGAACGGGCTTCGAGTTTTTCCATTAGGTTGGCCCGATGCGCTTCGACGGTCTTGATGCTGATGCCAAGATCGTCCGCGATTTGCTTGTTGAGCCGGCCAGCCACGATGCGCTCGAGCACTTGCTGCTCGCGTGCAGTCAGTCGCGATAGCCGAACATCGCGTTCACGTCCGACCGATACCGCATCCTTCTGCCCTTGATTCTGTTCCAGGCAGGCTGAAACGGCTTGTCGGAGGGATGCCTCACTGAAGGGCTTTTCGATGAAATCAAAGGCTCCCTTCTTCATGCTTTCGACTGCCATGGGCACATCGCCATGTCCCGTCACAAAGACGAGGGGAAGTTTGGAACCACGTCGGATCAGGACGTCTTGCAATTCGAGACCGCTCATGCCGGGCATTCGAATGTCGGCAATCAGACATCCCCCACTCTTGGGGTCAACATGCTCCAAAAAATGTTCCGCGCTCTCGAAGGCTTCGACGTGATACCCGTTGCCCTCAAGCAACCATCGCATCGAATCTCGAACGGCCTCGTCGTCCTCGACGACAAACACGGTGTCTTCGTAAACATTCATAGTGCAACCCGCATGGATTCTTCGATTTCCTGATATGCCTCCGCGAGCGGCAGGGTGAACCTGAACACACAACCGGTGGGCTCAGCGGGTTCAACCCACAGGCGCCCCTCGTGGAATTCCACAATTGTGCGACAAATGTTGAGACCCATTCCCATGCCTTCGCTCTTGGTGGTGTAAAAAGGCTCAAATAATCGATCCTGCAGCGCTTGCGAAACGCCCGGGCCGGTGTCGGCCACCATAAATTCGAGCTGATGTCCGACCACGCTAACGGCCAGACGCAACGAAAGTTCACGAGGCAACTGAAGGCTCTGACCATCGCTTCGCATTGCCTCGATCGCGTTTTTCATCAGATTTAGTAAGACCTGAGCGATCAGAATCGGATCGGCCCAAACGTTGGGTAGATCGATGAGCGGCTCGACTACGATCCGTATACGGTGGCGCCCAGCATCGATCTCGGCGAGTCCCACAGCATCGGCAATGATTGTGCGAACTTCGCAGGATTCACGCGATGGCTCGCTGCGTCGGACAAACCCTCGAATTCGGCGGATCACCTCGGCGGCCCGCTCAGCCTGACGCCCCGTCTTTGCCAGCGCATCGATGAGCTGCTCGCGATCCATCGACTGACCCTTGAGCGCGCGATCGCGAAGGCGCGCCGTGAGCCCCGAGACATAATTCGAAATCGCGGCCAGGGGTTGGTTGATCTCGTGCGCAAGCGAAGACGCCATCTCGCCCATGGTGATCAAGCGGGATGTGTGGGCCAGCTTCTCGTCTTGCCGTCGCTGTCGCTCGAGATCAAATCGCCGATTGGTAATGTCGGTCGCGACCTGAATCTCAACTTGTCGCCCATCCACCCATCGGATCGGACGGGTCCGCACCTCGAACCACCGCTGGGTCTCATGACTCCAGATTTCGGTGGCGGACTTATCAGTCGGAGGGGCCACGTTCGCGGCGCGCAGTGACTGATGCCCGCGGGGGTCAGAGCCAAAAAGCTGACGGTACATCGGGTTGGCGAATAAGAGGGTTTCCGCACTCCCCTCTTCTAGACCCAGGACGGAAACCGCCGCATCCAATTCGTCCAGGACAGTTGTGAATCGATCCTGGGCAGCGGCGAGTTCGGCACGGATACGACGGGGTTCGGTGATGTCGGTGACTGAGGTCATCCAGCCCACCTTCTCGCCGTTGTGATCGATCAGCGGGGACACGTACATCCGAGTATCGATCGCACCGCCATCACTGCGCTTCAGGCGGACCTCGATTCCA